>Ga0208593_1000265_pt1 | contig 8704 bp, 10 predicted proteins | sample LakMenEpi15Jul10_FD_150700 | JGI IMG/M metagenome (GOLD analysis project Ga0208593, IMG submission 150700) | Freshwater microbial communities from Lake Mendota, WI - 15JUL2010 deep hole epilimnion (SPAdes) | ecosystem: Environmental > Aquatic > Freshwater > Lake > Epilimnion/Euphotic zone ... | reverse complement strand
GTAGCCGGTTTGCGGCTTTTCCCCTGACGCTCGATGTAACCATCGAGAAACGCTTCGAGCGTGGGTATTACAAGCTTTTCGGGGATTGGCTCTGGTTCGATCAACCCGACCGCAACAAGCTTCTCACGCAGTGCGGGTGACTTGTTGAGCCAAGTAGCATCGTCTTGTGGCATGGGGCTCCCGAGAATCTTCGAGCTCAAGATGCTCTCGATACGTCGCCGAATCGTGTCGGCTTCTTTGTCCGAAACCTTGCCCAGGTAAACGGTGCGGCGAGTCTTTGTTTCATCGTAAAAGAGCGCTCGCTTCGCTCCGGTTTTCGATTTGGTGATCGATGCCATGTCGTTTTCTCCCGTGTGATGGTTCTGGTTTATTCCTCATCGGGGGGCTCATCGATCCCATTGGATTCGTCTTCTTCGGTCTCGTAACGCTTGAGTTCGAGGAACCGTTTCAGGTCCTCGACCGCAAAGCGAGTGAGTCGTCCGAGCTTGATGTGGGGGATTTCTCCGCGGTTGCGTAGTTCCCAAAACATCCGTTCGGAAACCCCAAGCATCCTCGCTGCTGTCTTGCCGTTGACCGACAGCGGCGTGAACATTTCCTGACTATCCATTGGTCATCTTCCTTCTCTTTGAAACCCAAGTGTTTGTAATCGTTTGGGGTTCGTGAGCCACCCGATGCCCGATGCACACAGGAGGCTCACTTACCGATGAAAGTCCAGCGGTTATTGGCTGGTTTTGGCAAGCTTCTGCAGCTTTCGCGGCATCACGCTTCTAGCACCAATTCATCAAGGCCCAAGTCCACAAAACATTCGCGAATCTTGGCGACATGGCTGTGGACAGTGTGCCAACTGACTTGCATTGCGTTGGCGATCTCGTTGATCGTTTGACCCTCGGCAAGGCATCTGCAAATCCGCTGAGCGGCGGGGCTAAGTCGCTCGATTGCGATTCCCAGATCACTGGAGCGACGGACCTGCTGCACGTTCTGGTGAGCAGCCGAATCTGTGATGTCAGATGGCAAGCTTTCGCTACCGCTGAGGCGATCGGCATGCCGAGCTCGCGATCGTCGGATCTTGCGTAGCTGGCGATCAATCACTGCCGTGATGGCTGTTCGCTCCGAGGCGCCGTTGGATCGAGCCTCGTCGAAGTTGAATTGCAATAGTGCGATCGATACTTGTTGCTGAACGTCGTCGAGGTCTTGGCGACGGAAGCCCATCCGCCTGGCTCGCGAGTTGATCCAAGCGAGTTTCGATTTGTCGATGACTGAGTCGTACTGGTTTCGGTACATGCCTGTGCCTTTCGATGAATGGTTGGTGTCATGAGGACGGGACCATTCTTCGCGGTTTACTAGGTCATGTATCTAGGCTGTGAAATGTGTTTACAAAGTCACCTGTGACACATGTGTGACACATCTGTGTCACAGGTGAGTCACATTACTAGGTCATCCACACATTTTCGACACATTTTGCACACATTAGTCGCTCATTCCACACACACGACTTTTGAAGGGCAACTGCGAACTTCGGACTCTCGCGGGTAATAACTATATGGAGGCACAACGCTTCCACGTTTAACAACGCAGGAGTTTGCCATGCATCAGTCCCCATCAATGTCGTTTCTGATCCACGAGTCAGCCGACGAATACCACGCGAAAGCGAAGCACTATCTATCGAGCCATCAGTTGGCCGACTTTCGCAAATGCCCTCAGCTCTACTATCGCAAGAAGTATCAACCACGCACCCAAGAAGAATCGCCGGCCTATTTGGTCGGACGTGCCGCGCATGTCCTAATCCTCGAAGGCCTGGAGCGATTCCGCGAAGACTTCGCTGTCGGCGGTCCCATCAATAAGAAAACCGGCCTGCCATTCGGGCCAGCCACCAAGGCCTGGACTCAGTGGGCCGAGACGGTCGGCAAACCCGTGCTGTCCGATTCGCAGTTCGAAACGATCGAGCGGATGAATGAATCGGTCGCAATGCACGAGGCGGCTGTTGATTTGCTGCAATACGGAATCGCCGAAGCGGTCGTGCGGGCCGAGTACTGCGGATTCCCCTGCCAGATCCGTATCGATTGGTTGGATCCGTCCCCGAGCATCGTGGACCTGAAAACCTGCGATGACTTGACCTGGTTCGAAGCCGACTCGCGGCGCTACGGGTACGCCCATCAATTGGCGTTCTACCGAGCCGTGCTTAAGAAAGCCCTGGGGATCTATGTTCCCGTCCATCTGATCGCCGTGGAGAAGAAAGAACCCTACCGCTGCGGTGTTTGGCAACTCTCGAGCGAGGTTTTGAACCTCGCCCAAAAGGAAAACGAGCAGGCGATCGATCGCTTGCATGCGTGCACTGCGAACGATTCCTGGCCCACGGGCTACGAAGAGACTCGCGTCTTCGATTTTCTCTGATCCATCGCAGTAGGCAGGTGGGATGGCGTGACGCTCCCGGCCACGAATGGCAAACGGAGAGAGCGTCCGGACTCCCTGTGCCCACCTGCTTGCTGTTTTTGTTTTACCCAGTTTTTTTGTTCGTTCTTGTAAGGAAAAAGCACATGAGTTTGTTACAGCAAGTGCAGCGTGGGAAAGCCCACCTGCCACCACGAATCTTGGTCTACGGTACCGAAGGGGTCGGCAAGAGTAGCCTCGCAGCAACCACCCCCAAACCGATCTTCATCCAGACCGAGGATGGCCTGGGAGAGATCGACTGCGATCGCTTCCCACTGGCCAAATCCCTCGAAGATGTCGTCGCGGCCCTGACGGAACTCGAAACCCAGCAGCACGATTACCAAACCGTGGCGATCGATTCGCTCGATTGGCTGGAGCGATTGATCTGGGATGCCATCTGCCGACGCGAATCGGCGACGACGATTGAGAAAGTTGGAGGTGGCTACGGCAAGGGCTACACCCTGGCCTTGGATTACTGGCGCAAGCTCATCGACAAGCTTGGTAACCTCCATCGCGATCGCGGGATGATGATCTTTCTGATCGCTCACGCGAAGGTCGAGAAATTCGAGGATCCCGAAGCGCCGGCCTACGACCGCTACTCGCCTCGTCTGCACAAGCATGCCAGCGCCATCATCACCGAATGGTGCGATGCGGTGCTCTTTGCCACCAAGCGATTCACCACGCGCACCGAAGAAAGTGGCTTTGGTCGCCAGAGAGCGATCGCAGCACCCGTGGGTGCTGCCGGCGGCGAACGCATCTTGAAAACCGTCGGTGGTCCCTCGTGCGTGGCCAAGAACCGGTACCGGCTCAAACCTGAAATTCCATTGGCTTGGGATGCGATTGTTGGCGGCATCCTCGGCTCATCAAACGAACTGTCCAACCCTGTTTCTGTTCCAGAAGGAGTAACGAACCTTGGCTAATCTCAACAACTTCAATGCGAACCAAGTCGAACCGTCGTCGGATTTCGAACCGATCCCGGCCGGCAAGTACCTGGCGATCATCACCGAGTCGGAACTCAAACCGACGAAGTCCGGATCGGGGAGCTATTTGCAGCTCACGTTCCAAATCCTCGAGGGGGAATACAAAGGTCGATTCCTTTGGTCCCGACTGAACCTTCACAACGCGAATGCGACTGCGGTGCAGATCGCGCAAGCGGAACTCTCGGCCATCTGCCGTGCCGTCGGGGTTCTGACCCCTGGCGACTCGGTCGAGCTGCATAACTTGCCGTTGGTCATCAACGTCAAGTGCCGCAGGCGCGAGGATTCGGGGGACATCACCAACGAGATCCGAGGTTACTCGAAACCTGCGGCGGCTACGGCTCAGCCTCAGCAAGCGAGCCACACGACTCCACCATGGAGACGTCCCTCGTGATCGAACTTGAACTGCCGTACCCACCGTCAGTGAATCATTACTGGCGGCGGGTGGGAGCACGGACGCTCATCAGCCGCGGGGGTCGACTCTTCCGTCAACAGGTTGTGTCGATCCTCGAGGCGCGCGGCGTTCGCCCCATCGATGGTGACTTAGAAGTCTTCATTGAACTGTATCCACCCGACCGTCGTCGCCGGGATATCGATAACTCCCTGAAGAGTCTTCTCGATGCACTTGGGCAAGGAAGTGCCTATCACGACGACAGCCAAATCATCCACCTAGACACCTGGAAACGCGAACCGATCCCTGGAGGCATGGTTTTTGTACGCATCTCGAAATGTATGGAAGAGTGATCATGGTGAAAAACCTTAGACGCAAAGTTTGTAGTGATTGCGGTGTGATTGTTACTAGACGAATCAAAGAGTGCCCTAAATGTGGCGGTCTGATGGTGCCACGCAAACGTCTAGTCAATCAACCGACTGTCGATCCTGAATGCGATGGGGTTCGTGAATCCTATCGGAGCCTGTCGTCTCGACTTGGAGAAGGTTTCGGCATGATGAACGATGGCTTTGAATGGATAGATCGGGTGTTCGACGATGAGCGAACCCCTGCTTGTTACGACGAGTCTGATGAGGATTAATCCGATGCAACTACGTCCCTATCAACAAGCGGCCGTCGATGCGGTCTACAACCATCTGCGCGATCGTGATGACAATCCTTGCGTGGTCATTCCAACAGCAGGTGGTAAGACCCCCTGTATGGCGACGATTTGCAAGGATGCGGTCACGCTCTGGCAAGGTCGCGTCCTGGTTTTGGCCCATGTCAAAGAGCTTCTCCAGCAGTCTGCCGACAAGTTAACCGCAGTCTGCCCCGAGGTGGACTTCGGTATCTACTCAGCAGGTTTGAAGCGTCGCGACACCAACAATGCCGTCATCATCGCCGGTATTCAATCGATCTACAAGCGTGCCTGTGAGCTCGATCGGTTCGATCTGATCATAGTCGATGAAGCACACCTCATTAGTCCCGATGGAGAGGGGATGTACCAGCAGTTCCTCGCGGATGCCAAGAAGGTCAACCCTCACTTGCGCATCATTGGTTTTACGGCCACACCGTTTCGACTCAAGGACGGCGAGATCTGTGCCCCTGAAAACATCCTTAACACGATCTGTTACGAGGTTGGAATCAAGGAACTGATCCGCGATGGTTTTTTGTGTCCGCTGGTTTCCAAGTCTGGCAAAGACCAAATCGACTTCGGTTCGCTGCACGATCGTGCCGGCGAATTCGTAGCCGATGAGGTCGAAGCTCTCATGGATAGCGAGTCTCTTGTTGAGTCCGTCTGCCGTGAGATCGTGGAGCAAACAGCCGACCGCAATGCCGTGCTGATTTTCTCGAGCGGCGTTCGGCATGGCAACCACATCGTCGATACCCTTCGAGACAAACACGGCATCGAATGCGGATTCGTTACTGGCGAAACCTCCTCGGAGGATCGGGACCAATTACTCCAGCAGTTCCGCAGCGGAAGTCTTAAATACCTGTGCAACGTCAACGTGCTAACCACCGGATTCGATGCACCCAACATCGACTGCGTGGCCTTGGTACGGCCGACGACATCACCGGGACTTTTCTATCAAGCCGTGGGGCGCGGCTTCAGGCTTCACCCCAGCAAACAGAACTGTTTGGTCCTCGACTTTGGTGGCAATGTTCTTAGGCACGGACCGGTCGATTGCCTGCGGATCAAACCTGCAGGGAGCCAATCGACTGGAGAAGCACCTGCGAAGCAATGTCCCAAATGCAACGCACTCATCGCGATGGGGTACGCGAATTGCACAGAGTGCGGTTTCGAATTCCCCCCACCTGAAAAACAGAACCACGAAGCCCAAGCGACCCAAGCACCGATCCTATCTGGCCAAGTCACCAACACGCGCTACGAAGTCACCGACACACACTACTACAGCCACCTCAAGCGTGGGGCCGCCGATGACGCACCGCGATCGATGCGAGTCGATTACATGGTCGGCTGGCGATCCCATAAATCCGAGTGGATCTGCTTTGAACACTCCGGTTACGCACGCCAACGTGCCGTGGCTTGGTGGAAACAGCGATCCCGTGATCCCGTTCCCGAAACCACCGACGAGGCACTCGCGCGAATCGAAGGGGGTGCGATCGCTCAGACCCTCGCGATCCAAGTGCGCAGTGTCTCTGGGGAGGAGTACGAACGGATCATCGACTACGAGCTCGGGCCGTTGCCCGAACCACTCGAACCACAACATTTTTCGAATGCATTTTCTGACGAGGAGATTCCGTTTTGATTACTACATCCAATCCTGCATCATTGCTCCCATCCGCTTTGGCTTATCGCGAAAGTGGTCTGTCTGTCCTGCCGGCCAAGAGGCTAGCGAAACGACCATCCCTTCCAGGGTGGAAAAACTTTCAGTTGCGAATCCCGCAAGAGCGGCAGGTCGTCGAATGGTTTTCCAAACCCGAGGATGCGATTTGCGTCGTCACTGGCCAAGTCAGTGGCAACCTCGAAATGCTCGACTTCGATCGAGGTGGTGATCGCTTCGAGGCCTGGAAAGAGCAAATCCCACCCGAGCTATTGGCTCGGCTGGTGATTGAGTCTAGCCAGTCCGGTGGCAAGCACGTGATCTATCGCTGCTCGGAGCCGATCAATGGCAACATGAAACTTGCCATGGGATTTCGGGACGGCGCGATGGTCACTCTGATCGAGACCCGTGGCGAAGGTGGACTGTTTCTTTGCGCTCCAACCTTGGGTTACTCGCTCGAGCAAGGATCACTCACCGAGATTCCTGTGCTAACTCCGCAGGAACGAGAGATACTCTTGGAGACTGCATGGTCGCTGAACGAATACTTGCCGACGGCCGATGTTCCAGCGGATTCGCAGTTCGTACCCGAGAATCGACCAGGGGATGATTTCAACAACCGTGGTGACATTCGCGCCTTGCTCATCAAGCATGGCTGGACCTTGGTCAAGAAAGCGGAAAACGAACTCTGGCGTCGCCCGGGCAAGGCCAATGGCTGGTCGGCATCCCTGAAGGACAAGTCGTTTTATGTCTTTAGTGGCAACGCGGCTCCGTTGGAACCGAACCGCGCATACAGTCCGTTTGCGGTTTACGCGTGGCTTGAGTACGGAGGTGACTTTGAAATGGCAGCGCGAGTTCTACGCCAGCAAGGTTACGGTGGCGATCCGATGGGTGCTACCATCATTCAGCTTCATGAACCCAACGAGTTTGTGACTGAGCCGACAGTCAAGAACGGAATCGTTGATCCGGGACCAGTCCCTCTGGAGATGTTGCGCATCCCGGGTTTCGTCTCCGAGGTGATGGATCTGTGTTTGGCCACCGCTCCATACCCAAACCACGTGATGGCTTTCTCGGGTGCACTTGCGCTGCAAGCGTTCCTGGCTGGACGCAAGGTTCGAGACCCTGGTGACAATCGGACCAATCTGTATTTGCTCGGCTTGGCCCATTCGGCTGCCGGCAAAGATTGGCCACGAAAGCTCAACACACGAATCCTATTCGAGATCGGAGCGGCCGGCTCACTTGGGGAGCGATTCTCAAGCGGCGAAGGGATCCAAGACGCTTTGTATCTCTCGCCGAGCATGTTGTTTCAGACGGATGAGATCGATGGGATGCTCCAGTCGATGAGTAAATCGCGCGACGGGCGACATGAAAACCTCATGTCCACATTGCTAACGATGTACTCGACGGCCAATTCGGTGTACCCCATGCGTCGCAAAGCCGGCAAGGAATCTCCGGGCTCAATCGACCAGCCATGTTTGGTAGTCTTCGGTACCGCGATTCCGAATCACTACTACGAGGCACTCTCCGAACGGATGCTCACCAACGGGTTTTTCGCCCGAATGATCATCCTCGAGTGTGGTGCCAGGAGCGAGGGCCAAGATGCAAAGGTCCTTGAGATCCCGGAGCGTGTGATTGCTACCGCGAAATGGTGGAAGGATTTGATGCCAGGCAACGGGAATCTTCAGTCCTGGCATCCGATTCCAATAATTGTACCCCAGTCCGCAGAGGCGATGTCAATCCTTGCCGATAGTCGGAGCGAAGCCGAAGCCGAGTATCGCAAGGCGGAGAACCAAAACGACTCGATCGGTACAACGGTGTGGGGGCGAGTCAACGAGCAAGCAAGGAAGCTTGCGCTACTGTATGCGATCAGCGAAAACCATACGAATCCGATCATCGGTGCCGATGCCGCTAATTGGGCAACGGCTCTGATGATGCATCAAACGCGTCGCATGCTCTTCATGGCTAACGCCTATTCCAACGAGAATGACTTTGCAATGAGATGTCAAAGAGTCATCGATTTGCTCTCGAAATGGTCCGAGCAATTCGGTGATACCTGGATGCCGTATCGTGACATCAGTCGCAAGCTTCGATGGAATCGACGTGAGCATGAAGACATTCGCAACGCGCTTGTCGACCAAGAACGAATCGAAACCGACAGCGTCGTCTCTGGCGGCCGGCCAAAGATCGTCTATCGGTTGCGATGCTTGAAGCGAGGTGCGACATGATTTGCGGAGTCGAATCAGGACCTTCTAACCGTCGTTTTGATGTGCGTTGGCAAAAAGTATCAGCGAACAACGATTCGTGTTGCTATTTGACCAGGCCAGAACTGGTATCGGACCAAGGCCTCCATGGACAAAATTCGTGTCCAAGAGGCCTTCGCCGAGCCGGACAAAACGGCCAAAAGTCGAGCCAGAAAATGCGATTTACTCAGGGAATATTGAGTTGTGGCCATACTCCCATTTGGCCAGGGGGGGCGCATAAATATATCTATAAAACATATCTCTCTATTTCTGTCCATATATACACACGCATTACACACGCACCTGCGCGTACGTGTGTACGCGAGGGCTCGTGAGAGCCTGCGTTTT
>Ga0208593_1000264_pt1 | contig 8715 bp, 7 predicted proteins | sample LakMenEpi15Jul10_FD_150700 | JGI IMG/M metagenome (GOLD analysis project Ga0208593, IMG submission 150700) | Freshwater microbial communities from Lake Mendota, WI - 15JUL2010 deep hole epilimnion (SPAdes) | ecosystem: Environmental > Aquatic > Freshwater > Lake > Epilimnion/Euphotic zone ... | reverse complement strand
CGTGACTGTCGAAGTGCCGCCGCCAGTCGAGCCGATCACTGTAACACTCTTACCCGACCCTCCACAAACCGTTACAGTAAGTTACCTCCCATAAGAAAGGTTCATTATCATGCCCGTTTCAGATATTCGTGTATATGCCGGTCCTGTTGATGGATGGGTGAGCATTCGTGGCCCCAAGGGAGACAATGGCAACCCGGGTGCGGGAGCCACAGTAACTGTTGCTGGTGTCACAGCCCTTGCTCCCGGTGCCACCCCAACGGTCACTGATTCCAACCCCGACCCAAGCATTGCCAATCTGACCTTTGGGATTCCGGCTGGTGCCCCGGGTTCCGCTGCCACCATTCAGGTGGGCACGGTAAACACCCTTCTTCCGGGTGCCACTGCTACCGTCAGTAATTCGGGCTCAACTTCGGCGGCTGTGTTCAATTTTGGTATCCCGCAAGGGCCAAAAGGTGATACCGGGGCTGCGGCTGTTATCAAGGGAACGGCTACTGCCTACCCGCCAGCGGCTACCCCCGCTACCAATGACCTCTACATCCTTGGCAATGCGGCATCCTTGGTTGGTGCCCCTGCCTCTGGTGTTGGCCCTGCTGCCATTGGTGACGGTGTGGTGTGGACGGGGGCGGCATGGGTCAACGTCGGCCCCCTTCGTGGACCCCAAGGTCTTACTGGTAACACCGGCAACCCCGGAACCAATGCCACTGTCTCGGTGGGCACGGTGACAACGGGTGCGGCTGGTAGCCCCGCTAGTGTTGTCGATGGTGATGCCGGGAACCCCAACAACGTGCTGTTGAATTTCACGATTCCGCAGGGGCTAAAGGGTGATGCCGGTGCCAATGCTCAGGTCTACACCAACGTCGCTGCCACCCCGCCGACCGGCATGAATGCTGGTGCGATCTGGCTGGTGAACTGACCAAGAGGCTTTTCCACAGGGGATGGCAATAGGGCCTCCCCTCCACGGCGCAGGAACGAGTCATGGCTTCTGACGTAAGAATCTGGACAGGCTCCGCATGGGAGTCAATCAAGGGTGCTGATGGTGCCCCCGGCCCCACCGCTGTGTCCACAGACGCTGGCAACGTCGCCAAGCTGGGGACCGATGGCCGCATTGTCGTGCAGCCTGCGGACATGGATTCCCGTTTCGTGAACGTGACCGGCGACACGATGACGGGCAACCTCACCGTGTCTGCAACAGGCGACCGGATTGTCGCTGTCACCAGCACCAGCGCGGGCAGTGCGTCTCTCAACGTAACATCCGGCGCAAACACTGGTCAGGTGTCGCAATCGGGAACGACCCTGTTCATCACGAACTATCCTTCCGGCGGCATCTTGGCCCTGACTCAAGCCGGTGCTGGCTCTATCCGCTTCACGGTCAATTCCGTTATTCCGTTTCAGGTCACGCCCACTGGTGTCAGTGTCTCTGGCAACATCACTTCCACGGGAACGGCGCACAATTTTGCTGCCAATTCCATTACCGCCAGTGCCATCGCTGGTCTGCCCGCCGCCTCGACGGTGGCCGGTGCAGCCCTTGCCGCCACAGCCGCCGTGGGGACCAGTACAGCCTACGCTCGGGCTGACCACTCCCATTCCTTGCCCACTGCGGCACAGGTTGGTGCCCTGACCCAAGCCGATGGCGATGCCCGGTACGTCAACGTGACCGGCGACACCATGACAGGCACGTTGCTGATTACGTCTTCAACTACTGCGGTCGAGGCTCGGGTTCAGGGTTTTGCTGGTGCGGGCGCGCAGGTGGTTGCTCAGAGGCATGATGACTCCGTGACGGGGCCGTTCTTTCAGTTGCACAAAGGCAGGGGCACTAGTGCGGCACCAACAGGGGTGCTTACCAACGACGTTCTTGGCACTGTAGCTTGGGTCACCCGCGCATCCACCGGCCCGATTAACAGTGCCCAGATCGCCGTTACAGCCACAGGCCCCACAACAGCGGCCAATACGCCGGTTCAGATGAACTTCTCCGTGAGTGACGGCACGGCGGCAGTAAACACTGTTCTCTCTGTGCGACCCGCTGGCGTGTCCATTTTAGGCAACATCACATCCACGGGCACAGCACACAATTTTGCGGCAAACTCCATCACGGCCTCTGCCATTCTGGGGTTGCCAGCAGCTTCTGCGGTGGCTGGTGCCGACCTTGCTGCCACTGGCGTGGTGGGGGTCAGTGCCGCATACGCCAGAGCCGACCACTCACACCCCCTCCCAACTGCGGCGCAGGTCGGTGCCCTTACCCAAGCGGATGCTGATCTTCGTTTTGTGAACGTCACTGGTGATACGGTCACGGGCGACTTGGTGGTGAATGGCAAGCTAGGCGTTGGCGTCACCCCGTCTACGGGCTTCCACGTTCGGACCTCGACCATTCTCCTTGACGGATTTGTTTCGTCTCAGGGAAGCAGGTTTACTGCCCCGGTTGGGTATGGGGGTTCTAGTGGACCCAGCAGTTCAGTTGGTGTGGTGATTAGCGACACACGCAGCACTACTGGTGCCTGCATCGCGTTCCACGCCCAGACCAACGGCACAGCCCTCAATCCCGCTATTCCAGAGTCGGGAGACTTTGCATTCCTGTCCGAGGGTCCCGCACCGTCTCGTCTTGGTGGCGACCTTGATGTTCAGGGGAATCTCATTGGCGAGCGGCCTTTCATTGCCATCACAGGCTCCCGCACTCTGACGCTGGCTGACCGCAGTGCCAATCTGGCTAACGTCTCTACTGGCACCGCAGCCGTCACAATCACGCTCCCCACCAACGCAGCAGCGGCATTCCCCGTGGGGTCACGCATTGAGGTGTTTGATTTGTCTGGGACGGCCCCGACTGTGGTGGCAGCACCAGCGGGCGTGTCGCTCACATGGAACGCCACTCTGACCGGCAACGCACCGGCAGTTGCTGGAGGTGTGGCGGCATCAATTCAACTGCAAGGACCGATTTCACGAATCACAGTCATCAAAACTGCCACAGACTCTTGGATGGCACTTGTCTAGGAAACCACTATGACCCAAGAAATTCTCTGGCCCTTGCGGGGTGTGTCCAAGGACGCCAACAACCTGATAACCCTCGGGTCTGACGGGCAGGTTTTTGCCAGCTTGGCCACAACGGATGACCGTTGGGTGAATGTGTCTGGCGACTGGATGAGCGGCCCGCTGACCCTTGGCGGCACAGCCAAGTTCACCGCCACTGCACCGCTCGACATAGATGCCACAACCTTCCGCGTTCGCCAACCAAGCACACCGACCAGCCAAACTTCCCCCGGCGAGCAGGGGACCGTTTGCTGGGACACCGCTTACCTGTATGCCTGCATTGCTCCAAATCAGTGGCGGCGAATTGCATGGCGAGACTGGGATGGTGTTGTTACGGGCGGCTCATGGGCACCCATCAACACATCAGCCCCTTCCTTGTATACGCTCACCCATGCCAACAATATGTTTTTGGCTGACGCGGCCAAGTGGTCTACGGATGGGTCCAACTGGTTTTCTGGGACTCCTCTCTCGGGTCACAACTACACCCGTGCCGCATTTGGCAATGGCACATATGTAAAGGCTAGGCTTCTCGGCAGTTCCAACACAGCCGAGTTCTACACCTCATCTGACGGCAAGGCTTGGACAACGAGGCCATACAATCACGGGGTTACAAGTTTCCGCAACCCCGAAAGGTCGCTGAGTTTTGGAGGCTCTCGGTTTGTGGCCTTGATGAACACTTCTGGCTCCACCAACGGCAATGTGTTGCCAAGGTACAGCGTGGACGGCATTACATGGCTGACCTCTGCGGCACCGACCAGTCTGGCTGCCAGTACGCTTTCGGATGTGCAGGGCATTGCTTTCAGCGGGGGTTTGTTCGTAGCTGTTGGCTGGGCTTCTTCGGCGGGCAACCCAACCAATCGCTATATAACGAGCCCAGACGGGGTAACTTGGACAGCACGTTCGCTTCCCATATCGGCCAAGTGGAACGATGTGGTGTTTGCCAACGGACGATACGTCTGCATAGCACCCGGTCTTGCTGCCATGACATCTGTTGATGGCGTGAACTGGGCACAGGTGAATATGCCCTCAAGTGCCGACTGGGAATCTTTGGCTTATGGCGGAAATCGTTGGATTGCAGTGGCCTCATCAACCTCGACGGCAGCACAATCCACTGACGGTGTGACTTGGACCACCATGAGCCTGCCATCTGCCTCCGCGTGGAACAGCATTGCCACGAACGGCACGGTATTCGTGGCGGCTAACGGCACCAACTCCCCGGCTTTATTCTCAGCCACTCCTCAACTGGTAACGTACTTCCCCATCTCCGCATCCCGGGATTTGGTTTCCAGCGATGCCAATGCGACCATTGCCAATGTATCGACCGACCCCGCACCCGTTACTGTTACAGTGCCAGCCGATGCAACACTGGGTTTCCCGATTGGCACATCCATCAACATCATGGATGCCAGCCAGTCGGCAGTGACAACAATTAGGGCTAGTGCAGGCGTTACACTCAACTGGTCTGGCAAGCTGGTAGGAACATCTGCCTCACTGCTAGGTGGCGTTGGCGTCGAGGTTCAGATACCCGGCCCCCTCTCGCAGGTCGTTCTCAGGAAGGTTGCCGTCAATACTTGGACCATCATTTACTAGGGTGACTAATGGCTGACCGAGAAGCAAAAGCGGGCGCGGTGGAGTTGTTGTGGCCTGTCATGCAGGCGTCCACAGACCCGACCAATGTCTCTAAGTTGGATGCGGACGGAAACGTCCTGACATCGACTACGGACATTGCCGCCAGCTTTGTCCGCAAGTCGGGCGACACGACCACCGGCCCTCTGGCGATTACGGCTGGAGCCACGATCACGCCGCTGCCAACCGCTGTCGTGTCGAACACTACTGTTCATGTCGTGCGAGATGGTGCAGCCGCTTTTATGGAACTGTACAGCACTGGCCCGGGGACGGCCGGATTGTTGTTCAGAAAAAAGGCTGGCACTCTGGCAGCCCCCACCGCCGTTCCGTCAAACCAAGCTACCGGGGTTATTAGGTGGCAGGTTAAGCCAACCAACGGGGCAGCCGACAGAACACACGCACAAATATCCCTTACTGCCACTAGCGTTGAAACCGCAGACGGCTACTACGATTCCGTCATGTCTTTCAGTTGTGGAGGCTCGTCTGCCGCAACTGCCACGGCTAATTTCGGAATGCGTCACGAATTGGGAGTTAAGCAATTCTTTGTTACATGCGACAACTTCACTGTAGACACTGCGGGACTTGTCACCGCACAGTCTGGTTTTAGATCGGGTGCAGGCAACACGTTCTCAGTAGATACTGCTGGTTACATAGTCTCCAAGTCTGGCTTGCGGGTGGAGCGGGCACAAAACGGAGACTGCCTGCGGGTCTTGCAAAGCAACATACTGGCTAATCAGTCGGCGGTCGGCCTGTACTCCGAATGCCATGGTTCCAGCGATAACAACGTAGCTCTCGTAGGAGTGTCTGCCAACGCAAAAGGAGTTTGCACTCGCGGAATTGGCTTGGTGGCCAACGCTGAGAGTGCTGGAAGCGTGGCGAATTTTGCTATACAGGCATTCTCTAAGAACGCTGTTCGCAACGTAGGGCTTTACATTGACAGTGGTTTGCTGCGATCCAGTGACAGCTATGCCATACAAAGCGTGTCTCCTGCGGCTTCGTATTTTGCGGGGGCAGTGGGAATAGGGTGGGCCGACCCGACGCACACGCTGGAGGTCGGCGGCACGACGATGCTGCGTAATACGCTGGAAGTAACGGGCAACATCACAAGTTCAGGAACAGCGCATTCTTTTGTCGCCAACAGCATCCCCAGCACCGCAGTTATCGGCAACACCCCGAGAACCATTGCGGCCACTGGATCGGCTGGCAACTCTGGGCAGATGGTATGGGATGACAATTTTATTTACCTCCGAACCACCAGCGGTTGGAAGAAGGTCGCTCTGACCGCACTCTAAGAAAGGGAAACCATGATTGACGAACCCGATGATTTGACTGCGGCAGAAGCAGAGCAGCGAGACGCGCACATGGCTGCCGTTGCGTTGGAGATGGAAGAACGCCGAGCAGCAGAAGCGGCCATGGCTGCCGAACAAGATGCTGCACTGGCGGCGGTCAAAGCTGAGTGTGATGCGTTCCGGGCGGCATTGCAAGCAAACGAGGAGTGACCATGAGCTTTCTTCCCAGCAACTGCACCCCTGCCCCGCAGTCACATTCCTGTGGGCGTGGCTCACCTTCCCCGTTCAGGATGCCCAGTCGGACATCTATTGAATGGTCTTTGTCCAATCCTGTTCTGACTGAGGGTGCCTGCGCCTATGAGTCAGATACAGGAAGGTGGAAGCTGGGGAATGGCAAGGACAGGTATGTGGACTTGCAGTACCGCTCGGAGTCTGGAGTGGCTGGAGTGGCTGGTCCGTCCGGCCCAATGGGCCCCGAGGGTCAGGCTGGACCCCCATGCTCTCTCAAAATCGGCAGCGTGACCTCCGGGGCAACCGCCAGTGCCGACATCAGCGGCAAGGCCCCCAACTACTTGCTCAATCTGGTGCTGCCCACCGCGACAACCAATCCAGTTGATCCAACTACGCCAGACCCCGCCAAGCCCGGAACCATAACTTTCTCGGCCAGCCCAATTAGCAGGCAGGTTCAGGAAGGCTTTGCTGCCGTGTTTACCGTGGCAGCGCAGTGCAGCCCCGAAGACACAGTGACCTACCAGTGGCAGCGTCAGGAAGGGTACGGAGGAACGTGGGTGGATGTCGCCGTTGGCTCTGGGCCTAGGCTCATTTTCAATGCCAAGAACAGCGACAACTCAGACAGCTTCCGCTGTGCTGTTTCTGCCAAGTCTGCCAACACAACCTATAGCCCTGCCGCAGCCCTGACCGTGTTCCCGCTGCCGCCCACCAACGGCAATGCAGCGATCATCATTCACCCACTCCCTGTTTGGTGCCGGGTGGGCGAGCAAGTGTCGTTCGCCTGTTCGCTCAATGCCGGTAACGGGGGGACTCAGAAGGCTAATTACAGGTGGTTCATCAAGCGTTCTGGGGGAAGCTCCTTCGCAGCCATTGGGACAAATTCGCCGGTTCTGTCATTTCAGGCTGCCGCCGCCGACAACGGGGCCGTGATCTTCTGCTCGGCTGAATACGCAGTTCCGGGCGGCTATCTGTACCCGGGGCCTATCGCAAGCCAAGAAGCCACTCTGACAATCATTTAGCAGGCCAGCCATGTACACAAGTTTTGACGCACTTTCGTACCTGATGGACTCCACCGGGGGTGGTGCCCAAGATCAGGAAAACCGCGTACTCAGGCAGGCCCTCTTCTCTGCTTACAGGGACATCGTGTCAGTCAGGGATTGGCGGTGGTATCAGGCCGAAGAGAAAATCGACATCTGTGGCCAGAACACGGTATCCCGGCATACCCTGCCGTGGGGCGTGAACTCCATAGATGCTTTCATGCTTCCCCAGACTGGGATTGTGGCCGAGTATCTCAGGCCTACCGAATGGGCTCGCCTGATCGAATCCGAGTTCCGAGGGTTCACCCGGATAGCGTGGACGGTACTGCCCTCCACCATGGTCCCTGATCGCTATGACCTGTGTGTGTTCAACGGCTGGGCATCCGACAACTGCGTCACTGTCACCTACCGCCGCCGCCCCCGTGATCTCAGGTTCACTGGCTGGGAGCCGCAGGCCAGAAAAGGCACGATTGCATGGGCCGGAAACGAGGTCGAGGGGACCGGCACCACCTTCACCAACCTGATGATCGGCTCTGTCTTGAGGGTGAGTGCCGACCCGGCCAAGCACCCCGAATCCCTCACGGGCATGAATGCGTACTCTGACGAAGGGCTGATCTACGGTGTAGCCAATACCGGCAAGCTCTACGCCTACTCCCCGGCTGGCAAGCTGTCCTACCCAGAGGGCACAAAGTTCGTCATCACCGACTACTTGGACTTGGCCCCAACCATGTACACGGCCCTACTGAGCGGCTCTGAGGTCTGGCTGGCTAGGCTCATGGGCAAGAATATCGAAGGGGCGACTGGCATCTATGGCCGTGATCTCAGAATGGCATTTGAGGGCGATGCTGTAGCCACGCTTTCCGGCAGGCGAGACATGGGCGGCAGTGGGTTTGGTGGTGGGTACACCGCTCTTTGGTATCTCCGACCGGGCGTGGATCAGGGCCTGAACTGCCGACCCTTTGGTGGGCCCAACGCCGATGGCACCTGCGTGATCCCCGGTGATGTACACGGCGGGTTTGCTGACACAGCCTATGACTCCTGCGGACACCCCATCCAGTGAGCATCAAGATCAATCAATGGAAGGGCTGGGTTCCGGCCTTCTCGCGGTATCTCCTGCCGCCGGGTGGTGCCGTCGAACTGACCAACATGACAACCTTGGTTCCCGGGCAACTCACAGTCCGGGGAGGTTCAAGGAAGATCGCATCCACTGCCAAGCGGATGGTGGAATTGTGGGGCCTTTCCACCGGGGCCAGCCAAGTGATCCTTGGGCAGGGCGACAACGGTGACATTGACGAAATCGTTGGCGGATCGGCAACCAACAAATTCAAGAAACACTTCACTGGCGACTCCCCCGTGACCTTTTCACAGGGCCGCAGGGGAGAGGCTTACATCTACCAAGGATATGGCAAAAGGGGCTTGGTCAGGCGGGTGGACAAAGATGGTGTTGGCTACGTCACGCTCGTTGGGGTCGAGGCTCCCGAAGACAAACCCGGCATCACTATCGACACCTCCCC
>Ga0208593_1000238_pt1 | contig 9276 bp, 13 predicted proteins | sample LakMenEpi15Jul10_FD_150700 | JGI IMG/M metagenome (GOLD analysis project Ga0208593, IMG submission 150700) | Freshwater microbial communities from Lake Mendota, WI - 15JUL2010 deep hole epilimnion (SPAdes) | ecosystem: Environmental > Aquatic > Freshwater > Lake > Epilimnion/Euphotic zone ... | reverse complement strand
GGGGGGGGGGAACCATCGCCGCCCCCGGATACAAATACAAATTGTAAATTTTTATTTAAAATTAAATTTTAAATAAAAATTTAATTTTAAAAATTTTTTTTTGCAGAGCTGGTGATGTGCAGCACATACAGGAAAACCGTCTGTTTTTTACTCCCGGTTACTACTATCGACCGAACCAGCTCAAGAGTATGACATGTCTGCTGGGCAATACCGATGCGAGAACAGTGTATCGCAATTTTGATCTGGCCAACCTGAATGTGAACCTCGGTGATCGTACGCACATGCTTTACAACCGCTACCTGTGCTACAACCGTTTCTTGCCACCCGACGAGAAACGCTACTTTGCACATCTCGCCACCAACACGCTGGCTGTTGCACCGGGTTCAGCAACCGATCAAAAGGGGGCCTTCAACATTTTTCCAATGTCCCTGACCACCGAGGAGATGAATAAATCCACATCGTCTGCTCTGGGTAAGTAAGATACACATGACATGAATTGCCCATAAATTTAAATAATCGTATTTTAATGAAAAAATTTATTTATTTTTTAATGAAAAAATTTAATTATTTTTTAGTGAAAAAATTTATTTTTTTATGAAAAAATGTATAAAAAAAAATTTTAGTGAAAAAATTTTTAAAATTTCTCTCTCTCTCTCTTTTAAACAGGTGTGGTAAGCTCATCACCACTCAAGCTGGAAATCCAATTTGAACCTGTGCCTGAAATCCAGTGGTATTTGATGCAGACTTATGTGAACACTGGCAAGATCAATTTCTCAGGCAGCAAGACCAAACAAGAAGTCACCTTTGAATACTTGTGATTCAGAGATTTAGAAAATTTCAAAAATAATTTGTTTTTTTTTGCGGCTACTTCTACTTCTACTACTACTACTACTACTACTACTACTACTACTACTACTACTACTACTATAATAATAATAATAATAATAATAATAATAATAATAATAATAATAATAATAATAATAATAATAATAATTTTTTCAGAAAATTAAAAAGTAAAAAGTAAAAAAAAAATTTTTTTTTTTTAAAATGACCACCTGTACATTGATCCACTACCCCATCACGTCGGACAACCCATGGTTCGATGGTTCGTTAATTTTCTATAGAGGAGATGACTACTTCATCGAGCCGCACGAGACTGTGGTACTGGTGCCCTGCAAATCAGTTGATCCAGAGCATTGGAAATCCTCGAAGAATTCCTGCAAGTTGCTGACCAGCTCAACTTTCCAGCAACCCGAGAATGTTTTAAAGCGTCGTTTTCTCGCCTACCTGATCGCCAACACAACCGATGTTGGTCTGCTGCTAAAACATGGAGATTTGCTCGGTCCCTCCTATAGCGGACCACATGCGGAAATAAGAGCTGTAAACTGTTACTTGCCTTGGCATTACCACAATGCCCTCATTATGGGCCAATTGAAAATGGATTCGCTGCAGGAGTACTTACATTACGAACCAACCACAACTACTACTACTACGACAATACCGAGGTGATAGAAAACCCCAACGATTGTTCCTAGGCTCCTGTCAACTCTGACGACTTATCTTTCATATTAATTTCAGAAAAATACTACAATGGCATCATCGGTATCCTCAAGAACCATCACGGTGTCAAGAGATACTACCTCCTATGAAAACGATGAAGTGACTCGCACCTGCTGGGGCAGGAAACGTCCAGTGATTTTGCAACGCCGTGTGCAACTCAAACAACAGCCTGCTCATCTGTATGTCAGCCGGGATGTAGGCCTGATGGGTCAGTTCTCCAACGTGCGCGAGTTCTGCCTCAAGTACAACGAAGAACATCTGCTCATGCTGAATAATATACCCTGTTTCTATCCAGCTGTTGTGAAAGAAGATGATGATGATGATTATGATGTTCCCATCAAGGTGGACACTGACCAGGTGCCAGTCCATATAGCCTATTTGGTTCGCGTGATCGACAAGCGAACCGTGGTGAACGTGGGACCGGACACTTCCTTGTCCATGCTGCTCAACATGGCCTGTATTCATGTGGATCATCTTTTATTGAATGAATCTCAAATGTGCTATTTGATGAAACTCAATCAGCACTTCAACTTCAGCGGTAGTAGCTGCATCAGCAACAGCAGCAACAGCAGCAAATAAAATAAACTTTTAATTCTCTGTTTCAGACAACACAATGACAGCTGCTGGTACCATCACTCTGGCACGGGCTTCTCCCGTTCACCCTACACCGCCTTATTCCATCCAAATGTTCGTCGAAAAGGAATTTCCGCCGAAGCAGAGCTTTGACACCACCCAATGCTTCAGCAGAAAGGAGTTCACACTGCTTCCCAAACAAAAGTGTGTGCTGATCACCAATCTTGAGGCGTCTTCGGCGAAACTTAACAACAATATCAATGGTGATGATCCGCTTAGTTTTGATCGATCAAAAAAATACAAATTGTGCTACAGTATCAAAGTAATAAAACCAGACATGGCTGTGACTGTGGGAGAGAAGACCCCGCTGAGTCTGTTGATTAATTCGGGATGCATCACGGCTGTCCAATGCTGTGTTCCCAGCCAAGAATGGTTCGAACTATATTTTATGCAGCTGCAGCAGCAGCAGCCGGTTCTCTGTCCTCCCGAGAAGCGAAAAAGAGTGTATGATGATGCTGCTGCTGCTGCTGCTGCTGATGATGATGATGATAATGAGAAATCCCGTGCATTCCCTGCCGCTAAAAAGGTCTGTAAATGAGTAGAAAAAAAGTAAAGAGATTCATTATCATCATCATCATCATCATCATCATCATCATCATCATCATCATCAGTCATCATCATCATCATCAGTCATCATAATTGTATTTTTAATCTTTCAAACTGTTTTCAGACAACAGAAAATGGAAGCTCCTGGTGGTAACATCATATTGACCGTGGTTGATCCAGCCATAAAGCCCGACCATCCCGGTCACCTGTTCACCAGTCCCAACGGTCAATTTGATTCAGGACTGTGCCGCACACCGACCTCCTTTACCATTCTTCCCAACGAAGGACATGTGCTGATCACCGACCTTGACAAGATTTATGGAGCACTTCTTCGAACACCATCAGGAGTTTTCCGTTGCCCGTTGTCACTCAACATCGGGAACGATGGGATAAAGACACCCCTCCGACTGTGCTACGGTGTCCAAATCCTCTCGTCATACATGATGCTACACGTGGAACGGAACACTTCCCTGTCCCAGTTGACCAGAACCGAATGCCTGCGTGTGACACCATTTTTTGCGAGCCCTGATCAAATAGCCCAACTGATCCGTCCATTCCCTTCCAGCTGCTCAGACTCCCCCCCCCCTCAGATTCTTCTTCACAAAGTTGTGTCGTCTTAATGATGCCCACCCACCCACCACCATCACCACCACCACCACCACCATCAGCTGCTATATAATAATGGTAAACAATAAAAATGATATTTATAACCTGTATATATATATATATATATTTATTTATTTATTTATTTATTTATTTATTTATTTATCTTATTTGTTTCAGAGTTAAAATGGCTGCTGGATCCATCACATTGATCCTGAAAAAAGATGAGATGACAACGACGACGACGACCCCGATGAAACGTAAACAGCCAATACGTTTCATGTGTTTGTCCCAGTATTTTAATCCTGAACAGTGCTTCAGCCAAGAAGAATTTACCGTGAACCCCAATGAAGAACATGTCCTGCTGCCCATGAACAATGGCAAGATGCTCAACAAGATTATCCAGGACAAAAATCAAATTCATATAAATGATCAGCGACCTGGTAATTATCTCGGGTTCAGCATCAGTCTGAAACAGTCATACATGACAGCGAAAGTTGGAAAAAAGACCCCGCTGTCCCTAATAGAGAGATCAGAAATCTTTAATATAGTCCCATTCTTTATGGAAGGAAGTCAGTACGTATTATTTTTGAATAACACTACTGCTGCTGCTGCTGCTGCTACTGCTACTGCTACTGCTACTACTAATACTAATACTAATACTAATACTAATACTAATACTAATACTTAGTCCCCCCCTCCAGAATTACTATTATATTATTTTTATCCTATTAACATTTGTCCTGTGTTTCAGAATAAAATGTCAGCCCCCGCCGGAACAGTGACTCTAAGTGAAATGATGTCACCGACAACAACACCAAAAGCAATCTCGGATGTTCATCTCTACACCCAGCTGATCACCCGAGACAATGATGTTAAAGGCTACTTCGATCCCGGTCACTTCTACAACACAGAGGAGTTCACCATGAAATATAATGAGCAGCACAAATTGCTCTTGCAAAGCTTGTCAGTTGACGACAATGAGGATTCCACTGTCTACAGAGCCCGGTTAGTTAATGATAAATTGACTATCGATATGAACCATGAGCCGACTCAACTGTGCTACGCCATCACTCTGCTCACCCCTGATGTTACTCTGACAGTGGGGCCCAAGACATCTCTGGCCCTGTTGCTCAGGTCCGCCCAGCTCCGCATCACGATGTACACGGTGAGCAAAGAACTGACCAAACAGCTGAAACTCCCTCAACAAGAACGTGATCTGGTACGCAGCCAGGTGGACACTGTTTCGCGATATGCCCAGAATGTCCTCAACACCACCACCAACTGGATATCCACCAACCGAAATGAAATGAGAAAACGTAAATCTTCATTCGACATTCCGTCGCAGTCTGACAGACTGTATCGGCCATGCTCCCCAACATTGTCCCCTCCACTTTCACCGCATATGTGTTCAACTGTTTAATGTTTCAGATAAAAAAATATGAACCGTACAAAACCTGTTGTGTATTTCGAATCGGATCCAGACAAGATCAAAAGCAGCGGGGATAACAGCGGATACATTTACAATCCAAAATCATTGTTCTACAAAGGTGAACCCTTCACTATTCAGCCGGGGGAAACGGTCTTGTTTATCCCCTGCCAACCTGATTATTTGGGGCCCTGGAAGCAACGCCGCCTCGCCTTTGAAGAAACAAAGTTTCTACAATGCAAAGAAGAAGACACTCTGGCTTTTATAATCCATAACAAATGCCCCAACAAAATACATACAATAAATCCTGACGACAATCTTGAGGAGATCTTCTTTCGTTGGGGCCTCAGTCATGAGAGGTGCATTCTGACGGACCGCCAGATGGAGAAGATTGAAGCCTTCTACAACATCACAGCAACACCATGGCAATGTACGAGGGATTCCTGACATAAAAACAGTAAAATGTCGTAACTATTGAATGTGAAGAAAAAAATAAATTACTGTTTCAGAAGAAAAATATAACAATGCTGCGGCACTGAGAAAAACAACAAGAACCAGACAAGTCCGCATCACACCTACCAACATCCCTGGTTTCCAGCAATATGTAGGGCACACAATTGGAAAAATATAAAAGAAAAAACAATTTTTTTGATTTTTATTTTTTTATTTTTTTATTTTTTTATTTTTTTTTTATTACATTTTTCCATCGTGAAAAAAAATTACAGGAGTTCAATCCACAAGATGTCGAAGAGCGATGAATCTATCATCGCCACACCCATTCAAAAGTTTCCCTCTAAAAGTCATCTGCAAAAGATTATCCAGTATGCCAAAAACCTGCCCACAATCACAACAGCCGCTCCAGTGACAGTCTACAGTCCAATCCACACCGATCCAGATCCATGGCGTCAAACAGAGAGCCAAACAGATTTTGAATTGGCTGTTTGCTCACTTGATAATCTACGCAACTACATCGTCCATCAGTTGGTTGATAAACTTCAGATGACTGTGACAAATGCCCTAAAAACCGCCACTTACTATGTTGAGACACTGGTTAACGCCGAGTTCGATTACATCACACTCCGTGACACCATCATCAACTTCGCGCCATCGGAGCCCAATATCGAAGGTGAGCCTGAACAGACAGTGTACAGTCATCTGCTTGACCATCTTCGCCTGCTGAGCTTTGAAAAGTATCCAAAATCTCTGTTGGACTCTAATCTGGACAGCCATCTGACAAACATTGCTCGCATTTCATTGGATTATTTTATGCATGGAAGTCAAACCGAACCATGTGTTCGGCCAGACACTGGATTTATCAACTCCAAACAACTCTGCCACCCACCTTCAGAGCAGACAGTACAGATGGAAAACAACACAACCCATCAACTTCCCCAGTACCGATACATCCTCGTCTCGGTGTCCGTAGACACCGTGCCTGTGGAGAGCCAGATTGTGGTCTGGCAAATCTCTGTGCACATTCCCAGCCTGCCTGACAATGAGGATCCAGATTATGAATGCCTGATGCTGCCCCAGACACTGCAAAACACTCATCCCAAAGTGTTGACAGATCTGGGTTTTGTCTATGATAAAAAGCAAATGAGGTTCTATCACCAGGGGGCAGAGTTTGGACGTCGAAAAGCTGATCCGGAAGACGTCAGCATCGAGAAGTTTATCAATTATTTAATCGAAATAAGAAGCGGACTGCATGGAGCCGGTTTCAACAACGGTCTTGTGCTACTTTTTGAAACGGCGGAGGATCTTGCCCTGGTACAGCAGCTCTTCTACCGCCATCGTCATGACATCTTCCTGGATGTTGTAAAAGGGATTACATGTCTAGAGCATTACCTACGCATACTGCGACCTGCCAGGTCCGTTACTTACAGCTGGCCTTCGTATCAGTATCGCCTTGGTGAAACAGGTCGCTGGAGCTCAAACGTGTCAAACAAACCGGGCAGTGCCCTGTTGAGAATCGAAGCTGAAACTAAACCTGAATGCATTTACAACATATGCCAAACTGTGCTGAACACCCCGCCTGTTCTCAACCAGTTTATGATGTGGGACATTTATCTCGTCAATCACAACGAGATCAACAACATGGTCTCGACCCTGCAGTACATCCTTGAGCTACTCCCTTTACAGAATCATATTGATCACCAGCTCTTCATGAACAGGATCCCAATTGTCCTCGAGGGTATTTATTCAGCACGTAGCGAGGCGGAAGCTGCTTGGCCTCACAAAGCATGTGCACGGCAAACCATTCGCCGGTTAGTCTTTCTCGGCTTTACCTGGAATGTCTTAAAGAAATGTTTTGAGGCTGATCCAACGTACGAAATCCCGGACATTGTTTTTCTACAGGACATGAGCGAGGCGCAGAGACTTCGAGTGCACAGACAAACTGATCATATCCGCCATAGTATCAAGCAGTATTTTTTGAATTCAAAAGACACAAATGTCCTTGAAAACAGTATATAAGCATTTTTAAACATGTTTTCCAGGCAACTTTTTCTTTTTCCCGTGTTACATTGTACCACCTTTACCTCACAACTTTTTTTTTAATTATCTGTATTTATTTTGAACATTTACAAATATTGCCACCGGTGTCAATCAACAAGAACAAGAAGATTATGATGAAAAAATTTTTTTTTTGTATTTTCAGAAAAAAATGAAGATTATAAGTGGTTTTAAATCTATAAATAAAAAAAAGACGTACTTCTCTCCGGACTTTTATTGGAACTGTGGATCATCCTTTCAACTTCGGCCTCGAGAAAAAGCTATTTTAGTTTTTAACACCTTCTCAAAAAACCCCGAAAACCAGTATAAATTAAAATTTGCTAAGAACCGATTCTTCTTGAAGTACCCCTGTTATGCATTTATATTATGCATTCATAATATATCTCGACATCGACGAATAATATGTAAAACAGGATGCATGTTGTCCACCCTGTTGGAATATAAAAATATAAATCATACCTATTCAAACATTTCTCTGAAAGATTTATCTAAAGCGCGACGTTTTTCTTAATTTCAGATATGTCATTTTCTGACCCATCTGCCAAATTAGGTAATTATATCTCTCTTCCCTTTTATTAATTTATACAAATATATACATATATATATATATATTATTGCAGAAAAAAAATGTGACGTTTACATGCGAGAGAATTTAAGAGCTCCACCTTGGAAATTAGTTTTGCAATGGGGTCGACAATTACGCATGTATCCTACTGACATAATGAATGTCAGTGAAAAATTACAACTTCGCCATGCCTTAGGTAAAACTCCCCCCCCCCTCTCATCTTTTTAATTGAAACTAGTTAGAAATTATTTTTTTCCAGGTCCTGATCCAGGACATATTTCAAACAGTCACATGTGGAAAAAAACAACACCTTCCTCGTTCCGTTCTCCGTTTTTCGCACAGGGAGACATTGGTACAGTACCCCTACTTTATTTTTTTCAACTTATCCTAATATATATATATATATAAATTTTTTCCTAGGCTTCTTCAATTATAAAAATAAAAAATATGGGGCATTTTTCTGTGCGGTCCAAACATTCAGTAAAACAGTTTTCGCCTTTCCTATCAAAGATTTAAAAAGTGACACCCTCATAAAAGCCCTGGAAGCTATGTCAAAGGTACTATTTATTATTAGTCCTTCACCATAGTCAACAAATTAAAAAATAAAATGTTCAGGTGCGTGAATTTCAAAAAGTAAAAACTTTACTTTTTGATGGCGAAACTGCACTACGGTCTAAAGCCATCCAAAAAGATATCCTAAATAAGTTACAAATAAAAATACATGCGGAGCCCTACTGGAAACGCTCTATGGCCGAACGCGCTATTGGAGAAATAAAAACTAGAATGGCAATTAGACTGAAATTCGAAGGTAATACCACCACCACCACCACCCCTTGACCCCCATTGCATAAATTAAAAAATCCTATTGTTTAGGCGAGGCATTAAACAAATGGAAAGATAATCTTCGGTTTGTACTTGACAGCATAAATAGAAGCAAACCCGACTACAAATCTCAAATGAATGAACTTATTGAATTTTTTACAAAGCCAGCAACGACAATAATACCTCAACAACAAGATCGATTCTATAAATATAAAATTGGAGACCGAGTACGCATTAATCTAAACAAAGCAGAACGTACCGCCTTAAATTTTAAATACAGTTTAAATTATGGTGAGTAAACTAATGTAAATTTATATATATATATATATATATATGATTTAATACATATGTATTATACTTGTGCAGGAAAATTAGCTAACGTGGTGGGAAAAATTTGTTCAAGACGTCTTACTAACACAGCTAAAAATACTTTAACCCCATTTTATGGAGTTAAAGTTGGAGCTAGCCAACAGGTAAATTATTTTTTAAAATCCTTCAACATCCTTTATTTGAGATTTAAAATTCACCTGATGTAAACAAATTAGTCAAGCGATTCACGAAACTATAGCTAAATTCATAGTTCCATTATAATAGCAGAATTAAAAAC
>Ga0208593_1000234_pt1 | contig 9351 bp, 7 predicted proteins | sample LakMenEpi15Jul10_FD_150700 | JGI IMG/M metagenome (GOLD analysis project Ga0208593, IMG submission 150700) | Freshwater microbial communities from Lake Mendota, WI - 15JUL2010 deep hole epilimnion (SPAdes) | ecosystem: Environmental > Aquatic > Freshwater > Lake > Epilimnion/Euphotic zone ... | reverse complement strand
TGCTGAAACTTGACCAATCTTTACATCAAGCTTTGCAGATAGTTGATCCTTGTACTTCTTAACCATTGCAGCTGCAGTTGCATCCTGTGTAGTCACAGTTGAAACAACACCTGTATTGATTGTTGGTGCTGCAGCGCGTAGTACGTGCTGAATTGATTGACCAAGAACCTTCCCACTGCGCATACAGATCTGTGTGCGTGTGTACTCAACACCTGCGGCGCGTGTTTGTCCTAGAACAGTTGGGGCAACACGTGTGTTTCCAGGAATCACAGATGCAAATGTCTGGTGGCTGTGACCGCCGTAGATTGCAGCTGCACCCTTGATTTGTGATGCGAGTGTGTTGAACAGACCCTTTGCGGTTCCGTCTGCATTCTCCAACCATCCCTGGTGAAGCGCTGCGATGACGATGTCCGCGCCGGCTGCCTTGGCCTCAGCGATAGCCGCATTTATGCCAGCTACACCCGGTGCGATAACAATGGTCTTTTTCGCACCTGATGCATCCTTGTAATCAAGGTTTCCAGGGAATACCTGCTCGATAGTTTCAGGGGTATTTGAACCGACAACGCCGATCTTTACTCCGCCACGTTCGATGATTGTGTAGTTCTTAGCCTGCTTTGAGCCTGACTTAAGCGCATCTAGTGCGCCTTCACTGTAGTTAGAAACTACCCATTGGAAATCTGATGCACCGATTACCTTGTTGACGTGATCGATGTTGCGATCATGCTCGTGATTACCAAAAATAGAAACATCAAGCTTTGCAAGGTTTAGTGCTTCGATTGTTGGAAGCTCTTCAAACTCTGTTGAAATTGGAGGTGCTGCGCCAATGTTATCGCCTGCTGAAATTGCAACAGTTGCGGCATTTGCTGTGCGATCTGCTGCCCAGTTGCTGGCAAGAAGTGCTGCACCAAAAGATCCACCAACTTCAATTGCACCGTGAAGGTCGCTGAGTTGTAGAACCTGCACAGCCTTGTTTGCAGAATTTGCAACAGTAGCAAGTTCGGCAGCGGTGTAGCTCTTGTTAGATGCAGCTGGCTTTGAGAAACCGTAAGCATTAACCGCTTGTACAACTGGTGTACCTGCAGGTTGTCCAACAACAACTGGCATTGTTACAACAGAGTTATTTCTGATTGGAACAAAAATTGGGCATGAGCCCGCGCCCGCTGAAACAACGTGGCCAATAACTCCTGGTGCTACATCAGCACCAGCTTTCCACTTAACTACAACGCCTTTAGCGCCTAGATAAGAGGTGACATTTGTCGGAGCGTTCGGCAATGAGAATGTATTTGCCTGCGCAGATGGAACTAGTAGTGAAACTAGTAGCGATGTAGCTAGAGCTAGTGAGCCCCAGCTAAAGATTTTGCGAGATGAGAGGGTTTTGTTCATAGGCGCATCCTAATGAAAGAGAGATTTCTAATTGGCGCGTGTTGAGTTACGAAACGGTTTCAAAAGAGTGAATGTCGTTACAGGCCGGCGTGCTTTAGTAACTCGGAGCGCTCAATACTCTTAACCCGAGGTTTACCCTTTGGCTCTCCAGCTGCAACTTCGGCTTCATTAATCTTCTGCCAGAGTTCCTGGGTAACAACAACTTGATGGGTGATTAGTTCTGAAATATCACCCTTGTTTTTGGGACTCTGTAAATCTGACACAAGAAGCTCAATAACTGCAGCTGCATCTGATTTATTGGTACCAATTACACCTGATGGGCCACGTTTTGCCCATCCAACAACATAAAGATTGTCTTTTACGCGACCATCAGTGTTAACGACTTTTCCGTTTTCATACGGAACTCCGTCGATCCCCTGTGCTTGATAACCAATTGCAGTAATAACAAGCCCGCATTTGATTGTTACATCACCGTTAGGAGTTGAGTAAACAACCCCTTCTACGCGATCTGTACCCAGAATCTCTTTAGGAGTGTGTTGAAACAAGAACTCCATAGTGCGTTCATGCTCACTCTTTGGGTTTTCTGCGATCAAAAGCATCGCATCTAAATTACTTTTTACATCTTTTTCAGGTTCTGCTCCTGCACGGGCAATTGCAGCTTCGATATCTTCTTTTCGAATTACAACATTTGTGTGTTCAAGTTTTGGAAGTTCCCGTAATTCAGGTGAAGTAAATGCAGCATGTTCTGGCCCACGGCGCGCACTGATATAGACCTTCCGAATATTGCTGTGCTTAAACGCATCAATTGCATGATCTGCTGTGTCGGTCGGATCTAATTCCGTTGGTTCTAATGCCAACATACGCGCAACATCCATAGCGACATTTCCAGCACCAATTACTACTGCGGTGTCAGCATCTAACGGAGTATCCACCCCAACAAAATCAGGATGAGCGTTGTACCAAGGCACAAAAACCGCAGCTGACAGGGACCCCCGCAGGTCTTCGCCTGGAATACCAAGCTTCTTGCCGATTGAAGAGCCAGTCGCAATAATGACTGCGTCATACTTATCTTGTAGTTGTGCAACTGTTATGTCACTGCCAATTTCGACATTTGCAAATAATCTAAAGTTTTCAGTGTTTGCGATCTTTTCAAAGACTTTTGAAACTGTTTTAATCTTTGGATGATCAGGTGCTACACCGCTTCGAACTAATCCCCATGGTGTTGGTAGACGTTCAATCATGTCAATTGAAAAAGTTTGTTCGTCGTTTGCAAGGTTTTGTAAGGCTTGCGCAGCGAAATAGCCCGCGGGACCAGCACCAACAATTGCGACTTTGTATGCGGCCATAAGGTAATTCTATTGATATCCCGCGCGAGCCGGATACTAAAAACCCCAATTAGGCAGGTTCTAGCTCAGAACTCCTGTGCCAAATTTCAGAATTCTTGCTTCATCTCCATCGGCTCTTTCAAACTCATCGACTGACTTGCCGCCTGCCATAACAACCACCCGATTTGCTAATGACAAGAGTTCATCTAGGTCAGAGGCAACGACAATTACGCTAGTTCCAGATGCTTGAATTCTACGAATAACCTCATAAATCTCCTGACGGGCACCCACATCAACGCCTTTGGTTGGTTCATCTAGTAACAAGATTTTTGGCTTACTGATGAGTGCTCGTGCGAGTAAAACTTTTTGCTGATTACCACCACTTAAGTGAGATGGTTCTGCCGCGTAACTATTAGTTTTCACAGTTAATGACTTCATCGCAGCAACTGCTATCTCTGACTCTTTACGCTCATCCAATAATCCAAATTTTGAAAACAAGTTTAAGGAGCCAGCAGTTGTATTCTTAATTAGGTTTAAGTTGAAGAGCAAACCTTCGCGTTTGCGATCTTCTGTCAAATAGATAATTCCCCTGTCGCGCATCTTCTGTGGGTTAGCTCCCACAATGACTTCACCACTCAAGGTTATTTTCCCAGATGCCAATGGAGTTCGCCCTGAAATTAAATCTAGGACTTCGGTTCTTCCTGAGCCAACTAAACCTCCAAGGCCAAGAATTTCGCCTTCTCGAACTGTTAAGTTCACATCCTCTAATGAGACGCTTTGTGGGCCTCTTCGTGGAACGCGTATATCTTCCAAAGTTAAAATGTTTCTACCTGTTATGACTTTGTAGCTTTCGGTATTGTCCTTGTTTAAACTTTTTCCAATCATCGAGCTAATGATTTTTTCAGTGCTGAACTCACTTTTTGAAAGCTCTAGCGCCACTTGACCATCACGAAGCACTGTGGCGCGGTCACACAGGTTAAGAACTTCGGGAATTCTGTGAGTTATATAAATCATCGTTACATTCTTGTCCCGCAGACCCACCATCGTTTTTGCCAATGTTTGTGCATCCTCTTTGGATAGCGAAGTAGTAGGTTCATCAAGAAGCAAAATTGCAGGGTTAGAAGCAAGGGCGCGAGCAATCATTGTTGTCTGGCGCTGGGCGGTACTTAAACTTGCCGCAAAAGCTCCTACAGGCAGGTTTAGTTCATATCTATCTACTAATTCTTGCGCGAGTTTCAATATGTTGTTGTGCGAGAAAACTCCCTTATTTGTGGGTAGGTTTCCCGCAAAGATGTTTTCGGCAACAGTTAAGGTATCAACGATTTCAATCTCTTGCGGAACATATCCAATGCCCTTTTGGCGAGCATCTGAAACGCTGTGTAACTGAATTTCATCACCATTTAGAATCAAGGCTCCCGATGCACTACTTGTTTCATACAAACCTGTGATCAATTTAATCAAGGTGCTTTTACCAGCACCGTTTTGTCCTAATACTGCGTGGATCTCGCCTTCAAAGAAATTCAGGTTCACCTTTCGCAAAGCATCGACATTTCCGAAACTTTTACTTAGATCTTTAACCTGCAACACACTTTTTAGCGCCATCATCAACTGCTTTCTGGTTTTGAGATTACTGCGGTGCGCCCACAAAAGAAACGCACCGCAGTAATGCTGCAGATTTACTTACTGACCAGCTGCATCCACAATCTTGTAGTAAGACGCTAGGTTTGCTTTAGTAACAATTGTCGAAGGCAAGATGTTTGAATACTTAATCTTTTCTCCCTTGAACAACTTCGCATAAAGCTGAACCATCATTGCGGTTTCTTCATACAACGGCTGCGCAACAACGCCATAAACTTTTCCATCTCGGATTAAGTCTAGGTTTTGGCGAATGTAGTCCATACCGATGATTGTCACCTTACGGTTAGCTTGTGCCGCTGCCTGTGACCAGGTTTGAGCTCCGTTACCGGTTGTTGAATAAGCAGCAACAATGTCTTTATCTGCTGAAAGAATTCCAACAGCAATTGCAACAGCCTTCGTTGGATCAAATCCTTCGATTCCAATTTCAGTTGTCTTCATTGCAGGACAAGACTTAGTTAGTTGTGCTTTGAAAGCTGCTGCCTTTGTATTCTCTTCATCATTTAGGCTTCCCTGAGTGATTGCAACAGTTCCAACATTGCCGTGAATCTTACAAATTGCATCTGCTGGACCAGATCCTGCGTTAGGAACTAACTGAGCAACTGACGCAACATAAGAAGTTGTTCCTGGTTTCGGAATGGCGTGCCATCCGATGATTGGGTAACCCTTCTTTGCTAACTTCTCTGCATATTTGAACAGAACTGGACTTACTGGATATACAGCAACTCCACCCCATTTTCTGGTTGCTAGTTCTGCATCTACGAGAGGCAATGAACCAACGTCATCCCAAGTTGATGCACTCGCGTTTCCGACAACTTTGCAAAACATTTTTTGCTTTTTACATTCAGCAAGGAGCCCTGCTTGCATCAATCTGTGAACTGGGTGGTCCTTCATTGGCTGAACAAACAAAATACTTTTTGGACGACCCTTGTAGCTTGTTGCTGCATTGGCACTAGTTGCAACAACAACTGTAGGAACAATTAGGGCGAATGCCGCAACTGTTGCAATTAAGAATTTCTTTTTCATTTTAACCTTTTCGACCTTTCTTTGCGTAGATAAGTGTTTATTTCCCCTTGACCCGAATAAAAACTACTTACTTTCCCCTTTCTCGAGAGGAAAGACTGGAGTTTCGATCTTTTCTGAACTTCGCATTCGGTTTCTGTAACCCCTGCGGAAAACATCTAAGAAAACTGCTAAAACTAAAATTGTTCCGACGGCGACTAGTTGAAAATTGGGGCTTAAACCACTTGTAATTAGCCCGCTTTGCACAAACTGAATGAGCAGAACTCCCATGATTGCTCCTGCAATTGTTCCAACTCCTCCGAACAAGCTCACGCCACCCACAACTGTTCCTGCAATCACGGTCAGTTCCCAGCCACCTCCAATACTTGGAGATCCTGCAGACAAAGTTGCCATCACAAGCATTCCTGCTAGCCCTGAGAGTGTTCCAGCTAAAATAAAGCAGTTCATTTGATACTTCTGCACATTGATACCAACAATTTTTGCGACTTCTGGGTTTCCGCCGATTACATAAAGGTTTCTGCCAATTGAAGTTTTACGAATGACAAAGTCGCCAACGATTGAAACTGCAACCCAAATCAAAGCATTCCAACCCAGACCAAAGAAGAATGTGCTTTCTCCGATTGTTGTAATCACTTCTGGAAGTGGATACACCGGATAGCCTTTTGAAACTACTTGGATGAGACCTTGTGCGACAAATAACATTCCTAGTGTTTGAATAAATGCAGGAACTCCGGCGCGTGTCACCATGAATCCGTTAATCGCACCGATCACTGCACCAAGTGCAAGTCCACCAAGAATTCCAGCCCATACTGGCCAGCCCATACTGGTCATTAACTTTCCTGAGGACACCGCAACTAATCCAGCAACTGCTCCCACAGATAAATCAAAGACACCACTGATTAATAGAAAGGCTTGACCGACAGCAATAATTGAGACGAAGGTCACTGCTTGAACCACTGATCCCATGACTTCGAATGATAGAAAAACACTATTAAAGGATTGGAAGATCGCTGCACACAAAATCAAGGCAACAATCACTCCTAATTCAGGGACTGCTAACAACCGATAAAAGAATCCTTCGGAGTTCTTGGACTGGCCTCTTTTATTTCGTAAATTGTTCACGGTCAACAATCTAGACCTTACCTTGTAAATTGCAAGGGATTTGTTACAGAAAATATATAAATTTTTGTTACAAACCCGACTTAAAAGTAAGCGAAAATTTGAAGGTGACCGGTCTCTTGGGCGTGAAGACAGGAATTTCGCAAATTTGATCGGCTTCATCCAATTTATCCGTTGGGCCTGTTGTTGGTTCAATGGCCAACCACCGTGCCTTTTGCCCTGCAAAAGGCCAGGCATCCAAGTTAAAACAAATTCCCACATATGGGATTTGTCGGGGGTCTAAAGAAAATCGCACCGAACAGTTATGTCGGGGATTTAACAAGGTAATTTCACCATCGATTGGTGCGGCCATAACAACCTTGTCGGTTAGCGGCTCAACCAAAGTTATTTGGCTTAAGTCATAGCTTCTGCCCGACTCGCCCACTGTGTTTGGCCAGGTGTAGCTATCTAAATGCCCTGCGTAACCATCTGCTCCATCACTTCCCATTCGCCCACTAAAACTAAACTCTTTGGTCATTGGCGGATTACCGTTTAACAGAATCTGCATTCCTTCGACCGCATGAAAAAGTGGATGAGCTGACCAAAATCCTTTAAAACTTTCTTGGCCCGTGTTCTCAATGACATATGAAAATACTAAAGAGTGATCCTTCAAAGTTATCTCTCGCTGGAATTTGTATGGGAGAACTTTGCCTATAGCGCTAGTAAGAATTGAATTCTCAGATTTCTGACATGACCAGGCTTGTGACCACAACTCCCCGTGGTCTGGCAAAGTTACAGTGGGATCTCCTGGATGAGAACTTATCCCGATGTTTGGAAAACATTCATCAAAGCCAGTGATGTCATGCTCGTCATAAGCATCACCTGATTGTCTGGCCCTTAGTGGCCGCGTTGGATCATCCCAAAGCCATTCGTATTGAGCGTGTTTATCTCTAATCTGAACAATTTTTGCGCCTAATTCTGGAATAACAGACACTTTCAAAAAGTCGTTTTCAAGTGCTTCTGTTTTCCACCCTTGAATATATTCGACCATGCATACAATAATGGCACAGTCCGATAGTTCTTAAAAGTAGTTCGACAGGAAAGAGAGACCTACTATGAATTCCAAGAGTTATTGGGAAGGTCAATTTTGTATTGTCACTGGGGCTGCTTCAGGCATTGGACTGGCAACTGCGCAATTACTTAGTGATAGCGGGGCTTCAGTTCTAGGTTTAGATAGAAATGAACACGCCGGGACGCGCGCAAAGGTTCTTACTGAAAGCAAGATCCTCTATCGAAAGTGTGACCTATCAGTTCCAGAGGATATTGAAAAAGTCTTTGCTGAATTTAAAAATTCAAGGTTAGCAGCTTTGTTTAATGTAGCTGGGCTGCCAACAAATGGCGAAGGCATCGAAGAAACTAGCGTTAGTGATTGGGACAAAATACTCAATGTTAACTTGCGTGCAGTTTTCCTAACCTCTAAGTATTCATTACCGTTGTTTAAAAATAATAGTGGTGGATGTATTGTGAATGTCTCTTCTGTGCATGCCTACTCGACAATGAAAAATCATGCCGCTTATGCTGCGTCAAAAGGCGGCATGAACTCTTTAACTACAGAGTTAGCTATTGAGTTAAATCCACAATCCATACGAGTGGTCGGTGTCGCGCCTGGTTCAATCAGAACTCCTATGACAACCAGTGATTTGGCGCGAGATGCAGAATTATTGAACAGTTTAGGTTTCCCAACTGATGGAAAATCTATTGGTCATGTGGGAGAGCCGGAAGAGATCGCAAGGGTTTTGGTTTGGTGTGCATCACCAGAGGCATCCTTCATAACTGGCACAACGATTCAAGTAGATGGCGGCTTACTTTCACGACTTGGTTACGAGAGAGGGAATTAAGAGCATGATAAAAAGCTTAAAAGGTCTAGAGGTTGCTGCAAAAATCCAAGCCACTTTAGGTGAAGGACCGGCATGGAACAAAAAACTTGGTGTACTCCATTGCGTAGACATCTTTGGAAAAAAGGTTTACACACATAACCCTGAGCTTGGAACAATTGATTATTTCTCAACAGAGATGTTTCCTGGCGCTGTTTTACCCACTACGGCTAACAAATTAGCGATCGCCCTAGACGATGGCCTATATCTTGCTGATCTAGATGGAAAGAATCTTGAAAAGAAGTTTTCTATTGAACCTGAAATTCTTGGAAACCGTATGAATGATGCAAAGTGCGATCCTAACGGGGTACTTTTCGGCGGAACAATGGGTGATGGAAATTCACCCACTGGTTCGCTCTATCGCATCGACTCTCACGGATTTAAAAAGGTTTGTAGTGACGTGACGGTCTCAAACGGTCTTGGATGGAGCCCTGATGGTTCCAAGATGTATTACATCGACTCCGGTAAAGCATCAGTTCAAGTTTCAGATTTTGATCTATCTACTTCTTCAATTGTTGGCTTTAAAAACTTTATCGAGTTTCCAGCCTCTTTTGGTATCCCGGATGGAATGTGTGCCGATAAAGAAGGTGGAATTTGGGTTGCATTTTTTGGTGGACAGCAGGTGCGAAGATTTTCAGCTAACGGCGTTCAAACTCATGAAATTCAACTTCCGGTTCCACAAATTACTAGTTGCTGCTTTGCTGGTGAAGATTCCACAATTCTTTACATCACTACAGCATCAATTGATCTTGGGGATGGGCGAAAAATAGGGAACGACGACGGAAATCTTTTTCGTATTGATGTGGGAATCCCAGGTGCAGGAACAGTTCCCTTTGCTCTCTAATAACTAATCTGCGGAGACGAGGAGATTTGAACTCCTGAAGGGTTTAACCCCTTACCTCGTTAGCAGTGAGGCGCACTCGACCGGGCTATGCGACGTCTCCTTGTTACGG
>Ga0208593_1000226_pt1 | contig 9527 bp, 9 predicted proteins | sample LakMenEpi15Jul10_FD_150700 | JGI IMG/M metagenome (GOLD analysis project Ga0208593, IMG submission 150700) | Freshwater microbial communities from Lake Mendota, WI - 15JUL2010 deep hole epilimnion (SPAdes) | ecosystem: Environmental > Aquatic > Freshwater > Lake > Epilimnion/Euphotic zone ... | reverse complement strand
TACTAAAAAAACAACGAGATTACCCAGGTGCATACTCGGTGCGGTTGGATCCACGCCAAGGTATAGCGAGATTGGTTTAGATAAGGCAGTTTCTAACTCATTACGATCGGTAGATTGCGCGATCAACCCGCGCCACTCTAAATCCTCTAGAAGTGCTTTACTCATGGGTTGATCATGCCTGAAAACTGCTTTCGTAGGGAGGCAATTGCCTTATCTACCCCAGAGATGTCCTGGTTTAATTTATTAATGGCCGCTAAAACCGAACTCTTTGATGTACCCATTGCTGAGGTGCGGCTGGAAATAGCACCGGCAACAGTGAGAAATTTCTTAACCTCAGGGGTTAAATTTGGATGCATCTCTTGCAATTGCTGATCACTCATTTGCTCAAGTTCTATTCCATTCTTCTCGCAGAACTTTACGCAAGCCCCTGCCACTTCATGAGCAATTGAAAAAGGCACTCCAGTTTTGCTTAAAAAATCTGCAATCTCAGTTGCTAAGGAGTAACCAGCTGAAGCGGATTTCGAAATATTGGTTTGTTTGAATTTCGCAGATTCCACCATGCCAGAGATTGCCGGTAGCAAAATCAATAATTGCTCTACTGAATCAAAGATCGGTTCTTTATCCTCTTGCAAATCACGGTTGTATGCAAATGGCATCGCTTTCAACACCACAAGTAGTGAGGTTAAGTTGCCAATAAAGCGACCTGATTTTCCTCTTGCTAATTCTGCAACATCGGCATTCTTCTTTTGCGGCATTATCGAGGAGCCGGTTGCGTAAGCATCATCAATTTCTACCCAATCAAACTCAGTTGAGCTCCATAACACAAACTCCTCACCGATCTTTGATAGATGAATGCCGATCATCGCCATTATAAAAAGAGCCTCAGCAGCAAAATCACGGTCGCTAACTGCATCAATACTGTTTTGCATCACGCCCTTAAATCCAAGTTTTGCAGCTGCGTTTTCAGGTTCTGGTTGGATAGAAGATCCAGCTAGTGCGCCAGCGCCGAACGGTGAGTAGTTATTTCGTTCTACCCAATCAAAGATTCGATCCACATCTCTAAGCAATGCATGAGAGTGCTTGCTCAACTCTTGGCCAAAGGTAATTGGTTGCGCGTGCTGGGTATGTGTGAAGCCGGGCGCAACAACATCTATCTGGTTGAGGGCTTGGGTATTAAAGTTTCTTGCCAATACGGTTAATGCGCTGGCTATTTCAAGCAAATGATCCACTAGATAAAGTTTGAAATCTGTGATTACTAAATCATTTCGGGATCTACCAGCGCGAATAGCGCCACCGATCGGACCGCATTTTTCAACCAGCCCACGTTCTATTGCACTGTGCACATCTTCATCATCATTGTTATATGTGAATTTTCCACTACCAATCTCACCTGCCAGCTCTAGCAAACCTTTTTCAAGTATTTCACCATCTGATTTTGAGACAATTTTTTGCTTCATAAGATTGTTTAGGTGAACCAGATTCACCTCGATTTCGTATGGGGCTAATCTCCAGTCAAAGTGAACGCTTCGAGACAATTCCAACATCGATTGAGCCGGTGATTGATTAAATCTGCCTCCCCAAAGCGTCATTTACTTACCTCCAAAATACTTGTTGATTTCCTTGGCAAGAGATGAGCCACCTGAAGCAGATTTCGCAACAACCAAGACAGTGTCATCACCAGCAATCGTACCGATCGCTGAATTTAATTTGCCGCTCTTCATGGCGCGGTCTAAGTTCCCTGCCAAAAGTTGAGCCGCGCCTGGTGGTGTCTTAACAACTGCCAAATTACCACTTGATTCAACAGATGCAATCAGTTCAGAAACGCCCCTGCTCTTCGAACTTTGCGGTGCTGAAACAAATTGATAGCGGAAGACTCCAGAGTTATCTTTACCTCGCACCGCACCTAACTCCTCTAAATCTCTACTTGCTGTCGCCTGAGTTACTACATAACCTAGTTTGCCTAACTCTCTAACTAGATCACTTTGAGAATGGATCAAGGCATCATCAACCAGGCGGATCACCAAGGAACGCCTGGCAGTTGCACTTTGCAGATTTAACTTAGCCATTAGGCGCTCACCAACGTTCCACCCTGGTTATCCAAAGCATCTAAGACTGATGCAAGATCTGTACCATTTGCGATTCTTACTGAAAACGCACCTGAATCAATCGCACTGATTGCTGCCTTCACTTTTGGAATCATTCCATCTGCAAAACTTGGCGCAATCTGTTTTAGCTCATCGATTGAAATTTCAGAGATCAACGATGATTTATCTGGCCATGCTCGATAAATACCGTCAACATCAGTTAAGAAAATCACTGAGTCAGCTCTGAGCGCTCCACCAACTGCTGCTGCCACTAGATCTGCATTAATATTAAAGCCCACACCATCATTATCTGTTGCCACTGGTGATATCACTGGCAAGAACCCTTCGGTCATTAACGTCTCTAAGATCATGGGATTTATCTCATCAACCTCGCCCACATATCCAATATCCACAGATTTTCCATCAACAGTTGGCTTAAATTTACGAGCTCTGATTAATCCACCATCTGATGCTGATAATCCAACAGCATTTACTTCACTTCCAATTAGGTAATTAACGATGGATCTCAAAACTTGACCGCTAAGCACAGATTGCACAACGTTGAAAACCTCTTCATCAGTTACTCGATAACCTGCCACTTTATTCTTACCTAACCCTTTTTCCTCTAGGGCTGCATCAATTTGAGGGCCACCTCCATGGACTAAAACTATTTGCTCACCATCTAAAAAAGCATCCGCAATCGCCTCTAATACCGGATCGGATGTGTTGTGATCTGGGAGTGCATTACCGCCGTATTTGATAACAATCATCGAACACCAGTCAATTGCAATCCAGCATCCTCTGCCAGATTGAACATTAGATTAGCATTTTGGATCGCTTGGCCTGCAGCGCCCTTGCCAAGATTATCTATCGCAGTTGAAATCACGAGTCGATTTACATGAGAATCTAACGCAATCTGCATAGAAACATTGTTTGTGCCTAGCACTGAATTAGTCATTGGCATTTGGCCTTCAGGTGATAATTTAACAAACTTACTTTGGCTATAGAAATCTTTATAAACTTCCCTCATCTTCGCTGGTGTAGTCGAATCTTTCAGTTTGCCTGTCACCGTCGCTAAAATTCCTCTAGGCATAGGAGCAAGCATTGGAGTAAATGAGATCTTTACCGACTTACCAGAGATCGAATTCAGTACCTGTTCTATTTCCGGTGTATGTTGATGAACCCCCCCAAATTTATAAGAGGTTAGATTGTTCATTACCTCACTACCGATCAAATTTACCTTTGCAGTCCTACCAGCTCCAGTAGTTCCGCTAGCTGCAACCACAACAATGTCTTCGCTCTCAATCAGATTTAAAGCTGGAGCAATTGATAGGGCGATGGCTGTTGCATAACATCCCGGATTGGAAACTTGCCTGGATTTAGCAATCAAATCATGGTTTGTTAACTCTGGTAATCCATAGGTCCAACTTCCAGCATATGATCCACCGTAATACTTCTCCCACTGATCTTTACTTGTTAAACGAAAATCGGCGCCTAAATCAACAATCTTCACTTGCCCATCTAATTGGGATATTAGCTTCGCCGATTCACCATGGGGCAAGGCTGTGAAAACCAAGTCGCATTTATTCAAATCACCAATACTTACCGCTGAAAAACTTTGACCCTCAAATTGGGTCAAATTTGGGTGCAGCGAAATTATTGATTCTCCAGCATTGGAGTGTGCAGCAATAAACACAGTTTTAAAATTTGGGTGAGCAGATAGTAATCGCAACAACTCCCCGCCTGCATATCCGCTGGCGCCAACTACCCCGATTTTCATAGTCCGAGGGTATCGTTAGATAGTATATTTATGCAAATGTGTGCATATTTATGCATTACCCCGCAGTACTGCGCCTAACGTCTTAGAGGCGTGAGCGATTGCTTGGTCACGGTATCGCGCCACCTCATCAGAGGTTAATGTGCGATCTGAAGCTCTGAAAGTTAATGTGAATGCTAAGGAAACTTTGTCGTCAGCCATTTGGTCATACCGATCAAACAAAACAATTGATTCCAATAACGAACCTGCACCCTGCTTTAAGGCTGCGGTTAGATCAGCAGCTGTAGTTTTTGCATTAACAACAAGTGCCACATCCTGCACCACTGCTGGGAAATTCCAAATTGCAGGTGCTTTTGTAACACCAGCTACAGGTAACTCACTTAAAATCACAGCAAAAGCGCAACTTCGCTCTGGTAAATTCAAAGCAGCAATCACTCTAGGGTGTAATTCTCCAGCATGAGCTACTGGCTTACCATTTACACGCAACTCCGCACATCTACCTGGGTGCCATGGCGCAAGATCACTACTAACAACTTCAAAATCATTTCCACTTGACTCGATAATCTCTTGTGCCTTAGCAATCGCATCACTCCAAGTGAATTTACTACCCGATCCTTGCCAATCACTCAATATTTTCTCGCCAGTAACTACCGCACCAACAAATAACATCTGCTTTGGCACTCCGTCGTAAATATCTTTGATGATTTTCTCACTAGGGCGTTTGTTTACGCCAGGATTCAAAGCCTTACCTAGCGGGGTAGTGTTTCTGAAAACAGTACCGATTTCAAAGATAGCAAGATTCTTTGATCCCCTGCCGATATTGCGCACAGCTGTTGTTAATAAGCCAGGTAGCAGATGAGTACGAAGTAATGGAAACTCCTCCGACATAGGATTAGCGATTCTGAAAGATTTAGCTCTATCTCCAGTAAATCCAAGAAGATCAACCATCTCTTGGCTTACAAATGGATAATTGATAACCTCAGTAAATCCTTGATTAGCAAGTGCGGTAGCAACAGATCGTTTTCGGTACTGCATATCACTTAACCGAACCCCACCTTTTCCTATTGGTAGTGTTGCAGGGATCAAGTCATAACTGTTTAAACGGGCTATTTCTTCAGCAAAATCAGCAAAGTTAATTAAATCCGGTCGCCAGGTGGGAACCTCAACAGTTAAAAGATCTCCACTACCTAACACTTTGCAACCAATTAAAAGCAGAGCGGTTTTGGCCTGTTTCAAGGTGTATGGATACCCAAGATATTGAGATATTTGTGAGAGTGAAATTTTCTCCTTGCGGTTCTTTATCGGCAATCCTGCATGAGATGCTCCGACATATGTTGCATCAGCTAAATCAATAAGTAATTGAGTCGCCCTAGCGGATGCAACTTCAGCTAATACTGGATCAGTATTACGTTCCATTCGTCTGGAGGCTTCACTGGATAAGTTATGGGATCTTGAATTACGAGCAATGCTGAGCGGATCAAAATGCGCAGCCTCTAATGCGATTTTGGTTGTTAATGATGATACTTCAGAGGTTAACCCACCCATAGTTCCAGCCAAAGCTAACGCACTCTTTGAATCTGCAATCAATAAGTTATCTGGATCTAATTTTCGATCAACCTTATCTAAGGTGGTTAATTTATTGAATTTTCCCGCTCTAACTACCCGAAGTCCGCCCATGATGTATTGCGCATCAAAGGCGTGTAATGGTTGGCCTAGCTCTAACATCACATAATTTGTGATATCAACTGCTAACGAAATAGATCTCATGCCACATTTTTCAATTCTTCTTTGCATCCATAACGGAGTGCTTTTCTTAACATTTACATGATCTAAAGTTCTAATATAGATTTGATCCGCTCCAGATTTGTCTTCAATCTTTACAGATATAGCTTTTTGAATCTTACCCTTTCCAAGTTTCTTAGCAATCTTAGGATCGGCTGGATCTACATATTTAAGATGTAATGAACCTGCTAATTCACGAGCTAATCCCCTAACTGACATGGCATACCCACGATCAGGATTTACTGCGATATCAAAGATGACATCGTTGACGTCTAAGAGTGCGATCGCATCTTGGCCAATCTTGCCCTCTTGCAACACGATAATTCCTGCATGTTCATCGCTAATACCAATTTCTTTAGCTGAGCAAATCATGCCGTCACTGACCTTGCCATAGGTTTCTCTGGCTGAAATTCTAAAATCTCCGGGAAGTGTCGCTCCTGGCAGCGCCACCACAACTAGATCATTCACCTTAAAATTACGTGCTCCACAAATAACATAACGTGTTTTTTTCTCTCCAACATCGACGCCAACAAACCTAATTGGTTTCTTGTGTCCAGATAACTCCTCAATTGAAAGAACTTTTCCAACTACCAAAGGTCCCTTTAAATCCACTCCCTGTTCTTCGATGCTTTCAACCTCAAAACCAACCTTCACAAAAGCTTGAGAAATTTGCTCAGAATTAATTTTGGGCGGCAGGGCCACAAACTCCCGCAGCCAACTTAAGGGGATTTTCATTTCTTGCCCACGCCAAAACTTTGAGAAAAACGAACATCACCCTCAACAATGTCGTGCATATCTGTGATGCCATGCTTGACCATCAAAGTTCTTTCTAATCCCATGCCAAATGCAAAACCTGAATACTTCTTGGTATCTACTCCGCATGCATTTAATACCTTGTGATTAACCATTCCGCAGCCACCCCATTCAATCCAGCGACCATTGAAAAACACATCAACCTCGGCAGAAGGTTCGGTGAAGGGGAAAAAGCTTGGACGTAATCGAGTTTTTACTTGACTACCAAAAATAGATTTAGCGAAGAAATCCAATGTGCCTTTCAAGTCACCCATAGTGATCTTCTTATCAATTACCAATCCTTCAACCTGATGAAAAACTGGAGTATGAGTAGCATCTAATTCATCGGCACGATAAGTCTTGCCTGGACAAATCACATAAATTGGTGGCTTCTCATTGAGCATAGTTCTTATTTGTACCGGAGAGGTATGTGTGCGCAATACCAATTTAGATTCAAGTGGTTCGACAAAAAAAGTATCTTGCATCGTTCTAGCAGGGTGATCAGCTGGAATATTTAGCGCATCAAAGTTAAGCCATTCGGCTTCAAGCTCTGGGCCTTCAGCGACTTTGTAACCCAAACCGATAAACAGATCGTTGATCTCATTGGTCAAAATTGTTAACGGATGTAATCCGCCTTTAAGTGTTCTCCTGCCAGGCAGGGTCACGTCAACCTTCTCAGTAAGCAACATTTGTGCATCTCGCAGCTCAGATAACTTGGCACTTCTTTGTTCAAAAGCTTGATTAACTTCAGCACGGGCCGATCCAACTAATTTACCAAATTGCGCACGCAGTGATTGATCAACTGTTGCAAGGGCTTGGTTTGCTTTAGCCAAGGCTGATTTATCACCAACATAATCAATTTTTACTTGTTTCAATCCATCTAGATCAGAGGCTGATTCAATGGCTCGAAGTGCTTGCGCCAGATCTTCGGCGATTTTGTTCTGATCTAACGACATAATCGGATTAGTCTATAAGGACAGACCTACAGAATGCAGGACAATTGCCGCTGCGCTTGCCACATTTAATGATTCGGCAAAGCCCTTCATCGGAATAGCCACCTTAGATATCTGACTTGGCAGATCTGGCAGGCCACGGGCTTCATTACCAAAAATCCAAGCTGACGGTTTGCTTGAATTCTTAGCAACAAATGCTGAATCAAAGATCTCCGTACCATCACCAGTCAATGCAAAAAGTGAAACTCCATTTTCATTAGCTCCCGTGATAAATTCATTAATATCCACATCACTGACAACTGGTATATGCCAAAGTGATCCAACCGTAGCGCGAACAGTTTTAGGATTGAATACATCCACGCTTTCATTTGAAAAAACAACCGCATCAAAACCGGCAGCATCAGCGCTTCGAATCACTGTGCCTGCATTGCCAGGATCTTGAATCTGCCAAAAAAAAGCTACTTTTTTTGGCTTTAGCTTCCAGAGATCTTGTATTTTTAAAGTCTTGGTTGAACACAAAGCAATGATTCCCTGTGGTGATTCGGAATCTGCCATAGCATTCATTACTTGATCGGACACCAAGATCACTTCATGTTTTTCTAGAACGGCAGCATCAACAGAACCAGCAAGTTTGCTCATTCCTGATTCAGTTACATAAACTCGCTTTACTGCTAAACCTTCTGCTAATTTGGGATTAAGCGCCTCGCGAACTGCCTGAATACCTTCGGCAATGAAGGCGTTCTCCAGCTCTCGATTCTTCTTACCTCTAGAACCAATAAGAGCCTTAACTCGCTCAATATGCGGCGAATTAAGGCTCGTAATGTTTTCCATCTCTATTTAATTGATTAGAGATTAATTAGGCGGTTACAACATTCTTGCGAGCAATCTCAACTAATTTAGCGAAAGCCGCAGGATCATTAGTTGCAAGCTCGGATAAGACACGGCGGTCTACTTCAATACCGGCAGTCTTTAATCCTTGGATTAAACGGTTGTAAGTCATACCGTTAGCACGAGCTGCCGCATTAATACGCTGAATCCAAAGCCGGCGGAAATCACCTTTCTTATCTTTGCGATCATTAAACGCATAGACGAGAGAGTGAGTTACCTGCTCCTTTGCCTTTGAAAAAAGACGAGAACGTTGACCGCGATATCCAGCAGCACGCTCTAAAGTTGTTCGGCGCTTTTTCGCCGCGTGAACACCACGTTTTACTCTAGCCATTTATCTCTCCCTTACTTCAAACCGAGCATGCGCTTAGCAGCAAATGCGTTAGGCGCTTTAGCGGTCACATCACCAGTTAGGCGACGAGTTAATCTCGAAGATTTGCGTTCAAGCAGGTGGCGTTTACCAGCACGCTCATGCATGATCTTTCCAGAACCAGTAACGCGAAAACGCTTTTTCGCTCCACTGTGTGTTTTCATCTTTGGCATTTCTTACCTCCTGTTGAATTGCTAATAAATCTATTTTGGTACGGCTTGCGCTTTTGGAGCTGCTTTCTTTGCAGACCCAGGCTTCTTAGCCGGACCTAGCACCATTGTCATATTGCGGCCTTCTTGCTTTGGCGCAAACTCAACAAGTGATACTTCGGCTAGCTCTTCAGCAAGCTTTTGCAACAACCGATAACCCATTTCAGGGCGAGATTGCTCTCGACCTCGGAACTGAATCGTTACCTTCACCTTGTCGCCACCTAACAAAAATCGTTCAATATGATTACGTTTTGTTTCGTAATCATGTGGTTCGATATTTGGTCGAAGTCGCATTTCTTTCACAACAATGTGTGTCTGATTTTGCCGTGCTTCCCGTGCTTTTTGTGCAATTTCGTACTTGTACTTTCCGAAATCCATTATTTTGCAGACCGGAGGATTTGCATCGGGTGAGATTTCCACGAGATCTAAACCGATCTCCTCGGATAACTTGAGCGCTTTATCTATTGCAGTTACGCCAAGCTGTTCACCGTCATAGCCAATCAACCGAACTTCAGGAACGCGAATTCGATCATTGATACGTGGTTCTGTGCTGATAACTTCTCCTTGCCGTTTCGCTAGATTATTGAGGCATTGCACAAGCGAAAACAGCCGCGCTTCTAAAGAAGCAACCAGTTCGCCGAAGCGAAGTAGGTGGGAGCGTATGCATCCACTTGA
>Ga0208593_1000218_pt1 | contig 9679 bp, 17 predicted proteins | sample LakMenEpi15Jul10_FD_150700 | JGI IMG/M metagenome (GOLD analysis project Ga0208593, IMG submission 150700) | Freshwater microbial communities from Lake Mendota, WI - 15JUL2010 deep hole epilimnion (SPAdes) | ecosystem: Environmental > Aquatic > Freshwater > Lake > Epilimnion/Euphotic zone ... | reverse complement strand
GCCCCGAACCTACGGCAATGTTCGACTACCTTATGGAGGTTAACGATCTGCACATCGTCATTAGTCCAGACAATGATGTCCCGACCCTTGGTAAACTTGAGAGCCTTGGCCAGCATCTCCTTCAGCATAGGTAGTGGGCGTCGATCCCCGATATTATTGGCTGTCCGATGGATATTATCTGCTGTCAGCATGTGGTCGAAGTGGGCTTTTTGGCTCTTAAAAGCCTCTCTATGGCGTTTTTCCTGCCCAAATCGATCCACAATCGCCCAGACTTCACCAACTGGAAGCAGGGTTTTCTCTACCTCGTCACAGATCTGGTCTACGTTGTAGTCCCGATATCGGAAGGTGGAGGTAGCGGTAACTGGAGGTGGACTCCCGCGCCATCCTTCATTAATCAAAGCAATGGTCGGACACTTGGCAGCATTGGCCAGCCAGAGGTGGAGGGTATCGATAGTGACCAGACAGGATGCCGCATCCAGAACCCCCAATAAATCAAATGGCTTTTCTGCTTGGATGGTGGAGAGGTCTACGATTTTGTATTCGGGGAACCTTACCCTGAGACCGCGCATCAAATGTTCGCTATTTGCGAATGGCGAAGATACCCCATGGGTAGCCACAGCAATGAACGGGCCTTCTGGAATTAGCTTTGCCTCTCGTTGTGGATCGCGCCGATCAAAAACGTAGGGATGCTTGCGCCACTGATCCCGAAACCTACCAAGTCGATAGCTCTCCAAAGCATAGTTCTTTTCCTGTTTGGTTTCTTTAGGATGCATGAAGACCTGTGCAACCCGTAGGTCTGGCAATCCTTGGCAAAGATTGATGCAATGCTGTAACTCTACAGGATCTCCACTATACTTCTTTGTCTGGCAGTAGCTTGTCCCCTCAAAGATCGAAGAGTATTTCTCCGATGTTACAAAGGTGGTTCCTTTGTTGGCGTAAGCCACGGGGAGGAGGTTGATGTTGTCTCCAAGTCTCCCAAGATTCAGGATGGTCATAGCTTTTTGAGCGTATCCAAAAGAGGAAGGAGGTCAACCATGGAGGTGCGGCGTTTGATCTCTGCTTCCAACATGGACTTGTATATACCATGTATATCCAGATCGGCTATATCCTGATGGGATATACCTTGGATCGCCGCCTCCGCATTGTTGTCCAACTGGGAAACAATCTTGGCTATGGATGCGGGATTTCCTGCCTCGTAGTCCGAGTCCATGATGGTCTGAATGTCGCCGTCCGACAACAAATTCCAGTTATAATTTGATGCGGTGGCTTTGCCGCATAGCAAAAGATGGGCAACCAACTGCTTCCAAGCCTCTCCCTTCTGCTCTCCATAGCGTGTTTCGGTGGGTAAGGCTATGTGTCCCCCACCCATAGCCATCTTCTTTTTAAGTTGGGCGGACTTGATGCCAAGCAACTTCGCACACCGATTGGCTAACTCGTCCCGCTCAATCCCGTCTTCCAAGACCGACAAAGCTTGCCCGACCTTGCCCATGGCAATCTGTTTATCCTCAATTGAGTTTTTATCCAGCGATTCTGCCAGTGCTTCAGGATAGATCTTGGCATTTGAGATCATACTCGCAAGATCTCCGCCCGAAACTAAGAAGGAATCGGGATCTCCATCTGGCAACATGACGGCCCTAACCCTGACACCGAGGCTTGCCAGCCCTGCAAATGCTTTAAATGACGCCTCTCGCCCCGCTTTATCTCCATCGAATACCAAGACAGCCTCCTCGCATAGACGGCGAATGGTGGCCCCATGGATAGCGGTAAACCCCGTACCCAAGGGAGCAACGGCATTGGTAATCCCGCTCAAGTGGCATCGAATCGTATCAATCTGCCCCTCAACAATGACCGCTTGACCCGAATCAATGATGGATCGTTTGGCCTTATCCAGCCCGTAGAGAAGCTTTCCCTTGTGGAAGATGGAGGATTCGGGGGAGTTGAGATACTTTGCAGGGTGGTTATCGGTCGTTCTCCCACTAAATCCAACCAGAGTCCCCGACTCATCTGCTATCCCGAACATAATCCGATTGGTAAAACGTAGCGTCCCATTATCGTAGGTTAGTCCCGATAGGGTATGATGATCGGTATTACCAGACAGAGCATAGCTCTTGGGGGCGAAGCCTATATTCCATTGCTCGCAGATCTCCTTATTGAATCCACGTTCCTTGAGAATCTTTCGGGCCTCGACCCCCTCCTTGCTTAAAAGCAAACTGAAAAATTGTTGGTGGGCTTTATAGACCAACGATACCAAGCCATTTCGTAGCTTGTCGGCTTCACTTTCCTGCTCCTCTATGGCTATCCCAGCCTTGGCTCCAAGCTTTCTGACAGCCTCTGGGAAGTTGATCTTGTCCATCTCCATGACAAAGCGGAAGACAGATCCCCCTGCCCCGCATCCAAAACAATGGTAGGTGTTCTTCTCATCATTAATAAAGAAGGATGGACTCTTCTCCCGATGGAACGGACACAAGGCAGAGAATCGTCCGCCCCTCTGTTTCACAGGGAAGTAATCCCCTGCTACTTCAGAGAGACGGACGTTCGCCGCTATCGAAGCGATGGTTGTATCAGAGATCAAAAACTAAGCGGATTAGGATTTGTTTCCATCTCTTCAACGCGAGGCAAGACATAGATCTTGTCCTTCGTTGGTTTGCGCGGGGCTTCGACGGCGGTTACCACACACAAAAATGCGGAGATAGCCACGATGAGTGCTAAGAATGCGTAGGGTTTCATTTTCTGTATTTTCTAATTTGATCGATGTTGTAGTAAATGATGTATCCGAAAACGAATACAAACATAGTGATAAAGAATGCGTCTATCATTTTTTGAATAGTTCTATGACTTGGTAGAATATGGTTGCCGCAAAAAGGACAACGACAATAAAAAGAACAATCGTATTAACGATGGTTCCGAAGGATTCGATTAGACTAAGCATAGATCCTCCTGATCGTAGAGTTGGCCGAGATCGCGGAAATGCTCCAACAGTTTACCCATCAAATCATTGGAGACGATATCTTCAATGTCGATAAAGTATTGGCGTTCCAGCTTTCTGCATTCTGCCACACTCAGGGTTAGCTCAATGTTACTTGAGTCGTTCCAGACTGTGACCCTTCCCCTGCAACGCTTTTCGGCGTTGAGGCCAGCTTTAGTTATGTGATGATGGATCATAATTATTATTCTTCCACAACAAGATCTCTATTGATTGAAATCTTCATGGTGAATTTGGAAGTTTTGACAACTTTGAGTATGTCAAACCTCCAAGTATTGTCTTCCATTAAAGACTTGTCTTGTGAGTATTTCTTGCTTTCTTCGGCCACATATTTTTCAGCGGCTTGAAAGGATGGGAACTCACCTTCAAATTCCCATTCGGATTCTGAATCATCTGTGTTCTTGTAGAACACAAAATGAGGTTCTTTTTTAGTTTTGGTTTTCATGGTTTGTGTGTTTGATGGAGATCCAATCCTCCGTTTGTTGGCATGCGTCCAGACGGGGAACCCAAGGAACATTGCTGCACCATGAGATTCCTTCCGCCAGAAGCGAAGGTTGTTTGGGTTTACGGACAAGCAGCATGAAGTCATGCCACAGGTCGCAAACAAATCTTACTTGAGTTTTAGACATAGGAATCCTCCTGTCGTTGGCATTCTTTGTAAATCGGTGCGAGGTTTTCATCATTCGGATTCAGATCCAGAGCGTTACAGGCATCGATAACGGCGGGATCACCGAACTCGTTGCAGACCTCATAAAGCAAGCGAGACTGGTAAGTCTTCCCATTGCGTTTAATTCCAGTCCAGAATTCGTAGTGGTCATTGCCACAGGCATCAGTCCACATATATCTCCCTCTCGTTCAGGCCGCGAAGAGCTTTAGTGGTAAGCTTTGCCTCTTTTCTGGCAATCCTTGAAGAGGATCGGTTGGACATATGCTTCCGCAGCTTGTCTTCCAGTGCCATTTTGATGGTGGTGATTTCCGAGAAACCCAACCGAACTGTATAGCCACTGGTTGGGAGTTTGTATTTCTGTATTTTTGTTTTCATGGGTGTGCTTGTTGTGTTAGACATTGTCCGTCACCTGACGTTCAATGAAATCTTCATGGTCAATCCACGATTTCCCGCCTGAAGAAGGCGAGGCTCCCGCTCCAGTGGCGGAGAAACCCTTCGTCCCTCCACCCTTGACCAGTAAAGAGAAGGAGGCAATCCGCTTTGCGGCCTTGAGGAATCGACCCGATAGAAAGGGAAGGGGAGCCAGACGGCGAGCAGGGGAAAAGAAGTGGGCAACAAAAGGGAAATAGTTTTTCATGCGGTTCTCCAGAATCGTAGTTTCTTCTTCCCGCCCTCTGTCACCATGCGCGTAGGGTAACGCTTTCCATTGCGGCGTCCCTGTTTTGAGGCAATCGAGCGCAGAAAATTCCAATCAGTTTCTAATCCCGTATCAGGCCAAGCAAAGGACTCACCAACGTTCAGCTTGGAAAGCATGAAGGGAAGCGGGTGGACAAGTGGCCCTCTCTCCCCCTTGCGGGGGAGGAGAACCTTGTCATCTATCGTGATGGTATAGGTACGCTTCATCGATTGCTCCAGAAGTGACCGCTAATGGCATCCGCCGCGCATTTGTCACGGCATGATTCCTGAACATCCTCATAGCGAGTGGGAGAGAATCCCCGCGCCTTGCGGATAGTCATCAGGGCGAACTCAACATCATCGTCATCCGCCATGGGATGAGTGAGGCGAAGCAATGCATCCATCATGTCAGGAGATGCATCGATCATGTGTTGAGTGATCTTTCTGTCAGTGTGTAGTGGTATCATTTTGATTTGTTTTTAGATTGTGTAGCGAAGTCTGTCTGATGAATTGACAAGCTCACGGAATAGCTTGCTTGGCATCTTCACCATTTTGTCGAAGAGATCCAACTGAACTCCCGCAGGGCCGAAATATCCCGAATCCACGGGACACATCTCATCCGCCACCACGTTCTTTTCATCTTCGTTCAGGACGCATATGCCATTGCATTCGGAGCCGATCAGACCGAAAGCATCGTATGCCCCATAGAGCATAAGTCTGAATCGGTTTTTACCCTTCTTCACAATCCTGTCCCGCGAGACTCCGACATACGGGCCGACACGGGGATAGCTGAATATGTTTTTCTGTTCTGTTTTCATTAGAGTGTCTTTCCTTTCGATGGGGCTTGGGTCACGATAGCCTTGCAAGCAGAACGTGCCGCCGCTTCGACTCTGTCTATGGTTTCCTGCGATACTCTGGAAAACTTGTGGGCGCGATTAGCTTCCGCGAATTCCAGAATGTATTTTTTGACTTTGGATTTATTGATTAGTGCGTTCATGGTGTGTGTTTTTTATTTGTTTTTTGTTTAGTCGATCCACGGGGCAGTTTTTCCCGTGAAAGTTTCGTAGAGGTTGATTGCCTCTTTCCAGTCTTCCGAATCCCCGTCCGAAGAAAAGGAGAAAACGCTTCTCCCAAACTTTTCAACGAGGGTCAATAGAGCAAAGCAAACCAGCAAGTCATAGGGCTTGTGTGCCGTTTTGCAGAACCAGTCGCAGGGGTTGGTTCTGCTTTTCTCATACCAACGAATGGAGAATGTCTCATGGTCAAGATCCGCCGAGGCGTCACCATTGAACCAGATTTCGCTTTCGTTGAATACTGGTTTGCCCTCACCAGACCCGCCGCGAATCTTAAAAAGATCCTGACGTTCGATGAATTTGGCAAACCTCTTAATCTGACCGCTTGCCGCTTTGAATTTGCGGCGAAGCGTTTCAGTGCATTCGATTTTTTCGGGACTGTATTCCCAATAGTGTGTGTATCCCATATGTTTTTATGTGTTGTGGTTTATCGGGGAAGATTCCCCATTCTGCCCTCTCCGAAGAGAGGACAGATGGGAAGCCCTCGCCTAGTTGGCAAGGACTGACTGCCTGACAGCCTCGCGGCCACGGGAGAGCATCTTGTCACGATCCCCCGCGAGCATGGCGATGAAGTTGCGCTTATGCTCTGCTGCACTGCCAAGCTGCGAGCGGTAAACCCGCGAGGCAAGGTTAGCTTTACGGCCCGTGCCGTTACCACTTGTCCAGTATTCTGTCGCACCATTGGCGAGGTCATACAGGTTGCGCCCGTTGTTCCCGATGCCATTGGCGAACAAATCAGCAATCTCCCGTGCCGCATTCATCGAACGGGTTGCAAGCTTGTTTTCCTTGGCATCTGTGGTCATGCAGAAATATCCCGCCGCCATTGCGAGCGCATCATTCGCGTCACAGGCGTGGTCTGCAAGATATTCCATGACTTTGACCAATTCAACACGCCCCTTGAGGATAGCGTTCAGGAGGTCACCGAGACCTTCCAAGGCAAACTCTGCATTTTTGGTATGGTAAACCTTGAGGACGTTTTCCGCCGCATCCCGTGACCATTGGAATGTATTCATGCAGACGATGCGAATGGCGGAATCAAAAGATTCCATAGCAATCGTGCCATCATGCGAGGTGACGAAATTCAAATTAGCTTTGAACTTGTCCCCATTGATGACCATGTCGGAATTCCCGATATCGCAGGAAATGGAAAACTTTTTTCCACGTTCCAGTGTGCAAACGCTTGTCACGTTGCAATCCAAATCGCGAAGAGACTTTTGCATGACGTTCCAGATTTCCCGATTGCTGATGACTTTGTAACCCGCTTTCGGAATGTGAAGCGGAACCAATGCATCACGCCCCGAAAGATCAGGGCGAACTTTGCGGTGATCCGCGACGAGGACTTTGTAGTCTTCAAGGGTTGCCTGTTCCCCGTCCACCTGAACGTAAGCGGGGGACTCGATGATATCGAACAGCAAAGGAGAAACTTCCGAATCTCCAATTGCTGAAACGTGTTGCGCGAGGCCATGCCATTCGGTTCCCTGAACGGACAGAACGATATCATGGGGTTGTTCGATTTTGTGACTCATGGTGTTTTATTTTTCTATGTGTGGTTTTTGGTTTTTCTCATTCCTCATCTTGTCACCCTATCGGGGAAAGGTTCGGTCTGATGAAAGTGAAAGTAGCAGTGGGGAAAACTTTGTCAACTGGTTTTTTTAAAAAAAGATCAGGAAATTTTTGGGGGGAGAATTTGCCCCTTGTCACCTCGTTTTTCGGGAGGGTCATCATAGCGGGGCGGGAAAGAAAAGCGTTTTGCGGGGCGTTTAAAGCGTGAAAATCGGGCGGGACGGGGCGGAGGATCGGACTCCGCGCACCTTGTCACCTTCAGGAATCAATGCGAATCCCCAGCCCGTGCCAAGGTTCTCCCGCGAATTCAATACTTTTGTTTGCCACCTTCGCCCTGACAATAGCGTTGTGCATTGCGTTTCTTTTATCAATTGCAACGTCAAATTTCAGGTTTAATTTATCGTATTCCTTTGCGAGGTGTTGCGCTGTTTCGGACTCTCCGCCCGAATAATCGTCTGCAAGGGCAATTGCTGCCCCTGCAAGCTTCATTGCCTCAAAGAATAGATCCTGCAAGGCGGAATCCCCTTGCCCGTTTTCATGGTGTTTTTTCATTTTGGTTTTTAGTTGGGGATTTTCCCCGTGCTGGCCTCATGTCACCATGAGACCAGAGGCGGGAAGAATTCGCCTTATCAGTGAACGCCAATAGCAATAGGGACGCCACGGAATTTTTCCGAGCCGCATGCATGGCCCGAAGTGGTGCAATCCCCGCATTTCCCCGAACAGACAAAAACGCGCTTTCCAGCCTGTTCCCGAACGTCCCGCGCATAGTCCGCGAATCCTGCGTTCCGTTTGCTCTGGTAGGCTTTCCCGTGGTCTTTGGCCGTTTCGATAGCTATAAACTCTCCCCGTGCAATGGGAAGACGGGAAACAGCCTCCTTTTCCGCTTCTGTCCCGCTTCCCCCGCTGGAAAGGTTCAAGAGATAGTTAGAAGGGAAACGCGCCCCGCTTTCCGCATAGGCCAGAAGAAGCTTCCACGATTTGCTGTATCCGTAAACCTGAAGATCAGGCCGCGCAAAGCAGAGGCGGAACCAGAATGCGAGGATTTCAGGGGAAGCGAAATCCCCATCCACATATAAGCGGACAGTGACCCCACGGGGAAGCTTCATCCAAGCCGCGACAATCTCATCCCGCCCCTCTTTAGTGCGTAGGCGGATACTGTTGACAAGTTGGCGCATAAATGCCGCAGGATAACGCCAAGCCTTGAAAGAGTAGCAGAACCCCCCCATTAGCTCACCAGATGCCCCGTAGAGACAGGCTCCCGCTTGGGGACAGTCAATCCCCGCGAGACTGGAGAACGCATAGAATGGAAGCTTGGAGTTGCCACCTTCCGCAAAGACTGACGGAAGCTTCCCCGAATCAATACGCCGATAACAGGATTGCCAACCGATTCCGCGAGACATGAAGAGACCGCGCAAAGGTTCGACAGATTGCGCTTCGACGCATTGCAGAGCCCCCGCATAGAGGGAAAGAGTGAATTGTTTTTTACTCATGGTGATGGATTAAAAGAAAAGGTTGACGAGTGAAATCCCGAAAACAAAAAGCACACTTCCCCCCACGCATAGCGCAAAGAAAGAAGCCTGCTTGAATTCTCGCATGATCCCGTGAGCATAGAAAGCAAAGCGGGACGGGTTGCGAACTATGCAAGACAGATGAAGCTTGCAACGTGTAACGGGAGAGGCGGAAAGCTTTCGCGCATACTTCCCCTTGTTTATTGAATAGCAACCGACCTCCAAAAGCTTCTTTTCCAAGGCGCAATGCCCTTGGCCGTTCATGGTGTTTTGACTCATAACGGGGACACTATCGGACGGGGGACAAATAAAGGCAAGGGAAATTTTCAAACTATTTTTAGCAAATCGATAAACCCTAATTAGAATAATTACAAATAAGAATTGACGAAGTGCGGGAGAGGGTAGGACACGAATGTCCGAGGGGGTAAGACATTGAATGTCCTATGCCCCCTAAAAAAAGATTAAAAAAATCATTTGACAATTAATGCGGGGGAGATACCTTTGCCAACGTATGGAAAACACCACACACACAACGAAGGGCAAGGGAGAAATCGCCTTGCATAATCTGCTGGTTGATGCGCTCGCGTTCGTGACGTTCACCTACACGGACGAGAAGCTTTCCGACGAGGAGAAGCTTGGCCGTATCGTCGCGACCTTGGGGCATGATATTGTCGGGACAGTCACGGAAAAAAGGTGTTTCCGCCCTCGCGTTAGCGGCTACGCTCGCATGATGGAGATGGGCGCGATGCTGGCCCCGAATCACTCGCACGCCTAGCACCTAGAACCCCTAACTGACCCTCCTTGGCCTAGTGTCAGGGAGGGTTTTTCTTGCCCTGATTTGGGTTGCGGGATTTGGGGTCAGGTTGCGCTTCAATTTGGGCGGTGGATTGCGCGAGGATTGTGCCCATTCCTCTGTCCGTTGTTGGCGGTCACTAGTCCAGAAAATCGGGAAGTCTCGTCACATGGCCGTATAAGCGGACAATCATCTATCATATCAGGTGCATGAGGCAGGAGGCCACGACAATAGCGAACCAGCTATCAGTGCGGACGGGGGGCAGACAGGGACGGCGGGACGCTGGCGAGCGTAGGAGCGGGGCAGCGTAGCGGGGCGGGACAGACAGCGACAAGCAACAATCAGCTATCAGCGCACAGGTAGCCACCACACCCCTCTCCCCCCCACCCCCTCCCTGCGGGGGGCATAGATACCTTG
>Ga0208593_1000216_pt1:2500-9722 | contig 9722 bp, 8 predicted proteins | sample LakMenEpi15Jul10_FD_150700 | JGI IMG/M metagenome (GOLD analysis project Ga0208593, IMG submission 150700) | Freshwater microbial communities from Lake Mendota, WI - 15JUL2010 deep hole epilimnion (SPAdes) | ecosystem: Environmental > Aquatic > Freshwater > Lake > Epilimnion/Euphotic... | reverse complement strand
TTTGTTGGAGGTGCATGAAAGCCGAGATTGGGGAGCGATCCAGGATTCCTGGATCACTCGGCCGTGTTGGTGGTGCATGAAAGCCGAGATTGGGTAGCGATCCAGGAATCCTGGATCACTCCGCTGTGTTGGAGGGGCATGAAAGCCAAGATTGGGGAGTGATCCAGGATTCCTGGATCACTCGTCTGTTTGGTGGGGTCTGCAGAGGCAAGACAAAAAAGTCAGCGATCCAGGATTCCTGGATCACTGGGCTGTGTTGGAGGGGCGTGAAAGTTGAGATCTGGGAGTGATCCAGGATTCCTGGATCACTTTGCTTTTTGGCGGTGCATGAAAGCCGTGATTGAGAAGCGATCCAGGATTCCTGGATCACTTGGCTGTTTGGTGGGTTTCGGAGACCCATGTTTGGGGAAGTGATCCAGGATTCCTGGATCGCCAACGAAATTCTCTGCTCTTTTGGTGAAAAAAACGACAAACACCAATTATGAGTATGATAGAGTGTCTGGATTGAGGTAATCCCTATTAGGGGGTGGTGTCTCGGCACTACCCCCTTCTCTTCGAGCAGAGAGGATGAATTCACCCTTCCTGGATTCGGATTTGTCTCGAAGCGTCCCGAACCTAGCAAAGGGATAACCAACCGAGTTGGCCTCGATGCTTGGGAGTTTGGTTGTTGTGTGATGGGGACGTCTCTCGTTGTCTGAGAGTTTTGCTCTGCAGAGTTCCGGAGGCGCCAGATCACAACATCTGAAGCTTTTGAGGGATGAAAAAACTGGGTTGCGAGTCTGGTACCCAGGAATGCTGTGTTTTGGTTCAACAGCAGGTGGATGATGTGCTGTGTGGGACGACGGGATATGGGCACTCCAATAGTATTAACTTCGGTTGATTGAGGTTTACCCCCGTATTTCGCGCTGACTTGAATGTCGAGTTCTTCACAGTCGTAGGAAACTTTGTTGTTGCCACTGCACGAAGCATTGAAACGGAAGGTGGGCGGAGTGAGGATCATGAAGCCTTTTGGAGAGATGTGCCATGGGGGATGGGGCATATTGGGATTTCCAATAACATCAATTTCGGTTGGTTGAGGATTGAGCCCGTGTTCACCCCTGACTTAGATGTCGATATCCCATGGTCGTGTACTCCAGACTGTTGATTGTTCTGATCTCCAGCAAAGAAACGTTAAAAAGCTCGCAATACGGCCTTGGTCTTTGATGGTGGGACCTTTGGGATGGGCCGAAAGGATACTTTGAAAAAGTAATCCTGGCATGTAAGGTTAACTACAGCGGAGAGGGTTATCACTCGCTGATTGCTCAATTCGATGGAGGGACCGACATGCAAAAATCCCTGACGTGTTCAATGAAACTTGAGCGCTTCTTGGACCTCTGGGGAATGCTCTCTGTGATGGGTTCTACCTGTTCGTGGGGAAAATTTCCTGTTGGTTTGAGGAACATTCAGGTGGATTTGGGCATTTCGTGCATCTTACTCATGAGAGTGGGAGTTTTGTGGTCATTCCCAAGGCTCTTGCGTTGACCCTCTGTGGAAGGTCTCACGGGAGTTCCTTTCGCTAGACAGTACGCCTCCGAGTTGTTCCGTGGTGGGTTTGGAAAGTCGGCAGTGACTAGTCACGTAGTCCTTCTCTTCTGAATTACATCCAGGCGTGGTATGTGGAATGCTTCATATACCGGTGGCATGCGTGCGCACTAGCCGAATGACTCGGAGGTAACTCGTTTAGTGGATAACGATCCGGCGGGCGGCACCTGTGACCGACTGGGTTCCTTCGGGAGACTCACGATCGATCAGGTGGTAACCCGAATAAAACCGGGGTCGCCGATCAGCCTAGCCTTTTGACTTAGTCAACACGTTTTGTCGGTTTTGAAACCTGGTTGTCTGTGTGGAAAGACGCGCGCTACGTTGTTGACCGGACCGTCTGGACTGGCTATGTGGTCGTTATTCCGGCAAAGGAGCTGAGACTGAGAAACATTGGGGTGATGTGAGAGATGTGGAGTGAACGCGAAGCATCTGCTTGAGTGAGTGGGATATGAAGAGTGTTGGGTGCCGGAGGGACAGAAGTGACTTTTCTCCTTCCTGTCATTGGAGATTGGGGTGTCCTGAGGGATATCACCTACCATTTGATGGGAAAATGAGAGATATCAGACTTGTTGTACCGGTGCCTGATGTGACTCATGTCTAACCTCCGCCAGTGATGATTGGAGAAGTGGGAAATTTCTGTGCCTCGTGTACGGATCTAGGCCCGTGGGTGCGTTTGGGACACTTGCTCAGTTAGAGTCAGTGTGCCTTCCGCTGCTCCGATTGACCCTCGGGAGACGGACTGTTCTTCAAGAATGGACCATCGTTGCGCTTCTCTCTGAGAAATTGGAGAGTTGTGCCTCGGGATCACTGGTAGGAGGATGTGGGGAGTGTGATACGCTGGAGCAGCAGACGTGACTTTTCTCTGTCGCATCGTTGGAGATTGGGATGTCCTGAGGGGTGTCACCTACCACACGAAGTGATCTGAGAGATTTCAGACTTGTTGCGCTAGCCTTTGCATGATCCATGTACAATTCCGCTGTTGAAGATTCGAGAAGTGGGAAATTTCTGTGCTGCGGTACGGATCTAGGCCCGTGGGTGCGTTTGGGACACATTGTGTGTACCTTCCGCTGCTCGGATCGCTCTCGGGAGACGGATCATCCTTTGTGATGAACCTTCTTTGCGCCCTTCTCCGTTTGCTGGAGCTGGGTGCCCTGGGATCACGGTGGAATTGAGATGCACGGGGCGGTGTTGGTGATTGGGCTCTCAACACTGCGAAGGCCTGGGGCGTTGTTCTAGGGATCAACGCATTGCAGAACCCTGGAGCCGAAATGCTCAAAGTCTGACTTCGACAGTGGGTTGTGGTTGTACCTCTGGTTGGTTTCGCACCTACCCTGGGTAAATCCCCCACAAAGCTCTTTTTCAAAACCGACGCTCTTCCCAGAGAGGTGAGCAAAAGCCAGTGTGGCAAAAAGAGAGGTCCTCGAGACAGAGATCTCGGTGGTTCCTCAAGAAACGAAATGCGGAATGGCATTCGATACGGCAATGAAATTGCTGAACTGGGTTTTAACCCATGACAAGAATCCTTGCCTGGCTGCGGCTTCGAGCAATGGATGAAGAGTACTGACCTTCGGGTCCGGTGCCAAGAAAAGGGGGAGTGACGCCCCCCTGAAAAAGACTGTGTCTGCCTCTGCGGAGGAGAACAGCGAACTACCTGGTTGATCCTGCCAGTAGTTATATGCTTGTCTCAAAGATTAAGCCATGCAGGTCTAAGTATAAGCCGTTAAAAGTGAAACCGCGAATGGCTCATTACATCAGTTATGGTTCCTTAGATCTTCGGTATCCTACTTGGATAACCCTGGAAATTCTAGAGCTAATACATGCGAATGTAGCCCCAACCTTCGGGAAGGGGCGTTTTTGTTAGACCAAAACCAATCAGGGAGAAATCTCTGCACTTTGGTGAGTCTGAATAACTTTGAGCGGATCGCACAGTCTCGTACTGGCGACAACTCTTTCAAATGTCTGCCTTATCAACTTGATGGTAGGCTATGTGCCTACCATGGTTGTAACGGGTGACGGAGAATTAGGGTTCGATACCGGAGAGGGAGCCTGAGAAACGGCTACCACATCCAAGGAAGGCAGCAGGCACGCAAATTACCCACTCCCGGCACGGGGAGGTAGTGACGAAAAATAACAATACGGGACTCATCCGAGGCCCCGTAATTGGAATGAGTACACTTCAAATCCTTTAACAAGGATCAATTGGAGGGCAAGTCTGGTGCCAGCAGCCGCGGTAATTCCAGCTCCAATAGCGTATATTAAAGTTGCTGCGGTTAAAAAGCTCGTAGTTGGATCTCAGTCACGGGCAGGTGGTTCACCTCACGGTGCTACTACCTGGTCCGGACCTTTGACTGGTACCCCCTAGGTGCCCTTCGCTGGGTGCCTGGGGAGACCAGAGTGTTTACTTTGAAAAAATTGGAGTGCTCAAAGCAGGCGAATGCCTGTACTTTCGTGCATGGAATAATGGAAAAGGGCCTCGGTGCCATTTTGTTGGTTCTTTGGTACTCGAGGTAATGGTTGAAGGGGACAGACGGGGGCATTCGTATTGCGACGTTAGAGGTGAAATTCTTAGATCGTCGCAAGACGGACTACTGCGAAAGCATTTGCCAAGAATGTTTTCATTAATCAAGAACGAAAGTCAGAGGTTCGAAGGCGATCAGATACCGCCCTAGTTCTGACCTTAAACGATGCCAACTGGCGATCCATCGGGGGTATTTCCATGACCTGATGGGCAGCTTCCGGGAAACCAAAGTTTTTGGGTTCCGGGGGAAGTATGGTTGCAAAGCTGGAACTTAAAGGAATTGACGGAAGGGCACCACCAGGAGTGGAGCCTGTGGCTTAATTTGACTCAACGCGGGGAAGCTCACGAGGCCCGGACACTGGAAGGATTGACAGATTGAGAGCTCTTTCTTGATTCGGTGGGTGGTGGTGCATGGCCGTTCTTAGTTGGTGGAGTGATTTGTCTGGTTAATTCCGATAACGAACGAGACTCTGGCTTACTAAATAGGCGGCGGATCTTTGTATCCGCTATGTCTTCTTAGAGGGATAAGGCAGCTCTAAGCTGCATGAGAAGGGGCAATAACAGGTCTGTGATGCCCTTAGATGTTCTCGGCCGCACACGCGCTACACTGAAAGAGGCAACGTGTTTGCCTGATTCGAAAGAATTGGGTAACCCCCTAATCTCTTTCGTGCTGGGGATTGAGGTTTGCAATTATCCTTCATGAACGAGGAATTCCCAGTAAGTGCGAGTCATTATCTCGCGCTGACTACGTCCCTGCCCTTTGTACACACCGCCCGTCGCTACTACCGATTGAATGATTTAGTGAGGACTTCGGACTGAGTCCAATGCGGCTTTCGGGCTGCGTTGGTATTTCGGAAAGATGTCCAAACTGTATCATTTAGAGGAAGTAAAAGTCGTAACAAGGTTTCCGTAGGTGAACCTGCGGAAGGATCACTGTCGTGTATCCATGCTCGAGAGAGCAGGAGAGAAGCTTTATGGTCTCGGAAGGACTCTGTCCACGAGGTTGCGTTGATCTCACTACCCTGCGGGTGGAGAGGGAGCACTTTGTGCGATGGACCACTTCCAAAGATCGATCGCTTCTCGCAGGAAAGCCCCCTGACTTATTACCGGTCAGCCTCTCCGAGGTGACTGGGAATTTGACTGTGGGACTTAATTCCTGTTGCCTCTCACGGGAGAGAACTTTATGGTCTCGGGAGAGATCGTCCACGAGGTTGCGTTGATATCACTACCTGCGGGTGGAGAAGGAGCACTTCAAGTTGATGAACCACTCCAAGAGATCGATTGTTTCTTCCGGCGGGAAAACCATCGGACTCATAACCAGTCATCCTCTCTGAGTGGACTGGGAATTTGTCTGAAGGTTTCCCCGCGAAAGGAAAGATCCCTTGATCTATGCCTGGATCGCTCTCCGAGCGAACTGGACATTTTTCTCTGTGATCTCCTCCTGATGAAAAGGAAAGATCCTCTGATCTATGACTGGATCACTCTCCGAGTGAACCGGACATTTTTCTCTGTGATCTCCTCCTTATGTTTGACCCTGAGTCAAACAGCTCTGGATTGGGCTTCTGTGTTGAAAAAACAACCTTTGATGGTTAATTCAGCCTCTAGCAAGAGCATCGGGTTAGTACTCCGTTCTGGGGGAAGACCCGTGTGTTCTGAATTATTAACAGCTCTGGACGGTGGATCACTCGGTTCGTAGTTCGATGAAGAACGCAGCCAACTGTGCGAAGCATGGCGAATTGCAGGGCTTCATGAAACCGCTACTTGTTGAACGCATATTGCAGCCCTGGCTCACGGGCCAGGGCTGCACCCACCTGAGGGTCGAAGAACCCAATGACTCCTCGGGAGTGCTTGTCCGTTGGTCGCTGACCTTCGGATCGAATGCCTTGAATGGATCGACCGGGCCATAGTCTCGTGTCGATGAACCTGTGACTGTGCATGGTCCGTGATTCCTGCAAGACAGGGGAAATGACTTAGTCGTTTCGGTGAACATCCTCCTTGTTCCTCGCTCGTTTGTACCGGCTTCGTCGCCGCAATACGGGTCTCCTTGTCGTCGGGATGGTCTGATTCGCTCAGCACCAGCCTTCGATGACTCTGGAAACTCCGTTGCGTGGTGTGAAATCGGGAGAGTGGGTTGAACTCCGTCGGGGCAAATGTGATCTGAAAGGCGAAAGCAGGTCCCTCAACTGTCGTGCAGTGTTCAAAGCGGTCCTATATGCCTGACACAAAACTATCTTTCAGACCTCAGGTTGGGTGCGGTTACCCGCTGAATTTAAGCATATCACTTAGCGGAGGAAAAGAAACCAAAAGGGATTCCCTTAGTAACGGCGAGCGAACAGGGAAAAGGCCAGCACTGAATCCCCTGTCCCGAGTGGGCAGTGGGAAATGTGGTGTTTGGGAGGTCCATTTCCTCGCGGAGGCCAGCGTGCCCAAGTCCGTTGGAATACGGCCCCGTTCCCCGAGAGGGTGACAGGCCCGTATGGCGGCTGGCTCTCCGTAGGTTGGATTCTCTCTAGAGTCGAGTTGCTTGTGAGTGCAGCTCTAAGCAGGTGGTAAACTCCATCTAAGCCTAAATATAACTACGAGACCGATAGTGAACAAGTACCGTGAGGGAAAGTTGAAAAGAACTTTGAAGAGAGAGTTCAAGAGTGCGTGAAACCGTCCAGAGGTAAGCGGTTGGAATCAGGCCATGTGTCCTGGGTACTCGCTGGCATAGTTGTCTGCTGAGCGATCGAGGAGAAATTGGTTACTCTCGGGTTTCCTGTCTCCGTGGTTGCTCACATGGCAGGCGCTGTGCCCAGTCCTCTCCCGGACCGTCGTCGCGGCGAGTTGGGCGTCACCCCTGGTTACCCGGAGGGAGCTGCATGGCTTTTGCCCTCGGGCGGAGCAGTGCAACCTGTTGATGGGGAATCGCTGGGGTGACCCCGACTGCGTCTGGTATTTCCTACCATGTGTCGGCACTCTGTGCGGGCTCGAACTGGTGATAGGTGGAACTGCGCCGTGGGGTGTCTTGCCGCAGTGCGGCCCCTGGCGTGGAGCTGCTCTTTGCCGGGCTCTTGCCTCCAGACACACGGTTGCGACGCGTGTTGCCTCCGTTCCCACTGACCCGTCTTGAAACACGGACCA
>Ga0208593_1000215_pt1 | contig 9722 bp, 10 predicted proteins | sample LakMenEpi15Jul10_FD_150700 | JGI IMG/M metagenome (GOLD analysis project Ga0208593, IMG submission 150700) | Freshwater microbial communities from Lake Mendota, WI - 15JUL2010 deep hole epilimnion (SPAdes) | ecosystem: Environmental > Aquatic > Freshwater > Lake > Epilimnion/Euphotic zone ... | reverse complement strand
TGTGGTCTGCACCGTTGTCTAAGGTGATTAAAGCTAAATTACCGGTATGGCCAAATGGGGTAAGTGAAACCATTTGCACAACTGCATTTGTGACTACTTCATCAGGTGCTCCTGCTAAAACTTCAGCCATTATTTACTTCCTTTGAAATTTGGGTTCTCCCAGATAACGGTGCCGCCCATACCTAAACCAATACACATAGTTGTAATTCCATATCGCACATCAGGATTCTCTTTAAATCCATTGGCTAAATTAAGAATTAAGCGAACGCCAGATGAAGCCAGGGGATGGCCAACTGCAATCGCACCACCATAGATATTTACCCGCTTATCATCATCGGCAATTCCAAAGTGATCTAAAAATGAGAGAACTTGAATTGCAAAAGCTTCATTAACTTCAAACAAACCAATATCTGTTATATCTAAACCTGCTTTTTTAAGCGCCTTGATCGTGCTAGGAACTGGTCCATAACCCATAATCTCAGGCTCTACACCTGCAAAGGCAAAGGAGACCATCTTTGCTTTGATCGTTAGATTTAACTCTTTGGCTTTTTCTTCGGACGCCAAAATTGCAGCGGTTGCGCCATCATTTAGTCCAGCAGCATTTCCAGCTGTTACTCGACCTGCTGGCCTAAATGGAGTTTTAAGTGCAGCTAATGCCTCTAATGTGGTTTGTGGTCGTGGTGGTTCATCTACGGTTGCAATACCCCAACCTAGTTCAACATTTCTAGTTGCAACTGGAATCAAATCTGGCTGAATTTTATTTGCTGCATATGCTGCTGCAGTTTTTTGTTGTGAAGCTAATGCGTACTTATCAGCCCGCTCTTTAGTTAGTTGCGGAAACTTGTCATGCAATCTTTCAGCTGTCATACCCATTTGCAAGGCATCGGTTTCAACAATCTTTTCAGCTAGATAACGAGGGTTTGGATCCAGACCATCACCCATTGGATGATTTCCCATATGTTCAACGCCACCAGCGATAGCTAAATCATAAGCACCCATATTTATGCCACCTGCGATTGTGGTAACTGCAGTTAGCGCGCCAGCACACCATCGATCAATCGAATAACCTGGTACAGATTTCGGAATTCCGGCCAAGATTGAAACAGATCTACCAATATTCATTCCTTGGTCACCAGTTTGTGTAGCAGCTGCAATTGCAACATCATCAATTTGATCAAGTGGCAGATTTGGATTTCGCTCTAACAAGCCGCGAATACAACGAACCATAATGTCATCGGCTCTAGTTTGAGCATAAAGGGAGCCTGCTTTTCCAAATGGGGTTCGCACTGCATCTACTAAGACCACATTGGTTTTGGCTGTTGCGGTTTTGCTCATATCCACCCCTAGCTATCGATCTATCGGTATGAGAGTAGGTTACTCGCCAGTAGAGAAATTGGATAGTGAGTAAGGGCAGCGGTTTTAGGCGATCTCCTCTGGAGAATTTTGACTCTCAGTTTCAACTGGTTCGGGAATTATCAAAGGCTCAGTTGCCCCAAGATGCGCCGCAACTAAGTGTGCAACTTGTTCTACCTGCCAGGGCCTGGCACCTAAGCGCACCAACTCAGTATTTACAAAATCTTCATACTCACTTGAAACAAGTGGTGGCTCCTGCCAGCAGATGCGTTTAATAAGCTCTGGGGTAACTAAATTCTCAGTTGGAATTTGAAGTTGTGCTGATAATTCCAATAAAGCAGCTCGGACATGAGTTAACCTGGCATAACCAATTGGATTTTTCTCTTTCCAGATTTTTAGTGGTGGCATATTTTGAGATGCCACTCGTAATTCTGGTTGCTCACCTATTGGTGTCTTAAGGGAGGCGGTTAAAACCTTTAACCAACGGTTAAATGGTGGCGACTCTAATCTGGTTCGCCAGCCAATTACCTTTGCAACATCCTCTAATGTCTCTGGTCGTTTAGTTGCCAGCTCCACAATTGCCTCATCATTTAGTACTCGACCAGGAGCAAGATCTATCTCACGTGCTAATTGGTCTCGGCTAATCCATAAATCTCTAACAATTGTCAGAGTCAGGCGATCTCGCACCTTATGCATACCTGAGGTTTTGCGCCATCGATCAGATTTTGGAGTATCTGTGAACTCATAATCTTGGTAGTTATTTAAAATGGAGGCGAAATCTTGCACAGCCCACTTGAGTTTGTTTTGTTCAGTGAGCATCTGCTCAACCTTGTCTCTAATCTCAAGCAAGATATCAACATCAAGAGCGGCGTAAGTAATCCACTCAGGGCGCAGTGGCCGGATTGACCAATCAACTGCTGAGTGTTCCTTTGCTAATTGAAGTTCAAGCAAACTTTCAGCAAGTGCTCCTAAACCAACCTTTGGGCAGCCAGCAATTCTTGCTCCTAATTCAGTATCAAAGAGGAGTTTGGGGGAGAGGCCAACCTCAATTAAACAAGGTAAATCTTGAGTGCTTGCATGAATTACCCACTCGATATTTGCAAAGTGATCATTAAACTCCTGCCAAAGTTTTGATCCCTTAAGTGGAATTGGATCAATTAAATGTAAACCACCATCTTTGCGAAATATCTGGATTAAATAAGCCCGTTGACTGTAGCGATAACCCGAAGCCCGTTCGGCATCAATTGCAATTGGCCCACTGCCAGCTAATAAAGAGTTAATTGCTTTTTCAAAGCTACTCTCATCGGCAGAAATTTCAGGGGTGCCAGCACGTGGCGATAAAAGTGGCGTCAGCATTACTTAGGTGATTCTAGTTGTTGCGAGCAATTGAGCTAACTCCATGAGGAATTGGCTCAAGTCCTGCGCTGATTGCCAACAACTCTAGCCAGGCATTTACATGCTCAACTAAATTATCTGCATTTGTTGGCGTCCAGGATGCGCGAACTTCAATCTCAGAATCCTCATCTCGCTCCACCAATTCACCAAATGAGGCGCTAGCCACTCTTGTTACCGTGCCACTTGGATTGATAAATTCACAGCCATGTTTTTTCAAAGATTCCAATAACCAAGCCCAGCCAATCTCTGGCAATAATGGATCTGATGCCATCTCTAAATCAATTGCAGCTCTGGCAAATGTTACGCATCGCCATTGACCGCCCCAACCCTCTTGGCCAGCTGGATCATGAAGTAATACAAATCTGCCGGTGGCTGCATCCTCTAAAACATCGGCAGTCATCGCTAATGCATGAGGTGCAAGTTTTTGTGGCGCCGGTACTGTTTCAAGCAAAACTTCACCTCGCGGCTTTAATGCCAAGATAGGTTGAATAAGTTGATCAAATGTTTTGCTCACTACCTAAGGATAAATTGCTAATTGAATAAGTATGGGCAGGCACGAGCAAACTCAGACAGATAAGCTCTAATGCAACCTAGTAGGCTCCACCAATGGCCACCTTACTAGCACTTCTCTCCTCAATTCTTTGGGGTGGAGCTGATTTCTTGGGCGGAAAATTGTCTAAGCGCTATCAAGCAATTGCAGTAACAGCAGTCTCACAAGCAATTGGTTTGGCAATTGGAATTTTGATTGTATTAATTAGCTCCTCATGGTTTCGACCAACACTATCTTGGGATAACTACTTCCTATCAGGTGTGATTGCTGGATTACTTGGATTTATTGGCTTGGTAGCTTTTTATACAGGGCTAGCAACTGGACGAATGGGCGTAGTTGCACCAATTAGTGCTTTGAGTGTAACTATTCCGCTAACTATTGCCTTTATTAATGGCGAGAAGCCAAATACCGGACAGTTGATTGGAATGGGTATTGCCTTAACTGGCGCTTTCTTTGCAAGTGGACCAGAGATAAAAGGTGGCTTAGCAATCAAGCCAATTGTTTTTGCAGTAATTGCCGCATTTGGATTTGGTGGTGCGGTGACATTTATCGCCAAGGGTTCAGAGAGCAGTGCGATCATGACTATGACTACCATGCGCTTTGCTACCTTTATGGTTGCACTTTTATTATTTGCTCGTTATCGAACAATCGGGGGCTTTACTAAAAAAGATCTACCAATTTTAATCGCAATTGGCGGCGCGGACTTTATTGCAAATTTGTTGTTAGGAGTGGCAACTACTAAGGGATTGGTCTCACTAGCTGTTGTCTTAGGCTCGTTATATCCAATTGTTACCGCCTTACTTGCCTTCAAACTGCTGCATGAGCGATTACACAAAATTCAATATTTGGGGATTGCCTTTGCAATTACTGGTGTTGCGGTAATCTCACTTAGTTAGCCTTTTGTAGTAATTAAATTGGCAAGGTGGGAGCTCTTCACTACTGATCAACTCAAAACTATCTGTTAATTCAGAGATAGATATCGAGTTTTCACCAACTGCCTGTTGATTAATAGTTAGGTATAGGTGATCAACCAATCCTTGTTTAACCATTTGTAGTAAGAGGTTTGGCCCTGCCTCAATCAATAGGTTAATCGGGGATATTTGTGTGTTATTAAAATTTGTAGAAATCTCCTCAATTATTTGTAAAGGTGTTAATGCAAATTGTTTTGCTAACTGATTTTTAGGTTGCAACCTAACCTTGGTATGGGTGAGAATATAAAGCGGAATTGGGGTGCGTTTGTAGGGCTCTCGCCTAGCGGTATTTCCACCAATTAATATCAGATGATTCTTATCCCGCAGCGCTTTAAAGCGGGTGCGATCCTCATCTGTTGAAAGGCCAATTGAGGAGCCTGATTTGGTGGTGGAGCCATCTTTGCCCACAATCAGGTTTGCGGTGGTGATCACTTTTGGCATAGTGCTTAAGGTTACCCAGTGTCAGTGCCCCCCTCTAACCTTTAGCAATGATCATCGATTGTGATAGTTGTGTAATGCGCGATATCGCCTGTGGCGATTGTGTTGTATCAGTGCTGCTTCAAATTACCCCTGCTACTGATAAAAAAGCTGAGTTAAGTAACTCTCATGCGGCTGCCATAAATAATCTCGCCTTGGTTGGATTAGTTCCACCCTTGAGATTTACTCCCGCTGGCAAGAGCCATAGGGGGAGTAAGAAAACAGGCTAAATGGGTGCAATATCTCAGTAATTTTAGAGAATTCTCAGCCGAGCACGCTTGTAATGGGTTGAGTTTGCCTGCTTTAGGCAGTTAGCCTTTCTCGATGCGTTACCTCCTGCGATCAATTTTTGCTTTAGTAATCGCCTCTGGCTTACTTTTTCCAATCTCAGCAAATGCGGCTCCCAATTTAATTGAGGTGCAAGGGCGGGTGCGGGATCTGCAAGAGCAGGCGACAACTGCAGCCGAAGGTGCCCAAGAGGCAAAGGTGCAGTTGGCAAAGTTAAAAAAGACCTTAGATTCAGTCCAGCAACAGGCAAGCCAACAAGGTGCCTCAGTTACCGCACTTAATAAATCAATTGGCGCGATTGCAAATGAACGTTATAAATCTGGCCCACTTAGCCAATCACTTGAGCTGTTGTTCTCTACCGATCCAAGCCTTTACCTATCAGCAGCTGGCTCCTTAGAGGCGGTTACTAGACAAAAGACAGAGGACCTAAAGAAATTCTCAGTGGCAACTCAACGATTAACAGCCACCTCACTAACCGTTGCAGATAAGTTAGCAATGGTTAAGGCTGCTGAAGCAAAATTTACTAGGCAATTAGCACTGGCTAACTCAAAATTAAAAGAGGCAGAGGCACTTCTTGCAAAGTTAACCGCTGCAGAACGAGAGCGGCTTGCTAAGTTAACTGAGGATGAAGAGGATGCTGATCAAAAGAGGTCTTTAGGTGATGCTGGTAAGTACTCTGGCGTTTCCGGGCGGGGAGGCGTTGCCATCAAATATGCGCTCGCCCAAATTGGTGATAAGTATGTATTCGGCGCAGATGGACTTACCTATTGGGATTGCTCTGGTTTAACTATGCGAGCCTTTGGTGCGGCCGGTGTTTCACTACCTCACTCATCTAGAGCGCAATATCGGTACGGTAAAGCAATTGCAAAAAAGGATTTACAGCCGGGTGATTTAGTATTTTTTGGTAAACCAATTTCACATGTTGGTATCTATCTAGGACCAGATCGAATGTTACATGCGCCAAGGTCGGGAAGCCGAGTAAAAATTGCCAATATGAATATGGGAAAGAAACCTTACATTGGAGCACGCCGTCTCTAATCAACAAAAGGTATTACTGGTCACCAATGACTTAGGTCCTAGGACTGGTGGCATAGAGACATTTGTACTTGGTTTAATTGAAGGATTGCCTAAAAACTCTTTGATTGTTTACACATCAAGTCAAAAGGGTGATAAAGAGTTTGATAAGCAGCTACTTGAAAAATTTGGTGCAGTGGTAATCAGAGATCGAGCAAAGATTTTGTTACCAACTCCAAGAGTTACTCGCCGGGCGGTAAAAATTCTTAAATCAACTGGGGCTAAAAATCTCTGGTTTGGCGCTGCTGCACCACTTGGATTAATGGCTGGCACACTTCGAGCAGCCGGTGCCACAAACATTTTGGCACTATCGCATGGCCATGAGGTGTGGTGGGCCAAGATTCCACTTCTTAAAGGCTTGCTTAAGAAGATTATTAAAGATGTTGATTACCTTGGTTATTTAGGTGAATTCACCAAGAGTGAAATTAGCAAGGTCAGCGATCAACCTGAAAAGTTTGTGCAGATTGCTCCAGGAATTGATACAAATCATTTCACTCCCAAACAGCCAAGAGCTGATTTGATTCAAAAGTATCAATTAGATGGCAGACGAGTTATTGTCTCAGTTGGCAGATTGGTTCATCGAAAAGGACAAGATGAGTTAGTAAAAGCAATGCCAAAAATACTGGAGAGCTTTCCAGATGCTATTTTGCTATTAGTTGGTGAAGGCCCAATTAAACAGATGCTTTTTAATTCCGCAAAACAGTTAGGTGTCTTAACCAAAGTAGTCTTTGCCGGAAGAGTTTCCCATCAAGATCTGCCAGATTACATATGCCTTGGCGAAATCTTTGCGATGCCGGTGCGATCTAGATTTTCTGGATTAGAGGTGGAAGGTCTTGGAATTGTTTACCTAGAAGCTAGCGCCTGTGGTTTGCCAGTTGTGGTTGGAAACTCAGGGGGAGCGGTGGACGCGGTACTAGATAAAGTCACTGGAGTTTTAGTCAATGGCAGCAATGCTGATGAGATCGCTGAGAAGATCTGTGAATTACTTGCAAATCCGCAGGCAGCAAAGCAGATGGGCCAAGCCGGTCGTGGTTGGGTAATTGAGAATTGGCAGTTGAGTAGTTGGTCAGAGAAGTTTAATTCGCTATTGATTAGTGATTAATTTATTTTCAATACCAATTGAAACAGCTTGGGCACGATTTGCCGCCCCTAATTTTCGATAAAGATTAGCTAAATGAGTTTTGATTGTCGCCTCAGTTAGAAAAAGTAGGCCTCCAATTGCATTTGCAGTTGCACCAGATGGCAAAAGTGAGAGTACCTCTAACTCTCTAGGGGTTAAATCAAAATCCCTCCGCTCAGGCAGTGTGTTTATCTCACCTGCTTTTAGAAAACGATCTACACCCGCTGCCACACTTTGAACTACCTCAAGCAAGCGATCAGTGGGTGCTGATTTTGTTATGAAAGCAACAGCACCAGCTGCCTTTGCCAACTCAAGTGTTTGATTATCATCATGCATGGTCAGTACAACAAATTTGCTACTTGTGCCATCTTTTTTTGCTTGCTTGATTAAATCAATTCCGCTGCCACTTCCCAGATTTATATCAATTAATGTGATCTCAGGTTTGTGGGTGTTTAGCATCGCAAGCCCCTGGCTCACACTTGAGGCTTCAGCAACTACTTCAAAGTTTTTTTGAGCAAGTGCGGCTGCAACGCCAGATCTGATTAAGGCATGGTCATCAACAAGCAGTACCTTCATTTTAAAAAGAAATGGCTATCAAGGTGCCAGCAGAGGAGGAAGTAATTTTCATCTTTGCACCAATTAACAAGAGCCGCTCAGAAACACCTGTTAGACCAAAGGAGTTCTCTTTATCTAACAAACCGCCATCACCATCATCTACGACGGTGATCTCTGAGGGTGATAATGAGATTTTTATTGTTTTGCAATTGGAATGACGTTTTGCATTTAGAACTAACTCACGAATTGCTCGAAGCAGCTCAAACTTATGGGTGGATTCGATAGAGATCTCACCAATTACTTCATAGGTAATATCTGTGTCAGCAAGCAGGGCTTGAATTTGATCAAGTAATTGTTGGTTAAAACTCTTAAGGTTCTCACTTCTTAATTCATAGATTTCATCTCTTACCTGATTAATGATTGCCGAAAGTGAAAGGCGAAGTTCACGCAGGGTGGATCGATTTTTATTACCTAAGTTATCATCACCAATTACCGCATCCAGGCGATAGCCAAATGCAGCTAACTCCTGAGCCAAACCATCATGAAGCTCTCGAGCAAGTCGAGTACGTTCTGAATTAGGCGAAGAGTTCATCAATCTCGCGAGCAAATTGCTGCGAAACTACATGTCGCTTCACTGATAACTTGGCGGTTAATTGCCCACCAGGAATTGTGAAATCAACCGGCAAAATTGTGAACTTTCTAATTGATTCAGCTCTACTTACTGCTTTATTGGTTTCATCCACTGCAGTTTGAATAACAGCTTGCAGGGTTGGATCCTTAGCTAAATCAGCAATTGAAGCACCCTCTTTTTTATTTGCAACCGCCCATGGCTTAATTGCATCTGGATCAATAGTGATCAAAGCTGCAATAAATGGTTTGTTGTCGCCAACTACCATGCATTGGCTAATAAGTGGATGTGATCGCAAACGATCTTCCAAAACTGCTGGCGCAACATTCTTACCGCCTGCGGTAACAATTAACTCTTTCTTACGGCCAACAATTGATAGGTAACCTTCATCATCAATCTTTCCAAGATCTCCTGATTTAAAGTAACCATCTGAGGTAAATACCTCTTTGTTGGCGGCATCGTTTTGCCAATAACCTTGCATAACAATTGCACCCTTGATCAAAACCTCGCCATCTTCGGCGATCTTGATAGTAGTTCCTGGAATTGGCTTACCAACTGATCCAACTCTGTGTGACTTTGTTAAGTTCAAAGTTGCACCAGCTGTAGTTTCAGTTAAACCGTAACCCTCTAACACTCTGATGCCAGCACCACGATAGAAGTGACCAAGGCGTTCACCAAGTGGAGCACCACCTGAGATTGCTGCCTCAACCCTGCCACCTAGACCAGTGCGGATCTTTACATAAACCAACTTATCAAATAACCCATGTTGCAATTTAAGAAGTGGTGAGATCTTCTTGGTATCTAAGGCTTTGCTGTATGCAATTGCAACCTCGGCAGCTTTGTGGAAAATCTTTCCTTTACCTGCTGCTTGAGCCTTGGCCTCAGCACCATTAAAAACCTTTTCAAATATACGTGGCACTGCCAATATGAAGGTTGGTTTAAATGAGGCTAAGTCGGTTGGTAATTTAGTTAGATCACTGCAATGAGCAAGATGTAAGCCTGCAGTAATTGAACCAATTTGAACCATTCGACCAAAGACGTGAGCAACTGGCAAGAATAAAAGTGTTGAGCCGCCAGGCTTTAGGAATAGATCACTTGCACCATTTACGACATTTCCACACTCAGATAAGAAATTTCCATGTGTTAACTGCACACCTTTTGGCTTACCAGTTGTACCTGATGTGTAAATCAATGTTGCCAAGGTCTCTGGCTTTAATTGTTCACGACGCTTTGTGATTTCATCATCACTGACATCTTTTCCTTCATGAGTTAAGGTAGCAAGTGCGTTGTAGGTAATATTCCAAACATGTT
>Ga0208593_1000201_pt1 | contig 10002 bp, 3 predicted proteins | sample LakMenEpi15Jul10_FD_150700 | JGI IMG/M metagenome (GOLD analysis project Ga0208593, IMG submission 150700) | Freshwater microbial communities from Lake Mendota, WI - 15JUL2010 deep hole epilimnion (SPAdes) | ecosystem: Environmental > Aquatic > Freshwater > Lake > Epilimnion/Euphotic zone ... | reverse complement strand
AACACACATCGGAGGGCTCATCCTTCCCCCCCCAGGGTTATGTGGGGAAGTATATCCTACGCCGTCAAGGCTCCAGATATTCCCCCTATAAAAACTGAAGACCTGGAGAGGACCACGCTGGGGCCAACCCAAGCCGGGGGGAGCGAGGCCGAGAATAATATGTGTATGTGTGTTCTATAGTCAGTCGATAGACTAACTTCATTGTTATAACATCGTTTAGTAAGATTAAAGTATTTAAACTGAAACTTCGGATTACTTCATTGACCAGACTATCAAGTTTGGGCGTAACAGAGGTTAACCCCGATATGGCGACCCTGGCAAGTCCAGTAGAAGGATTTGCCAGGGAGGTCATTACTTAGCACAAAAGAAAAGCTAAGTAAAGGGGCTACCCAAAGTTACTTGTAGACTGAACATTGACAAATTGAAAATTTTTTTTCACTGTTTCAGGAAGACGACAGAGAACCTTCCAGCAGACTACAGACTACATATTACAGAGAGTGCGAAATAGTTCTAAGACATACGGTTCAAACCCCGCGTTTTAGAACTCGCATTTGTATTTGAGAATACTTGTATAAGACTAGGCTAAACACCAGCTTTTACAAAAATATTCACACATACCTCTCGAACTTTCTCTAACTGAAACTCGACAAACATATTTGCAGATCGCATACTTGCATATTCATATTCATATCCAGATAAAAACCTATAAACTTTTTCAAGAAATAGCCTTGAGCAACAAAACCGCTGCTCAATTTTATTTTTGAAAAAGTAAGTTTTTAAACTCGTGCAACTTTCTAAAAATAGCCTTGAGCAACAAAACCGCTGCTCAATTTTATTTTGGAAATTTTGTAAAAAATTGAAACAACCATGGCACAGTCTAACCTAGTGCATCTCATGAGAGAGGAAAAAACATCTCGTGGTCTAGCAGAATTGATGAAAGAGCTAGTGCTCGCAAGTGGAGCCCCAGATGAAACAAGGAAAACTCTACGAGAAAAAATAGACATAGTGTGCAGGAACAGTAAAGAAAAAGAACACTCTAGAAAGATAGAAGAGTTTACGTTCACTAAAGCCAGGAGGAGCATAGAAGACTGGGAAGCAGAATTGAAGAGATCAGAGGTACATCCCACCAAGGACAATCATTTCAAGTCCGAATATGGCGTTAATTACATTAACACATGTAAGGAATCATGGACCAGGAAGGAAGACGAGGCAGGCTGGACAGCAGTAGATACAGCAAAAGAGAACTGGGAAAGAGACCAAGATAATAAAAAAAGGGATCACGACAGGAAACAGCCAGTAGAAGGAGCAGAGCGTGCAGAGTACGAAAGGAAAGTCATGACAAAGGACGATCTCACGAGAATCTTTGATGAAACAAAGAGAGAGATCAGATTAGGAAATAGGAAAGCAATGAGACACAGCCCGATATGGGAAGTAGCAGCCAGAACACAGAATAATGACAGTACGTATGAAGACAAAGAACTTAGATTCAAAGACCGGGAAGACAAAAGTAAGAAAGAAGAGCACAGAGAGACAGACTGGTACCAAAACATCCAGAACATTTCGGAACTAGGCGGACAATTAGGGTACACTGAACGACACTTCAAAAACGTATTAAGTCGCTTCATTTCATGGTTTAACCCAGAACTGAGCATCGTAACGGACAGACTGACAGCTGATGAGACAGCAAGATTTCTGATGCGACTCCATACACCAGACACAGACGAGGAAAAAATCGACAAACAGATAAATCGACTCACTCGTAAAGCAGGCACCTCACTCAGACCTGTAATGGCGTACCTACTCGAGATAGTAAGTGCCAAATACCAGGCAAGTACACCACTGGAAAAAGAGACAGAAATCAGAAAAGAAATGATAAGGGGTTTAGTAAAATTCACTAGAGGAGACCTACAGATACAGATAGTCCAGAGTATAGAGTATGCCAGAAGAAGTAAAGATAAATTAGACTGGAAATTCATCTTGGAAAAAGCAATAGACAGCGAGATGATCCAAGGAACACCACAGGTTGACATAAAATACCAGAACCATGATGCAAACGAGGCTGCTTTACAGAAATTGTACAACGTCTCAACAGGAATAGATACCAAACCGAGATATCAGCCGAATTATGCACCGGGCAAAGACGACGAGCGTCACCGCGAGTACTATGAAGCGGAGACCCTTAAAGAGACAGAAAGTGACAGAATCGACCTTTCAGAGATATATGGCGACTATCCAACCTCCTCCGAACTCCGAAAGATACTAGGAAAAGAAAAGCAGAAAATGGAGAAGGTGGTCCACGAGAAAAGACAGAGAGAGGAGGCAGAACAAGAGGAAGAATGCCGAAAGATAGCCAAATTAGAAGAGAGAGAAAGAGAAAAAGAGAGAGAGAGAGAGATTAGTAAAAATGACGATAAATTAAAACTCTTGAAAAAAGTACAAGAGGAAGCAACTAGGAAAAGCACGAGAGAAAAAGCACAAACGAAGACATTCGGGATATATGCTATTTCTCCCGAGGCAGAGACAGTTAAGACTGACCGAAGAGACATACAAAAAGGTGAGAGGTCACCAAGGGAGAATAGTTTAAACAGAGACAGGTCAAGTCCCTACCGGAGAGACAACACTACACCAACCAGGAGAGATAACTCAGGACAGAATAGAAGAGACAACTCAGTCCCCAGGAGACGGGATGACAGAGACAATAGATCCAGAGACAGAAATAATACCGGTTGGAACAACAGGAATACTGGCAGGAACGATAGGTCAAGAGACAACTCTACAAACAGGAATGAAAGAGGCAGAAGTAGGGAAAGACAAAATGCCAAAGAGACAAGAACAAACTACAGCACTGAGAGAACACCTACCCGAAGAGACAGAAGCGACAGTACGAAAGACAGGCAAAAGTACGGAATTACCTCAGAAGATTTTAGAAAACAGAAGGGAGAAATGTTCAGAAAAGACTTTATAATGAGAGAAAGTGACAAAGAATGTGACAAATGCGGAGATTGGAGACATTTCCCCTGGAATTGTGACAGATACAGGAGGTATTCGAAATTCGAATGTAAAACTTGCTCAAAAGGTCTTCACCATTGGGCCGATGACTGCATGGGAGGTTTTAGAGACAGAATGGAACAACCGTACAAAAAGTTTGTGAATAAAGACGGTTCCAGAGACAGCCGCCGAAATACAGACGGAAGAGACAGATCAAGAAGTTTTAACAGTGCGAGCAGGCGACCCGAAGAAAGGGACAGATCTCAAAGCTTCAACAGAGAAAGAGGCAGAGAAAACAGAGACAAAAGACCTGATAGTGGAAATAGCAGAGACCAGAGACAAAACAGTAGAGATGGCAGGGACCGAAGTAGAGACTCTAGAGACGGAAGAATACCAGATAAGGACAGAGGCCTAAATATGAAGGGGTGGACAAACAAGCAGGGAAATTGATTAGCCAAGGGAAAGGAAACACTCGCCCGGACCCTGAAAGGCAAACAGGAAAGAGTGTAGAGACAGAACTCAGTAAAGAGACACAAAACTGTAACAGTATGAAATTTCCTAAACCAAGGACACTTTCGTTTAACGATCACGATGACTTAGCGACACCCCAACCTAAATTGTTTAAAGAGCTAGTTAACGATATTATTTTCCCACCAGAGGGAAGTCCAAGAGACAGATATTTACAATCAACGATAGACGATTTAAAAGAACGTTCCAGGAAAAAATCTAAAGCCATTAAGTTGAATCAATTATTTATAAACCGTCAACTTTATTTTTTAAATATCTGCCTGAATCCAGAAAAAGGTATGAAAAAGGATACAAATGTTAAAGGGTTAGTAGATACAGGAGCTGCAAACAGCCTAATACACACTGACATAATAAAGCGGTACGGCATAAAGTACGAGCCAGGCAGTATGGTGATTTGTACGGCTACAGGGACAGATAGCGTTTCTATTAAAGGGACAGCTCATATAAAGTTCAGAATGCGGACAACAAAGAATAACATCATAGAGACCTGCGCTAATTTTATAGTAACAGAAAAATTGAACGGCATGGATTGCATACTAGGCGCAGATTTTTTAATGGAAAATAATAACGTGGTAAATGTGTCTAAAAACTGCTTAGTTTGGCGAGAGAACGATAGCCTTCACAGAGTCCGGATAGCTGACAGCGCAGAGTTGGAAAAGTTGGAAACAATAAATATTTACACACAGAAGCATGCGCATAAAATCCTGTTTAAACCAGAAATAGAGTGTAAGGATTGCTTGCAGCTGGATAAAAATTCGCATAAAGCTGACACAAAAGTACTCCGAGGGCGGGATGTAAACGGACACCCAATTATAATTTGTGAAGATAAAGAGAATGGGGAAAAGATCCTTAAACAAAACTTAGTAAATACATCCGAATATATAGACGCAAACACCGAAGAGAGTACTTTAAAACCTACAATAGGTGTATATAGCCACAGTGTACAGCATAATTATGAGGAGGAAACATTACCAGACTCGGCGGATCTATTCGCGGATTCTCAGGAATTAAAGGAGGAAATACTCGAAAAAAAGATCTCAATTAATGATGGGGACTATTCTCATTGCCCCCCCGAACATTTAGGAAAGTTAATGAGTCTAATGGAAGATTTTAAAGATCGTTTCTCAGAGTCAAAACTAGATCTGGAAATCACAGACATGTATACAGCCGATTTAGAAACCATACCCGGTAAAGTTGTCAACCAAAAATGCCGCAGGCTACCGACAGATAGATTCGTTTTCGCGAAAAAAGCTATAGATCAATTGATAAAAATGGGCGTTGTTTCGGAATCCGATTCGGCGTGGAGATCGAACGTGGTTATGGTCCCAAAACCACAGTCGGGTCAACTGAGGGAGAATTCTAAGTCAGACATGTTAGACAAGTCTAAAAAAGTAGATATATACAGGATATGTTTAGACTTCAGGGAATTGAATAACAGCCTTGTATTCCCCAAAAATGTTCAATTCGTTAATCTGGAAAATTTACTACATAAGCTTAAAAATAAGGTGTGCGTAAGCATGGATATATCTTCCGCATTTTTCATAATTCCTATAAATGAAGCGGACCGCTACAAAACATCCTTCTGGGTTAATGACTTGAGCTACGAATTTAACTCATTGGTTATGGGGCTAAAATCTAGTCCTTACCATCTAAAAATGTTTATGAACATAGTGTTTGGACCTGTCCAATTTGAAAAGTTAAAAAAACTGCTGAGCCAAGCTGAGCGTGATTTACTACCTTCTAGCTTTGCAGATATAGTTATCAGCTATTTCGACGACTGCTTTGTTTTTGCTGACAATTATGAGCAGCTTCTCGTGTGTTTTAAAATATGTCTAATGGCTGCAAGGGAAGCAAAAATAAAATTTAGTGTGGAAAAAACCACATTCTTCACAACAAAAATTAAAGTACTGGGCTACTCATTTGACACAAAGGATGCACTTCTAACAATGGATAGGCTAAAGTCCTCAGCAATCACAAACATGAAAAAGCCCTCTTCACTTTTTGAGCTACATAGTAGGCTCTGCGCTTTCCAGTATCAAAGTATATTTCTCCCTTACCTCAAACATATTCTTTACCCTCTTCATTACATGTTAAGGAAGAGAGAATGGAAATGGGGAGACCAAGAAGAGGAAGCTTGGTCATTAGCAAAGCAATTATGCGGACTAGGGTTGAGGCTTACAATACCGGATAAGGAGGATGATTTAGTTCTAACAACAGACGCAAGTAAAGTTGCAGCGAGCGCATGTTTATTCAGAGTAAGAAACAAAAAGTTAGAACTAGTGGCCGTTAACAGCAAGTATTTTAACGTAACGGATCTAAATAAATGTAGCTATGTACTAGAAAGTGTAGCACTGGCGTACGGGCTTAAGTGCTTTGCCTCATACATATTGAATTGTGAGGGCAAAATAAAGGTATTTACAGATGCAAGGTCATTGATTTACTGTAAAAGGATGTCGACACACAGTATACTACTCAATAGTACCCTAGCCTACCTGACAAATTTCGTGACTTTGTCAAACATGGAACTGTATCACTTGCCCGGGGACGTAAATGTCCTGGCGGACGTAATGAGCAGGGCTATAGCAGACAATCTGAACTGTGCATTAAATCGCGAACATCCCATAAGTAAACAATGGGCGACTGTTATTCCTGTAATACCGGAGACATTTAACGTAGACCGGAATACTTTGTTTAAATTCTTAACATGTACATTGAAACCTGAAATAGAGGATAAACATGACAGAAGAATGAGGAAATTGGTAGAGCCAAAATCAGTTCAGCAATGGTTTGACATTTCCCAGGGAGCGACAAGCGAAGAAAGATTTTATAATGCGATAAGACTTCTCGAACAGTGGAATGATACTTATGAAAAGCATGAGAAGCTAGGCAACATATCTGTTAACATGTTGTCTCAGAAAGAGCAGAGAGCACACGAAGCTCTCATGCGACTAATCACTGAGAAAAATAAAGAGTGCACCATAATTATAGAGAATATATTAGAAAAAACTTATGCGGATATAAAGGACACGCCTATTTACAAAAAAATTCGGAAAAGTCTGGTGGAAGCCAGTAAACAATTAATTAGTATAAATGGTGGCGGACTAACAAAGGATAATGTAACCGACTACTGTATAATAATAGACGATATTATGGTTCAAATTTCGGAAATTTTGCCCGAAAGTAAAATACCAACAAGTGAAGGGTGTAAAGCAATAATCAAGACTAATGTATTTAATAGCATCCTGAATTATGGAAAAACAGTAGCAAATGGAGTGCAAGAAAAGAACTCTACATGGGAAGGCAGAGGTCATTTAAAATACAGACCCGAGCCATATAGTAGTGATATATCACTTCGAACTCAAAAACAATACAGTCTAAAACCTAATGAGATAATTAAGTTGGATCTGGACGTTCGTGTCCACCCGAGAGCTGGTTATATACATGAATACACTGAGGCGGAATTTACAAAGAAAATGGAAATGAATGTGGAGACAGCCCTCATGTGTGTGGGCACAGACGACTACAATAAAATATCCATACAAAATCTGAAAAGTGTGCCAGTAACAATACCCGAAGGTACAGCAATATTAATAGTAAATACGTCCAGAATATCATATGACACGGATACAGGGACATTTAGTTCAGAACGGCAGGAGACATTATGGAATGAAGTAAACACCGACAGTAAAGGCATAGCTTTGGTCAGGGATGTCCTAAGTACATTTGAACCGGATTCTCTTAAAATAGGTGAAATATCAATTCGGATTCCAGGCGAAGGGGACACGAGAGCTAGACTTATAGACGAACTTCGAGGCCATGATAATGACAACCTGCCGAAAATATCGACAAAACTATATAATATATTACCAGTCACTGCAGAAGTCGAACAGAATCATGAGGATTCATATAAAACGGATACACAGGCATTATTAGCACTGGATCTGTTACAAGATAAAAAACTCTCGTTACACACTCTCATTAAATTACAGGGAGAAGACGACAACATACAGTTAATAAGGGAAAACTTGACGGGAAACCAGGACGCGTATGGTTCTTATATCCTAAAAAACGGACTAGTATGTAAAAAATTTACAGTACACCATATAGGCGTAACATTTTTAGGCATATACATACCGACAGCGATACTGAGAGCAGTGATGCAGTATGTACATCGCAAGTACCTACATACCTCGGTGACTCAAACTAAAAAGGAGTTTTCAGCCAATTATTATCACCCACAATCAGATAAATTTGCGAAAGAAATATGCAGGGAATGCGTAATATGTACCCAAAGCAGAAATATGGAGAAAAGGGATATTACTATAGGGAGACAGCGTACATTGAAACCGGAAAGACCGCGGGAATCAATATCAGCGGACATATTATACTTTCCGAAATCAAGTTCAGGTTATACACATGGATTATTAATTGCAGACCTATTCTCACTGTACGTGAGTTTCTTCCCCATGCGAAGTAAGAATAGTGCTGAGGTAGCAAAAGCTTTTGATAAATATTTGTCAGCAATGTGCCCACCAAAAAATTTATACACTGACTCAGACCAAAGCTTCAGAGGGGAGGTGGAAACATTGCTTCGCCTTTGGAATATAACGCATATTACAAGTTACCCTTACACACAGAAGCAGAATGCGGTAGAATCACAAGTAAGGATCTTTAAGAATGCCTATAGGGCCGCCATTTTGGAAAACGACATATTTAAGATTCCCCAGTGGGACAAACTCTATCCTATGGTCATATGCAGAATAAATGTCATGATTAGTAAATATGGCATGAGCCGAGAATCGGTACATTTCGGAACAATCGTGGATTCCTCACTGCCATTAATAGTAGATTGCGAAGCTTTTAGCCCTTTAGAAGACGATTTGAAGCAACTTTGCGACAGGTTTAGAGATAAAATCGGGCGATTTCTCATGAGGAAGAAGAGGGATAAAGAGCTATACAAGATAGGAAAGTCGAAACACTTTTATATGTACGAATTAGTGATGAGGACAGACTATACAGCAGACAATCTCCTAGCACCAGTGTATAAGGGTCCTTTCAGGATAGTACATTTAGACAGTGGAGGAGCCAGACTCAGGAACATAAAAACTAAAGAGGAACAGTCAGTAAGTTTCGAACACATGCGAAAGATACATATAGACGAACTTTTAACACTTTTACCGCAGAATTTTGACTCTGAGGTTATGGCAGCTTTAGACAACTATAGATATAAAAGGTCAGATAAAGAAGAAGAGCCAGGGATAGACAGAGATACGTCAGAGACAGGGAGCGATAAAGCAGATAGTGGAAAAAGGGTATTACGTTCCGGGAGATTGTACCAGATTGACATAAAGAGGATAGGAGACAAAACTGGAAAAGAAGCCGAAAAAGTGTATTGGAGGACAGGGCAAATATACAAAAGGGATATATTCGACAAAAATATACCTATACTTACAAGACACAGAGCTTCTGATAGGGAGTTTATTGCTCAAAGAGATTTTTTAAATACAACAGAGAAGAATATTTTTGCGGGAGAATATATGAAAACAGTCGAGGTGATGATGACAAAAGCAGAAAAAAGGAAATATTACTCTGATAAAAAATGTTCATTTAGTTCCGCTGAGGAAGGTACAATGATTATACGAATGAAAAAAACAGACCAGGAAAGACCGGGGAAAAGGGTTAAATTTAAAGAGGTTGTGATTCATTTCTACTCGGATAAACAAAAGGACTAAATTTTCAAGTAGCAATGATTTAAAAAAAAAAAATTATATATTGACACTTGAAAACAGAGAGAAGGCAGACCCGCTGCCTGTTGTGAAGAGAGAGATAGAAACCATGACGTACAGGCGATACTTGGCAAGCCAGAGAGGAATGGCCACGAACCGATTGTCATTTCCAGCTCACCGAGTATACGGTCGGTGGACAAGGGAAGTGCGGCGATAGTGGTCAAAGGCGACCTGTTGGATACAATGACCAACAGGAGCAAATCCTCTCTGGTCAAAAGCGCCAATGAGCCAAAGGTCATGGGGAAAAGCTCTTTTATATAAGGAACGAAAATAACGATTATTTTGGATATGAGTAAACACAACAAAAACCCAAACAATGTAATAAAGTACACGGATATTAGCAGTTTTGGGAAATAAATGTTAAACCGCCTATCTACAGACATACAGATGTACCCACATATAGGCGTCTGCAGATGTACCCACATATGTACCCACATTGCAGATATACACACCCCAAATTGTGGGGGAGGCCAGAGAGTAGAAAGCTATGACGCTACATACAGAGAGCAAAGTTTGGGCGTGTGGAGGTACATGAAAAGTCAGTCGGAGTGAATGAAGGACTCCAGTTCATATTGAACAAACACAGCAAGCAGTCATGATAAATTGCGCTCTCAGTTATATATTTCGGCACATATTTTTATCATATACCTATCCTACAATGAAGCTGTAGGATACAACATTCGTTTCAATTGAACCTTTA
>Ga0208593_1000197_pt1 | contig 10065 bp, 9 predicted proteins | sample LakMenEpi15Jul10_FD_150700 | JGI IMG/M metagenome (GOLD analysis project Ga0208593, IMG submission 150700) | Freshwater microbial communities from Lake Mendota, WI - 15JUL2010 deep hole epilimnion (SPAdes) | ecosystem: Environmental > Aquatic > Freshwater > Lake > Epilimnion/Euphotic zone ... | reverse complement strand
GATCATTTCTTGTGACGCCGGCGTTAAGTTTTTTACTCTCGCTCATAGTGTCGTTACTCTACCTTTGTGAGCAAGCAATCTGCACTATTGAGCGCCCCTACATCATCATTGCTGCTCGAAGTTGTGGATGGGGCCCTGGTAATTCAACACTGGGGCGCGAACCTTCATGGAGATTTAGCATCTGTTCAAACAGCGATCAGTCCATCAATTGCAAATAGTTCTTGGGACGTTGCTCAATTCCCAGGAATAATGCGGGAAAGTTCGCGTGGATTTCTGGGTCGCCCAACTTTATCTGGACACCGACTTGGAAAAGCTTGGTCTACTAAGTTCGAAGTAACCGATTTTCATCACATTGAAAATAATGTGAAGGTGACATTGCGAGACTTTCATGCAGAACTTGAAGTAGTTTTTGATTTTTCATTAGATACTCATGGAGTCTTGTCGCAAAAAGCTTCGGTTAAGAATCTTGGGAAAACTGATTACTGCGTTAATGAATTCATTCATTGGCTTCCGCTACCAAAAGAGGCAACACAAACTTTAGATTTTGCAGGTCGATGGTCAAATGAGAGAAACCCGCAAAGAAAAGATATTGCGACAGGTACCTGGGTACGTGAGTCTAGAGAAGGTCGAAGTGGACATAACTTTTCCATTGCTGACATTGCACTGACTTCACAAACTTCATTCCAATCTGGAAATGCGTGGGCCACAAGTATTGCCTGGAGCGGAAACTCTCACTACTTAGTAGAAAAACTATTTGATGGTTCGGTATCGATCGGTGCTGGTGAACTATTACTTCCAGGTGAAATAACTCTGGCAGCCGGCGAAAGTTACCAAGCCCCTGCATTGTTATCGGTCTTTTCTTCCCAAGGTCTAGACGGTGTTAGCAACGCTTATCACTCGTATCTTCGCGCCAGACCAGTACACCCTAAGCGTCCACGACCATTAACGCTGAATATGTGGGAGGCGTTGTATTTCGATCACAACGAAGAGAAGATCAAAGCTCTTATCGATGTTGCCGCAGAAATTGGAATTGAACGAGTCGTCTTGGATGACGGATGGTTTCATGCACGTCGAGATGATCGAGCAGGGCTTGGCGACTGGGTCATAGATCCAGCGGTTTGGCCAAATGGTTTGTCACCAATAATTAAGTACATCAATGACAAGGGAATCGAATTTGGCCTGTGGTTTGAAGGCGAAATGGTAAACCCAGACTCTGATCTTTACCGAGCACACCCCGAGTGGATTTTGCATGAAGGCGATCGAGTTCCACCGCTATGGAGACATCAGTTGGTTTTGGATATTGGTCATGAAGGTGCGTTTAATCATGTGCTTGAGCAAACCTCTGCAGTACTTTCTACTCACAACATCGCATATATAAAGTGGGATCACAATCGTGTGCTGGTTGATGCGGGCCATCTTGGACAAGCCGGGGTACATCGTCAAACGCAAGCGATTTATCGTTTGTTTGCTGAATTAAAGAAGCGTCACCCAGGTTTAGAGATTGAATCCTGCGCATCTGGCGGAGCACGTATCGATCTTGGAGTAATTGATCTAGTTGATCGCTTCTGGACAAGTGATAACAACGATGCGTTGGAACGCCAAACAATTCAGCGCTGGACTTCGCAAGTAATTGCACCCGAACTGCTTGGGACGCACATCGGCCCAACCCATGGACATCAAACAGGCCGCACACTTGAATTATCAATGCGTGCAACAACGGCACTTTTTGGTCATGCTGGAATCGAATGGAATATCACAGAAGCAACTAGCCAAGAGCGTAAGCATCTAGCTACGTGGGCAAAATATTACAAAGAAAATCGTGCGCACTTGCATTCAGGAAAGATGGTTCGCGTTGATTATCCAGAAACTCATGCTTATTTGCACGGAGTTACAGCCCATGATCTTTCACGAGCAATCTTTGCTTACGTGCAATTAACACCAACTGTTGCAATTCATCCAGCACCACTTAAGTTTCCTGGATTAGATGAAAGTGCAACTTACACAATCAAGGCGGTTTTCCCTGCTGGCAAACCGCGCTACATGTTGATCACTCCACCCCAGTGGATGAGCGGAATAACTATGTCTGGATCAGCCCTTGCTTCAATTGGTGTGACTGCGCCAATTTTGGCACCTGCGAATGCTTTCTTAATTGAAATTGATAAGGCTTAATCAACCCAATTTAAAGTTCGTTCGACCGCTTTTTTCCATCCCGCATAGCCAGCAGTTCGCTGTTGTTCAGTGCTAGTTGCGCTCCAGCGCCTTGATTGTTTCCACTGTTTTCTTACTTCATCTGTTGATGACCAGAAACCAACTGCAAGCCCTGCCGCATATGCTGCGCCAAGAGCTGTTGTCTCACCAATCAAAGGTCGAGTGATATCGATTCCCATGACATCTGCCTGCATCTGCATACATAAAGAGTTTGCGGTGATTCCTCCATCAACGCGCATCTCTTTCATTGGCACTCCACTATCTGCAACCATCGCATCCATTACATCGCGAGTTTGATAGCAAATCGCTTCTAGTGCCGCTCGTGCAAGGTGAGCCTTAGTCGCTGCGCGAGTCAGACCGACAATTACGCCTCGTGCATCGCTGCGCCAATAGGGAGCAAATAGTCCAGAAAAGGCTGGAACAAAATACACACCTGCGGTGTCTGTAACCGATGATGCCAAATTTTCTGTTTCTGCTGCGTTTGTAATTATTCCTAATTGATCGCGCAACCATTGAATTGCAGAACCTGTTACAGCAACCGAACCTTCTAGCGCGTAATGAGCAGGCTGGTTACCTAATTTGAAACATACAGTTGTTAGCAAGCCATTTTTTGATCGAACGATTTCGGTTCCGGTATTTAACAATGCAAAGTTTCCGGTGCCATAAGTAGTCTTTGATTCGCCTCTTTCAAAACAAACTTGTCCGACCATGGCAGCTTGTTGATCTCCCAAAATTCCGGCAATTGGAATTGATGTACCAAATGGGCCATGCGGGTCGGTCATTGCATAGATTTCGGATGAAGATTTGATTTCGGGTAAAGCTGACCGCGAGACTCCAAATATCGAAAGCAGTTCTTGATCCCAATCTAAGGTTTCAAGGTTCATTAAAAGCGTACGGCTTGCATTAGTCACATCAGTTGCGTGTATTCCTCCACGAACACCACCTGACAAGTTCCACAACAACCAGGAATCAATGGTTCCAAATCGTGCATTGTCACTCTTTGCTGCTGGAATATTGCTAAGAAACCAACTCATCTTGCTTCCGGCAAAGTACGGGGCGATTGTTAACCCGGTCTTATGGCGAATTGAGCTCTGTTGCTCTTGGGTAAGGGTTGATAGGAATTCAGTGGTTCGGGTGTCTTGCCAAACAATGGCATTGCTTAATGGTTGGCCTGTTGTTACATCCCAGACCACAGTTGTTTCGCGTTGATTAGTTAAGCCAATAGCTGCAAGTTCAGAACCTAATATGTTTGCTTGCTTGAGCGCTCCCGCAATTACCTCTTGAACTCGCTCCCAAATTTCTGCCGCATCATGTTCAACCCATCCAGCCTGAGGCAAAATCTGGCGATGTTCCATTTGATGCTGACCAACTACTTGGCCTGAATGATCAAATATCATAAATCGAGTGCTGCTGGTTCCTTGATCCAAGCTGCCGATGTAAGCCACGATGCACAAAACCTCTCGCTGTAAGTTAGGCTTAGCGTACTCAGTCGTAACGGAGATTCAACGCATATGTTCTTGTCCCAACTTGGCCCAGACCGGCGCGAATCTGCCGTTTCTCAATTAGCCACAGAGCAATTCGACATTCTGGTTATTGGTGGGGGAGTTACTGGCGTTGGTGCAGCCCTAGATGCAGCTTCTCGTGGACTCAAAGTAGCCTTGATCGAGTCACAAGATATTGCTGCCGGAACTTCAAGTAGATCCAGCAAGTTAATCCATGGCGGTCTGCGTTATTTGGAACAGTATGACTTCAAACTTGTCCGCGAAGCGTTACACGAACGTGAATTAATGGTCGCAACACTGTGCCCACATCTTGTGAAACCTGTTGGATTTTTATTTCCTTTAACTGAAAAGTTGAAAGAGCGCACTTATGTTGGAGCCGGCCTTGCACTCTATGACGCCCTTCGTGGATTTCAACGAGCCTTACCTTGGCATAAGCACTTGAGCCAAAAACAAATTAATGAAATTGCGCCTTCACTTCGCCACGACATTGTCACAGGAGCTATTAAATATTTTGATGCCCAAGTCGATGATGCAAGGCACACCATGTCGGTTGCACGCACAGCCGCTCGTCACGGTGCAATTATCGCAACTCGTGTTTCTGCAGCATCTTTGATTCGCGAAGGTAAGCGAGTTGTTGGAGTAAATGCTCGTGATTTAGAAACTGGAAAAAAGATTGCAATTAAGGCTGGGGCCACAATCATGTGTGCTGGTATCTGGAGCGATGAGTTGCATGAAAAATTTGAATTAAAGCCTGGATACGGCGTGACCATGAGTAAAGGTGTGCATATTGTGCTGCCGGGCTCAGCGATTAAATCTGACGCTGGAATCATTTTAAAGACTGCGGTCTCGGTTCTCTTCTTAATTCCATGGGGCGATAAATGGATCGTTGGAACGACAGATACTCCATATGATGGTGATCGGGCAGAACCATATGCATCACGCGAAGATGTTCAATACATCCTTGATCAAGCTAACCGAGTTTTAGAGCCAAAGTTAAAGGCCGAAGAAATCATTGGCGTATATGCAGGATTGCGACCATTAGTTGCAAACATAAAGAGTGCGACAACAACAAAACTTTCGCGTGAGCACACTGTTGATCGACCTGCAGCCGGATTTGTTTCGATCGCAGGTGGAAAATACACGACCTACCGAGTCATGGGTAAGGATGTTGTTGATCGCGCAGTTATTGAGCTTCGTCGTATCACGCAAGAATCAGTTACTGAAAAACTTCCATTAGTTGGAGCAGATGGATATTTCGCACTAGAGCAACAAAAAGAGCGGATTGCGCAAGAGGCCGGAATTGAAGTTGAAACCGTCTCACACTTGCTGAATCGTTACGGTTCATTGATTAGTGAAATTCTTGAAATTATCGATGAGCAACCAAAACTTGCCAAGAAGTTAGATGCTGATCTTCCTTACATCAAGGCAGAAATTGTTTATGCCGCCTCGCATGAGGGTGCGCGAACTGTCGATGATGTGATTTCACGTCGTACACGTTTGGCCTTTGAGGCCCAAGAACATGGCGTCCATCTTGCCGACGAAGTCAGCTCATTAATTGCTCCAGTTTTGGGTTGGAGTGCAAAAGAGCGCAAGGAATCAGTTGCAGCCTACGAAGCGTTAGTAGACCGCGAACTAGCCGCACTAGATGAACTGCTAGAGGCTAATTCTTAATCTGACCTCGACAACTATCTGAAACTGGTTTCTTGGTTGCAGTTGGCGATGGTGTTGGCTTTGGAGAAGGCGTTGGTCCCTGCACAACATCAAAACTTACATCCACACTTGAGACTGCATGTGTTCCAGAAACATCGTCCAGCAGAATCTTTCCTTTAAAACTTCCGGCGGGGACGCCTCGTAGCTCTAAGGTCCAAACACCACTTGTTTCACGCAAAATACGCTGAGTTGGTCTTGGCACAGGGTTAGTTGATTTATCAAATACAAATTTGACTGTACCTGTTATAACTGGCAAACCAGTTGGTCTGGTTACATTGACTTTAAACACTGCCGGCTTATTCGTCGTACTAGAGCTTTGACTTGTAAGAACCATGGTTGAAGGCTCTTGTTGTGGCATCAAATCAACCAAAGTTGGTTTCCACTCACCTTTAACCAGTTCCAAAAAGGATGAAGGTGTTCCGCGGAAAACATTTAGGTCTAGCCTGTTACCAGGAACCCCATACTTAGGCGCAATTCCACAGGATGAATACTGCCAAACGGTCCATTGTGAATCACAGTTTGCTCCGGTCCATGAGTGTACAAAGCAACCACCAGGTTTCACACCTGGCTGATTAATTGGATTTGCAGGATCGATTCCATATTGAGCAAGCCACAGCGGGTATTGCGCCAACTCTTTTGATCGAACCATTGAGCCTTCAAGAAAACTTGGGTATGAATACAGAAATGGAGTCCGGCCCGTTTTCTCCTTTAGGGATGCAAGAAAAGTAAGAGCCCATAAAGTCACAGCACTTCTGGTTGCATTTTTCTGACATGCACCAGTGGATGAGTAACGAACACACTTATTTTCTAGATCTAGGGCATATGGCAAATCTCGATCTGAATACCCACCCATGGAAGCTAGTCGCCACACCACCTTTTGGGCTTGAGCCAATGCATCTTGCTTTATTTCTTCATCGGTTGTGACATCAGGCAGAACTGCGTAATGATAAAAACCTGTATACAGTCCGGCAGCTTGCGCCGCGTGGTGATCCATCGCTGCATATTTAACTGCAAGAAGGTCTGCCTTATCTCGAGTATCTGATGCCTTGATGAAAACAAAACGCATGCCCGCTTCATACTTTTTCACAAAGTCAATTGGCTTGTCGTTTGGATGTTGCCAACGACTAACGTCAGTGCCATGAATACGGCCACCCGGGCCTTTAAGATCAATAAATTGTGCAGGATCGGCATTTGAAATTTCAGGCAACTGCTTAACAGTTATCCCACGAATAGGGGAGTACAAACTCTTTCCTGCTATTTCGACAACTGCCCGATATCGAACTTGTGCATCAAGTGCGGTTGCAAGTGCTGTAATTCTCCAAGTTCCAACCTTTGTAACTCTTGTAGCAAATCGAGTTGTTGTCCACTTTCCATTTGTATCAACTTGAATCTTTACTGTTACCCCTGATTTGTTGGGCTTGAGATTGCCATACATGGTTAACAGGGTTTCTGAAGCACTTGGCGTCTGTCGGACTTGCATACTCAAAACCGACGTTGCACCCACTGATTGCGGCGCACCGGCTACTCCAACGATTAGAGCTAACGCCAAAAGAAATATCTTTGTTTTCATTGTTCCCTTATATCTACTGTTAAGCCAATGATCTGTTGAATGGATGAGATTAATGCGGCCTTTAGGTTTGGACGGGTTTCAGCATATTCATGAGATGCTGCAAATTTACGGCTATCTGAAAAGTCCAGTGTTAACTGGCCATTTTCATAACTGATCAAGCGAGCATCGAAGTAAGCGATCCAAGCAATTCTGTTCTGAGACTCTAAATTATCGAGCACATCGTTCCAGCGACTACGAATTTGCTCGATCTCCATAGAGGCGAACTTTACCCGTGAACACGAAAAGAAGCTTTGCCTTAGTGAGTAGGCGCGCCAATCCACTGATGAAATTCATTTACCAACTGGACTCTCATATTTTTTCTGTGATCTGGCTGAATATTTAAAGCGATTGCGACTCGGGACAAGACCTGTTCTATTGCTTTTTCAGATACAAAGCGTAAGCGCCCGATCTCGGCGTTGGTTAGTCCATCGGCAGCAAAGCGAAGAGTTTGTATTTGTATATCAGATAAAGAAGACATAAGAGAATGCGAGTCTTTTTCGTACAGAGTTATTCCGCCATTTACCCAGGCAACGGAGTCAGTTTGATTAAAAACACGAGAAGCAGAAATGACATCACATAGCGCTGTTAAACTGTTCAAAGATTCTTTTAGCACTAACTTTGTTCCGGGCGGCATGTGTGAAAGCTCTTCACCAATCAATCTCATATCTGCGCAAGGCACCAGGATTACTACTCCGATGCCTGCAGCTTCTTTGCGGATAGTGTGAGCAATATCGACAGAATGCTCTTGGCTCTTGTGCATATCAATCAAAAGAACATGAGGTTGCAAACTTCTGAACAAGTTAACTGCTGTGCTTTTCTTGCGAGCTTCTCCCACAACATCAACACCATGAAGCTTGAGAGCGGCTCCCACACTAGATAGCTCAAAGGAATCATCAATGATAACTAATACGCGATCGCTCATACCTGCAAGGTTACGCGGAGTAACTTTTATTTGGGGAGTTTCTGTGCCAATTGAGAGTCAGCACTAGTTGGGCTGATTCCTGGTGAACTAGCTCTTGAGTAACTTCGCCAAAGTTTCAGGTATTGCATCGATGATTGCCTCTGCATTAATCGGAGCACCACCTGAGGCACGAACTGCGGCTTGATTCTGGACAAAAGCTGCAGTTGCAGCGACATAGGCCAGGTGGTTGTAGTCATTAAGAATCTCAATTGCATTAGTAGCTACCAGTGCACCCATAATTCCAGCCAATACATCGCCACTGCCGGCAGTTGCAAGCCATGGAGTTGCAACCGGTAGTTGAATCAAAACCTCATCATTTGCAACATAAGTTGTAGAACCCTTGAGTAAAACAGTTACTCCCAAGGTATCTGCAGCATTTTGAACCCACTTCTTGGGATCTCCCTCAATAGCTTCGGCGCTTACTTTTAATCCACGCTCAGACAACAGTTTTGCAAGTTCGCCGCTATGAGGAGTAATTACCGTCGGCTGCTCTAATGATCCTGCTAAATAAAGTGCTCCAGCATCCAAAATAGTTGGAACCGATTGCAACCGTACTAACTTGAACCAGCGATGGCGTAACCAGGTTGTGAAATCAGAAAATTGCTTTGCATTAATTCCACTACCTACAACCCAAGTGGCAACTTTGCCAGGTTGAACAACTGCTGATGGGGTTGAATGCAAAACTAAATGTGCAAGACCAGATGAGCTGTGAAAACGAACCATTCCAACTCCAGTTGCAGATGCTGCAGCGGTTGTTAAAACTGCAGCTCCAGGAAACTGCGCAGAACCAGTAATCAGACCCAGCACTCCGCGACTGTATTTATGATCCAAGTCAGACGGGGTGATGATGCAATTAGATGCATCTTTAGCGCTCCACTTTTTCACAACTCTTGTCATGGTGTCAGTCTACCGCTCATATTCTGAGGTCTATGCACAAAACGATAACAAGGAAAAGTTTGTTAAAGACTTTGTTGCTGCATGGACCAAGGTGATGAATGCTGATCGCTTCGACCTAAAGAAGTTTTTAAGACTTTAGTCGGTGCATTTGGATCCAGGAACTCTCAGCACTAAATCCAACCTTCTCGTATAACTTGAGTGCGCCAGACTCATTACCTGTATCCACATTAAGTTCCAAAGAGTCATACCCCTTTGTTATGCAATAAGAAATTCCGGTTTGCAGAAGAGCTTCACCGATTCCTAATCCTTGATTCTCTTGGGTTACGCCCAGAATATTTATATAGCCCCGGTTATCTTCAGCGTATTCGTCATGACATTGGCAAAAGCCAACAGGCTCTCCATTTCTAAATGCCAAGAAGACCCCATTTGGATCTGCTGCATTATCGAGCACTAGTTCTCGCCATTTTTCTAAACTTCTTGGTGCGAAACCAAAGTGCTTTGAGAATGAGTTTTGATGAGCGGCGTGCCAGCGTGCAACTTGATCGGGATCTGCGATGTCAATCGCTTTGATTTCTAGATCGTTGATCTGGCGAATTGAAGGTGCGGAAGAGAGCTTCATTCTCATGGTGTAGTAACGTCGCAAGAATTCAAATCCATGATTTGTCCATGCACTTTGTAAACGCTTGTCCAAAAAGTTAGCACCTGGCCACATACCCCAATCCGGATGCTCTGCTTCTGCTAACTCAATCGCCCACAGAACAACGCTGTCCAGATTGGCAATATGTGGCTTTGCATAAATGTCTGGGAAGTAGAGACTCTTTACAGAATCTGGATGCAAGTTAACAACGGCGGAAAACCCAGGTTCATCATCAAAGCTAATCAAGTAGGTAACACTCGCATCGATGTAACCAGCAATAAAATCTAGCGCTGCTTGCTCGCTGAATAAGCTGCTTTTGCTATCAATGCTAAGTTCATGTTCATTAGCCAATTCAGCGATTGCTTTAGCATCTGCTTCGGTAGCTATTCGTGTCGAGGTGATCTTCATGAAATGCGAACTTTCTTGTAGTCGTGAAGTTTTAACTCTTTGGTGGGGCGGGTCGGGCTCGAACCGACGACGACGGAATTATGAGTTCCGGGCTCTAACCAACTGAGCTACCGCCCCTAAGGAACGGAACTTT
>Ga0208593_1000178_pt1 | contig 10500 bp, 9 predicted proteins | sample LakMenEpi15Jul10_FD_150700 | JGI IMG/M metagenome (GOLD analysis project Ga0208593, IMG submission 150700) | Freshwater microbial communities from Lake Mendota, WI - 15JUL2010 deep hole epilimnion (SPAdes) | ecosystem: Environmental > Aquatic > Freshwater > Lake > Epilimnion/Euphotic zone ... | reverse complement strand
TGCCATGATTGAAAACCTGATAACCACTTTCTTCTAAAAAATTTACTATAGCTTTTTTGTATGCAGGACCCGAATGATCGTTACCGATGGAAATTGTCATGATGTTTTAGTTTGAGACAAAGGTAAAGATTTTTTTGGAAATTTTTAAATAGTTTGTAATCATCATTTAGTTATCTTTATCCCATGCAAAAACCTTTCGATTTTATCATCCTTGGTTCAGGTTTATCAGGCTTAATGCTGGCTCACAAGATGAGTAAAGACCCTTGGTTTTATGAAAAGAGAATAGCAATTATTGACCAAGCCATCAAAAACCAAAACGATCGTACCTGGTGTTTTTGGGCTTTACCTCAACATGATTATGCTGATATCGTATCAAAACAATGGTCGCATGCGGTTGTAGCTAATCATCAGTTTAAAAAATCATTTGACTTAAACCCCTATACCTATCAAATGATAAGAAGTCAAGATTTTTATTTAAAAATTTTGACTGAACTTCAGCTAAAAAACAATTTTTTTTTCATAACAGATGAAATTTTAACCGTTAAAGCTATTGCTAACATAGTAACTCTTAATGGAAAAAATAATGTCTACGAAGGATATAAACTTTTTAACTCAACGTTAGATATAAAGCCTTTATTTTCACAAAAAAAATATGCATACCTCAAACAGCATTTTGTAGGTTGGTTTATAAAAACCGCAAATGATTGTTTTAACGAGCATGAAGTACATTTTATGAATTTTGATATCCCGCAACAAGGGAATACGCGTTTTATGTATATACTGCCGCTTTCTAAAAATGAAGCTTTGTTTGAGTACACTTTGTTTTCCGAAGACTTGCTTCCTTTTGAAACATATGAGCAGGCTATTAAAACCTATCTTGAAGAAAAAAATATTACAAACTACCACATTACAGAAAAGGAACAAGGAAATATTCCTATGACTTGCTATCCCTTTCACAAAAACAATTCATCAAATATATTGTATATAGGTAGTGCTGGCGGTTGGACGAAAGCCAGTACAGGTTTTACTTTTTCTAAAACACTAGAAACTGTTGATAAACTTGTTTCTTTTATCAAAAAACAGCAACCATTAAACCAATTTTATCAACCTTCTAGGTTTTGGCTTTATGATTTAAATTTTCTTGAAGTTTTAAAAAATCATAACCATAGAGGCGCTGAAATTTTTACACAACTTTTCCAAAAGAATAAAACAAAAACACTTCTAGATTTTCTTGATGAAAAAACAACGATCTCACAAGAACTTAAAATTATGACTAAAGTGCCAATTATTTTATTTACAAAGAATTTACTTCTATCATTTTATAAAATATTGAAATATAAGTAGTTATGTTTTAATTTACTTAATGTTAATAAAAAAATTAAACTATTGATTTTCAGTTAACCTTAAATTAACAAATGATGTTAATAAAAAAACACTAAAAAAAATAGATTTTTGTAAAAGTTAAACTTATTTTTCTAATGCAAAATTTTTTTCTTAAAAACATAAAAACGTTTTTAAAAGTTGTGCGTAAATTATAAACAGTAAAATTAGGTTTATTAACAAATCAACAATAAATTTTTATAAACAATTATACCTTGTTTTATATTATTAACAACTGTTAATAAGTAAAAAAAATGCGTTTGTTTTCAATTATTTAACTAAATATATATTGTTAAAAAAACTTTAAAAAAGATGATAACTTAAAATACAATAGGGTAGGCCTTTTTTTTTCACACTTTTCAACAGACTATAATCACCACCATTTAATTTTAAATTTATAAAAATATTTTTTTTGTTTTTATTGAATGTTCAAAACTTTAAATTTTTTTTAAAGGAGAATTAAAATCATTAATTATTTTATCTGCGCGTTCTACATCTTTTTCATGCACCCAAAGCTTGATACCGCCGTAAGCAATAGTTGCAAATGGATCCATTGAAACGATATGTTCATCTTGGATTTGAAAATAAATCATTTCATACTCAAGCAATGAGCGCAGAATCAATAATTCTGATTGGTATTGAAAAGTGGCCATTAAAACAAAATCTTTTCTCATTTATATATATTATCGTATTTTTACCAAAATTACGATTTATATTAATATAATTTGCGCCCAATAATTTTTCGTAATAACCATAACTATAAAAATTACAACAAGCAATCATATATGAAATCAAAAAAAAAACTAAGCAAAAACACCAAAGACTTTACAAATACTATTTATAAGATTTTATCGAAAGAAGAAAGTAAAACTTTTAACTATAAACAACTGTCAGCAATCATTGATGTTAATGATACAAAATCACGTAATGAAATTATAAGAGATTTAAAAATACTGGCTGCAGAAGGAAAGATAAAAGAAGTAGAGAGGGGAAAATTTCAAATCGCGCAAGTCAAAACTTATTATGAAGGTTATATTGATATGACCTCTAGGAAAACGGGTTATTTTGTATCAGAGGACCTTGAAGAGGATGTATTTGTGCCTTTTATCAATCTAAATAAAGCTTTACATAAAGATACTGTTAAGGCTTATATCTATAATAGAAGAAGTAATCGTCGGCCTGAAGCAGAAGTGATAGAAATCCTTAAACGTGATAAAACTGAGTTTGTAGGGGTTATAGATATTCAAAAGAATTTTGCTTTTGTTACAACTGCTAATCCTAAAATGTACACAGATATTTTTATTCCTAAAAATAAATTAGGTGATGCTGAAGATGGTGATGTGGTTTTGATTACCATAGAAGAATGGTTGCCACGCGCCGATAGTCCAAATGGAAAAGTATTAAAAGTATTAGGGAAACCTGGTGAACATAACACAGAAATGCACGCCATTTTAGCAGAGTATGGTTTACCCTATGAATTTCCGATAGAAGTTGAGACTTTTGCTAAAAAACTAAACTTAGATATTACTGAAGAGGAAATTAAAAAAAGAAGGGATTTTAGAGATGTTCTTACTTTTACTATCGACCCAAAGGATGCAAAAGATTTAGATGATGCTTTGTCTTTTCAAATTTTAAATAATGGCTTTTATGAAATAGGTGTTCATATTGCAGATGTAACGCATTATTTAGAGCCAGAAACTGTTTTAGATGATGAAGCTTATCAAAGGGCTACATCTATATATTTAGTAGACCGAGTGGTGCCTATGTTACCAGAAGTTTTAAGTAATGATGCTTGTTCACTCAATCCTAATACAGATAAATATACTTTTTCAGCTGTGTTTACTTTAAATCAAAAAGCTGAAATTATTGACAGTTGGTTTGGTAAAACCATAATCAATGTTGATCAACGGTTTGCCTATGAAGATGCTCAATATGTTATTGAAAACAATACTAAAAATGTGCCAGCTGAAGTCAGCTTTTCTGATGAGGCTTATACTTTAAGTGATGAGAGTTTTCAAGCGATTATCACTTTAGATAAATTAGCTAAAACACTTCGAAAAAAACGTATGGCTCAAGGTGCAATTTCTTTCGATAAAGTGGAAGTTAAATTCAAATTAGATGAAAATAATAATCCGGAAGGTGTTTATTTTAAACAACAAAAAGAGGCTAATCATTTGATTGAAGAATTTATGCTTTTAGCTAATAGAAAGGTTTCAGAATTTATAGGTAAACAGAAAAAGACTTTTGTTTATCGTATTCATGACGAACCAAATGAAGATAAATTATTTAATCTTCAAGGTGTTATTTCTAAATTTGGACATAAAATAAATCTACGTGATAAGAAAAGTATTTCTCAATCGCTTAACCAACTTTTAGAAGATGTAAAAGGTAAAAAAGAACAAAATATGGTTGATACTTTAACCATCAGAGCCATGAGTAAAGCCAAATATTCAACAGATAATATTGGTCATTATGGTTTAGCCTTTGATTATTATTCGCATTTTACATCACCTATTCGTCGTTATCCAGATGTAATGGTTCATAGACTTTTACAATATTATTTAGATGGTGGAAAATCTGTTGACGCAGAAACTTATGAGAAATATAGTTTGCATTGCAGCGAAATGGAAGGTTTAGCTACCAGCGCTGAACGTGATTCTATAAAATATATGCAGGTTAAATACATGATGGATCATAAAGATCAAACTTTTTTAGGTGTTATTTCAGGCGTTACCGAGTTTGGCATTTATGTAGAAGTGATTGAAAATAAATGTGAAGGCATGGTTCGTGTAAGAGAAATTAAAGAAGATTATTATGTTTTTGATGAAAGACAATATTGTTATGTAGGTCAAGTCACTAAAAATATTCTTCAACTAGGTGATGAAGTTTATGTTAAAGTTAAACAGGCTGATTTGGTTAAAAAGCAACTGGATTTTAATTATATTTCGAAAAAAGAAAATTAAGTACCGAGTTAAAATAATCTGTTTGTTGTTTATTATAAACTATAAATAAAAATTTATTACTTTTACGTTTCGAATGCTTTCATTCCAAAAACAAATAATATAGCTTATGATTGAAGATATATTAAAAGCCTTGCCTTTAGGTGTTATTTTAGCATTTACTATAGGACCAGTTTTTTTTGTATTACTTGAAACGTCTGTTACCAAAGGTTTTAAAGCCGCTATGACTTTTGATTTAGGCGTCGCTTTTGGTGATATAGTTTTTATATTAATTGCTTATTTTGCTACCAATCAAATTCTAGAAAAATTAAAAGATAATCCAGGTTTATTTATTTTTGGTGGTGTAGTGATGATGGTTTATGGTCTAATCACTTATATTAAGCAAAAGAAAGATTATAAAAAAAATATAATAGATGAAATTGATAATGAAGATTTAGCTATTCCAAGAACGAATTATATTAGACTTTTTATAAAAGGATTTGCCTTAAATTTTATAAATATAGGTATTCTAGGTTTTTGGATGGGCGTTATTATAGTTTTTGGCCCACAATTAGATATGGACACCAATAGATTGATTGTTTTTTTAAGTAGTGTTATTGGTTTTTATTTGATGGTTGATGTCATTAAGATACTCGTTGCTAAACAATTAAAAAGTAAATTAACGTTTGATATCATTTATAAAATAAAACGCACCATAAGTTTGGTGTTAATTTTATTTGGTTTTTTCTTTGTTGTCCAAGGTTTTTTCCCTGAGCAAGTTATCAAAGTAAAAGAAAGATTAGAAAAATCAGCGAAGTAATTCAGATGCAAGATCTTCTATTTTTCCTACTTGAATAATTTTTATCCCAAAATTATTTTTTGATAATTTAATATGTTTTGATACATATATTTTTTCAAAGCCAAGTTTTTCAGCTTCACTAATACGTTGTTCAATTTTGCTTACAGGTCTGATTTCTCCCGTTAAGCCGACTTCTCCCGCAAAACATATTTTTTTTGGTAAAGCCAAATCTTCATTTGAAGATAAAATAGCTGCAACTACGGCAAGATCAATGGCAGGATCTTCAATTTGAATGCCACCGGTTATATTTAAAAAAACGTCTTTTGCGCCTAATTTAAAGCCAGCACGTTTTTCTAGAACCGCCAAAATCATGTTTAAGCGTTTGGCTGGATAGCCAGTTGTGCTGCGTTGAGGCGTACCATAAACTGCCGTACTAACCAGGGCTTGAATTTCGACCAATAATGGTCTGATTCCTTCTATAGTTGTTGCAATGGCTGTACCAGATAAATCTTCGTCTGAGGCAGATAATAAAATTTCTGAAGGATTACTCACCTCGCGCAAACCATTAGATAACATTTCATAAATGCCAATTTCAGCGGTTGAACCAAAACGATTTTTATGTGCTCTCAAAATACGATAAACATGATTTCTATCACCTTCAAATTGTAGTACCGTATCAACCATATGCTCTAAAATCTTTGGTCCGGCTATACTGCCATCTTTGGTAATATGACCAATTAAAAAAACTGGTGTATTGGTTTCTTTAGCAAATTTAATAAGTTCTGAAGTACATTCTCTAATTTGTGAAACACTGCCAGCGCTTGATTCTATATAGTCGGTTTGAAGCGTTTGTATGGAATCAATAATCAAAATTTCAGGTTGCAAATCTTCAATATGTTTGAAGATATTTTGTGTTTTGTTTTCAGTTAAAATAAAGCAATTATCGTTTTTATAAGAAATTCTGTCAGCTCTAAGTTTAATTTGTTTTTCACTTTCTTCACCAGACACATATAGAATTTTATAGGGTAATTTTAGGGCAATTTGTAGCAAGAGTGTGCTTTTTCCAATACCTGGCTCACCACCTAACAACGTTAGGCAGCCAGGTACTAAACCACCACCTAAAACACGATTAAGTTCTTGGTCAAAAGTATCTAAGCGATGTTCTTCGGCCGCATCAATTTCTTTTATAATAACAGGTTTTGAAACTGCTTTAGAGGCACTTGTTGACCACGTTTTTTTATCTTCTTTTTGTACAATTTCTTCCACAATGGTGTTCCAAGATTTACAGGCATGGCACTGACCCTGCCATTTACTATAAGACGTGCCACAATTTTGACAAAAAAAAGAAGTTTTAAGCTTAGACATTTTCTATAAATTATTCCCGCATGGCCTCTATTTTTTCATAAATCATATCTCTTGTATATTTTCCTACTTCCTCTTTAGGGTAGGCAGATTTATAACTTTTTAAAGCTTCGATTTTTAAATCTTTTTTTTCATACATAAGCCCTATAAAATATTTTTCGAGTAAGGTTTTTGGAAAATGAATTTTAACAAAATTGGCTAGATTTTGAAATTCGTTGTAGTTCTTCTTCAGTATTATGATATCTTCCATGGCATATACATCTGTTATTCTCACGCTTTTTTTCATACCAAATAACTTTTCAATTTTTTGATATTTTTCAACCAGATAATTGACTTGAAGCGAATCTAATTTTTTTATTTTTGTGTCATATTCATTTTTGCTAATTGGTGCGTAGGTTTCATAAATAAAATTTAAGGCATTAGGCACAGCACTTGGTGGGATAGCATAATGTGAATAGCCTTCAAATAAATCATATTTCTTTTTTATGTTTTCATTGTCAATATAAGCAATAGAATCATTTATTCTTTGCGTGTTTTCTCTTATTATTTGATTATCACCAGTTGATGAAGCTAGATAATAAAAGAGATTTTGATTTTTATAATCTTTTAGCGAATTTCTAACTCTATCATAAGCTTGTGCTTCTAGTTCAGGGCTTATACTGATATAGCCACTAAATAGGTTCGTTTCTTGATACATGAAATTATTCATAAAACCTGCTGAATAATCAAAACCCGCAATCATATTAAAATTAATTAATCTAAAGCTCTTGTTGAGATTAGGTAAAAGTTCTTTTCTTAAAAAATTATAAAATTTTGTGCTTGTTTCAAGAGGAGCACCGGTTTCTTGATTAAAGTCAAACGCTTGTTGTCTTTCTTCTGCATTTGCGTGTGTAATACCTACTAGAATAGACTCAGGATACAAATCCCAGTAATTACCATAACTTAAATTACCAGAAAAAATATCCATAAAATAATCGCCCTCTAACAACAGTATCCAAGGATAGAGTCGTTTGGTGTTTTTTTCATAAGATGCAGGCAATTCAATGATGACTTCAACGTCTTTTTGAAGATAATTACTAGGGATGTTTTCCCTAATTCTTTTATTTTGAGCATAATATGAATTTAGAAATAAAAGAACAATAACAACGCAAATCTTATTCATTTTTAAAAAGTTAATGGTTAATTATTTGTTTTTATTCAATATTGGAAAAATTACAAAAGAAATGATGCCAACAAATATAGTAAAAATAGTTTGAGATGTCCATGCTAACCAGCCAACAGCTACACCAATATCTTTTGAAACGCCGAATAAACTTAAAATGATTGAAACCGCTAAAGGATAAGCACCTATTCCACCATTGGTTAAACCGATGGCTAAACTACCAAAGATAAAACCCATTAAAACTGTGCTTATAACAATGTTTTGAGCTTCTTCAAATGATAAGAAAAACAAATAAAACATGAGAAAATAAAGAAGCCAAATTAGAAAAGCTTGAAAAATGTAAGCTTTTTTTTCTTTCATTTTCAATACAGCTTGCATGCCTTCAACAAGGCCTTTAAGCTTATCTTTTATAAGAAAAATAATTTTTAAATTAGAATGTCGCCATAATTTGATAAAAACAAAAAAACCAACAATCAAAACGATTAAAATTGCTGCGATTTGATATAAATTTATTTCTTTTAATAATGCATTTGTAATCACTTCAAAATTTAAAAATAAACCAAATGCTACAAAAAACAAGAAAACCAAAAAATCAACAATTCTTTCTGTTACTATGGTGCCAAAAGCCTTATCAAATGGAATTTTTTCATATTTGTAAAGCAATGCTGCACGAGAAACCTCACCGCTTCTAGGGATGGTCAAGTTCATAAAATACGAAGCTAAAACAGCTAAAAAATTATTGGTATGAGATGATTGATAACCTAAGTAGTTTAGGGAATATTGCCAACGATATGCCCTAACATAATGAGCAATGAGCATAATTATAAGCGAAAGACCAATGTAAAAATAGTTAACTTTTTTAAAATAGTGACCTATTTGTTTGAGTTCTTCCTCTGACAAGGAGTTATACTGATAAAAAACCATCGCTATCCCGATAAGCAATGGTATAGCGATGGTTAGAAAATTCTTTATTTTTTTATTCACACTTTTATTCCAAATTAAGTCAGTGTATTATCATTTTCGTTAGGAAACACTATGGTCGGTTCAAAAGTTTTAGCTTTTTCAAAGTCCATTATCGCGTATGAAATAATGATGATGATATCTCCTTGTTGAACCTTGCGAGCAGCAGGCCCGTTTAGTGTAATTTCTCCACTATTTCGTTTACCTTTAATAACGTATGTTTCGAGTCGTTCACCATTGTTTACATTCACAATAGCAACTTTTTCGCCAGCTATCAAGTTAGCGGCTTCCATTAAAGCTTCATCAATAGTTATACTGCCAATATAATTCAAATCGGCACCCGTTACTTTTACACGATGAATCTTTGATTTAAAAACTTCAATTTGCATGGGGCAAAATTAATTTAATTTAATGAAATATTATCTATCAATCGAATGTTATTTACGAAAACAGCAATGAAAGCCCGATATTTTTTGTTTTTTTGTTTTCGTTTAATACTTTTTAAAGTGCTTTCGTCTGCTATTTCAAAATATTCTAAAGTGAATAGACTTTGTTTTTCAAATGTTTTTTTCACCCATTCTGTTACCACATTAGCACTTTTTGTGCCAAATTTTTCTTTAGCATAAAGTAAGGTTTGATAAATCAAGGCCGCTTGATTTCTTTCCATTACTGAAAGCCTCTCGTTTCTGGAGCTCATGGCTAAGCCATTTGGTTCGCGATAGATTTTACAAGCAACAATATTAACGGGAATTTTATGAAGTTGAACTAGTTTTTTTATAATTTGTAGTTGTTGAAAGTCTTTTTCTCCAAAATACGCATTGGTAGGTTTTACCACTTCAAATAGTTTTTGAACAATAGTTCCAACGCCATCAAAATGACCAGGTCTAAATTTTCCTTCCATTTCAACTTCTAAACCATCAAAGGTGTAATTTTTAGAGGTTACGCTTTCTTCGTATAAATCTTCTGGTTGAGGATGATAAATAACAATTTTTGAGGATATTTGCTTTATTTTAAATAAATCGGAGTCAAAAGTTCTTGGGTATTTTTCTAGATCTTCTTTGTTATTAAACTGTGTGGGATTCACAAAGATACTTACAACGGTAACCGTGTTTTCATTTATTGAATTTGTCATCAGCGATAAGTGACCATCATGTAAAGCACCCATAGTAGGCACAAGACCTATTGTTTGGCCCTGATCAATAAAGGCTTTTAAATAGTTTTTAAGGTCTTTTTTTTCATTAAAAACGTCCATTTTATCCATGTTAACGGGTGCAAACTTACTATATTTTTATTATATAATAAATTTTTGTACCTTTGCCAATCAATTAAGCATTGATAATTCATTGATTTATGCAAAACAAAAAAGTTTTATTTGTATCTGCCGAAATGATACCCTATTTAGCAGATAACGAAGTTTCAATTAATTCTTATGAATTACCCAAGTTTGTTCACACACAAGGTGGTCAAATTAGAATTTTTATGCCAAGATTTGGCAACATCAATGAGCGCCGTCATCAATTGCATGAAGTGATTAGGTTATCTGGTATGAATTTGGTGGTGAACAAAATAGACACCCCTTTAATAATAAAAGTAGCTTCTATTCCACGGGAACGGATTCAAGTATATTTTATAGAAAACGAAGAATATTTTAAGCGAAAAGCAACCTTTTCTGATGAAGATGATGTCTTATATCCTGATAATGACGAACGTGCTATTTTCTTTGCCAAAGGCGTAGTAGAAACGGTTAAAAAACTGAATTGGTTGCCAGACATTATACATATTCATGGTTGGATGGCGTCTTTATTGCCGCTTTATATAAGAACGTTTTACAAAAATGAGGCTTTGTTTAAAACCAGCAAGATTATTACTTCGGTTTATACAAAAGACTTTCAAGGCAC
>Ga0208593_1000128_pt1 | contig 12086 bp, 9 predicted proteins | sample LakMenEpi15Jul10_FD_150700 | JGI IMG/M metagenome (GOLD analysis project Ga0208593, IMG submission 150700) | Freshwater microbial communities from Lake Mendota, WI - 15JUL2010 deep hole epilimnion (SPAdes) | ecosystem: Environmental > Aquatic > Freshwater > Lake > Epilimnion/Euphotic zone ... | reverse complement strand
TAAAGGAATTGTTGCCGCAGTTGTAGTTGGAATTTTAGTTTTAGCAGTTGTAGTTATCTCACAGAACTCATCTAATGAGGCAACAACTGTTACGCCAACACCTGCTGCATCTGAAAGTGAAGCACCTACTACTGCCCCTAGTGCAGAGCCAACTGGTGCACCAATTGGTAATTACGAAGCACCAGTAGGAATTGTTTCTTTGTATAACGCAGAAGGTGCAACTGTAAATTGGAAAGCCCCTGCTGCTTCTGAAGGAATTACTGGTTACAACGTTTCACTTCGCGCCAATGGTGCAGGTGAGTGGAAACTAGTTGCAACTGTTCCAGCAACACAATTTAAGCAACAGATCACTAAGAGTGGGGATGAGGGCTGGGCACAAGTTCAGGTCTCAACTGTTTACTCAGATGGTGAAGTAGTCGATGGAAAAATTCATGGACTACCAGGTAGCTGGTCTTAAAAGTAATTAAGTAATTCAATCAGCCCCCAAGAAATTGGGGGCTGATTTATTTGTATGAATGTCTATTGTTTAACTAAAACACTTAAAACTAGATCAACATAAACATCTGATCCCATAGGGCTTAGGTGCACACCATCTGGTGCGAATAATTCAGGTCTATCTTTAGAAATTCGATCCCAGTCAACTAACTTAACGTTTGCGTATCTAGATGCCACTTTAGAAATAATTGCATTATTTGCATCTCGCCATGGCCTAGGAACTGCAGTATTAACAACAATTATCTGCGGTTGATTTTTAACCACTTCAAAAATTTCCACCACTGTCTGTTCAGATAATGCATTGTTATTACCTAGATTAAAGATGACTGGAGAGGATGGAACAGAGCCTTGATCTACTCGCATTACAGCTAGTAATTCTGGGGCTTGCCGGCCAACTCTGGCGTTAACTAAAGAGATTTGTTCCTTATTCTCTAATTTGCTACGTATTCCTAAAATTACGCTGTCCCCAGTTACCCACAACCCAGTAGTGCTACCAAGATCAATGGGCGAATCCTCTTGGTCAGTTAATTCCTCATTAATTACTTGAGAGATTTGATTAGATCTATTAATCGCACTTACTGAAATTGATGATGTAACTGCTAATACTGCAATTATTGAGACGAGCACTGTTACTTGCTGGCGAACTCTTTCTTTTGATGAGCGATACTTCATTCCTCTAAACCAGGTTTGCACTTGGCCTTGTCGGAAAGGTATTTCAACCCAACGTAGTGAGATATCAGCTAAGGCTAAAACCAATAAAACGCGTGCTAAGTAGAGCGCCCAAGTTTCACCAGATAAATCAACAGAAGGTCTAGTTACCTGAAAAATTACCCAATGCCAGATATAGATGCCATAACTTCGCTGACCTATCCAACGAAAGGGCGCAGTACTAATAATTGGCGCAAATCTAGATGCTGGATGGACTAGAGAAATGATGACTAAGCAACCAAATATTCCGGCTAATGGGAATGCTATTTGATAAAGACTGGCATTTGATTCATCAATAAATAAAAATATTGAGATCAATCCAAGTAAACCAACGACGCCAATTCCATCAATTACATCCTGCGCCCGCCTGGTGATGTTTGCAGAAAGATTTTGAGGTATCCAAGAAACCGCTAAAGCAGAGCCAAGAAATAAACCAAGAGAGTGAGTATCAGTTCCAAAGTAAATATGACTAACTTTTGCAGAGTTAGATTGATCCAACTGAAGAGAGACTAAAAACAATGCAGTACCTGAAATAATTGCGATAATTAGCGCAATACGAGCAATATTTTTTTTACCAAAGTACTTTAAAACTGTTAATAAAATAATCGGCCAAATTAGATAAAACTGAAGTTCAACCGCAAGTGACCAGGTGTGCTGCAGAAGTGGCGGCCTGCCAATAGTTTCAAAGTAATCTTGATTACGAGCAACAAGTGCCCAATTAATTGTGCCAGATAGGGCATATGGCAGATCAGATAAAAATCTTTTTATAGCTTCCGGGGCCCAAACTCCGATGAAAATAATCGTGGAGATAACCATGAACAAAAAACCAGGGTAAATTCTGCGAATACGTGCGGCATAGAAAGCGCGAAGATCAAGTGCACTGGATTGGTTAATCGAGTCAAGAATTAATCTGGTAATTACATAACCAGAGATTACGAAAAATAAGTCAACACCTAAGAACCCTCCTGGAATCCAGGAGATACCTAAGTGGTAGAGCACAACTGCAGCTACAGCAATTGCTCGCAAACCATCGATAGATGAAATATGACGGGTGCTTTTTTTGATATCAGTATGTTTTGTGCTCATAATATATTTCAGTTAGTCAGAAAGTTTTATCTTTACTAACTCAAACTTAGGTAAGTTACTTCTTCTTTTTCTTACTTGCAGGCTTCTTACTTGTAGTTTTTTTGCTATTAGCAGCTTTCTGCTTTCTAGCTGCCGCAACAGCGGCTTTCTTACCAGCACCTACTACAAAAGTTTTTGCCACAGGTTTATTCTCAGAATCTAAGTTGGCATTAATATCCATTTGAAGTTGAGATAGTCGATCAAATGCATGCTTTAGCTTCTGCCTTGATTCTTGAATAGCATTTTCAGCAGCGTTAAGGGATGAATTTTGAGCACGGTGCAAGCGCTCAGCTTCAGATATGGCAGAAGATAACCATGAGCGGTAATCAAGAATACTTCTACCTGCATTTTCAACTAATTTTTGGGCATCGCGTTTAGCAGCAGATGTTATTTGGGCAGCATTTCTTGCTGATTCATTAAGTATTGAATCTGCTTCACCTTCTGCTGTTGAGATTAAATCGGCAGCATCATCTTCAGCCGCTGAAATATATTTACGTCCACGTGACTCAGCAGATGAGAGAATACTTTTTGCTTTGCTTTCTGCTGCATCTAATTTTTCTTTTGTGTTTCTACTTGTTTCAGTGACAAGACGCTGCGCAGCTGCGTTAGCTTTTGCTTCGCGTGCTTGAGCAGACTTAATCATTGCCATGGCAGTCTCAGTTGCCAATATTTCAAACTCTTCGCGGCTTAAGCCGGTTATGTCACGGCGAGATCTAAGGTCGTTAAGTTGACTCTCTAATTCACGAATTCGCTCTAATGCATTTTGTGTTGGTGCAGGTTTACTTTCATCTTCACCTTTGAAACCCACCCAAGATAAAAAATTTTTCTCTGCCATACCCGTAGCCTTCCTTAGGTTTAAAGTAAAAACAACTGGTGCGGGAGGTGGGACTTGAACCCACACGCCGAAGCACAGGTTCCTAAGACCTGCGTGTCTGCCATTTCACCACTCCCGCATTTACTGACTTGAGTGAGGGGCAAAGATTACGGTGTATATGCCCGCCTCACCAAAACTAACGACCTTTAGCAAGGAGTAACGGGTAACCTTGCTCAAATGAGTGCAGATTCAGTGCAAAGTAAGGTCGCTGCGGTGATCCTAAAGGCGCTGGAAATAGCCAAAAATGAAGGCCAGCTTCCTTGTGATGTGCCATCAGAATTAACTTTAGATCGCCCAAAAAATCGCGACCATGGTGATTATGCGACATCAATTGCATTAGCTCTTTCTAAATCAGCAAATTTGCAACCAGGGGTGATAGCTAAGGTGATTGTTAAAACTTTAACCGATAACAAACTATTAACACCTGCAGGTATTAGCAAGGTTGATATTGCAGGCCCTGGATTTATTAACATCACTTTAGAAAGTGCTAGCCAAGGGGTTGTTGTTACTGAAATTCTTACCGGTGGTAAAAAATTTGGAACTTCCAATTTGCTAGCTGGTAAGAAAATAAATCTTGAATTCGTTAGTGCAAATCCAACCGGGCCACTGCATTTAGGCCATACCAGGTGGGCAGCAGTCGGAGATTCATTAGGCAGAGTCTTAGCAGCAGCCGGAGCCCAGGTAAGTCGTGAGTTTTATGTTAATGATCGTGGAAACCAAATGGATTTATTTGGCGCATCTATTCGCGCGGCCGCACTAGGTAAGGCTCGCCCTGAAGATGGCTATCACGGTGAATATATTGAAGATTTAGCAAAAGAAATTGTAAAAAGTAATCCACAAATTACCCAGTTAGCCGAGAGTGAATCAATATCAGCATTTACACAAGCTGGCTATAAATTACAGTTAGAGCAGCAACGCAAAGTGCTGGATAACTTTGGTACACACTTTGATACTTGGTTTTCTGAGCGCAGTCTTTATGAGGATAATTTTTTTAATCATTCATTAGATAAATTAAAAAAAGAAGGTCATGTTTTTGAGCAAGAGGGTGCTATCTGGCTTCGTACAACAGATTTTGGTGATGATAAAGATCGAGTAATGATTAAATCTGATGGAACCTTTGCATACTTTGCATCCGACTCTGCATATTATGTTAGTAAGAGAGAGCGCGGATTTAATTTATGTATTTATATGTTAGGTGCTGATCACCATGGTTATGTTGGCAGAATAAAAGCACTTGCAGCTTGCGCAGGTGATGATCCAGAAAAAGATGTAGAAGTTTTAATTGGGCAGATGGTAAAGATTATTGAAGATGGTGCTGAATTAAAGCTTTCAAAAAGAGCAGGCACGATAATTACCCTAGAAGAGTTGGTCGAAAAAGTTGGCACAGATGCTGCTCGCTATACCTTAATTAGATTTCCAACCGATACCCCAATGGTTATGGATGTTGATTTACTTCGTAAAAACACTAATGAGAATCCAGTTTATTATGTTCAATATGCTCATGCACGAATATGTGCGGTACTAAGAAATGCTAAAGAACTTGGTATTAACTATGGACTTAAATTTTACGCACCTGAACTTTTAAATCATGAGCGAGAGCGTGAACTTGTTGGCTTACTTGCTCAGTATCCTAAAGTTTTATTATCAGCTGCCCAATTGCGCCAACCTCATCGAGTTGCAAGATATATTGAAGAGCTAGCATCTCAGTACCACCGCTTTTATAATGATTGTCGAGTTTTGCCATTAGGTGATGAAAAAGTGAGTGATTTAAACTCTGCTAGAGCGACTTTATCGCAAGCAACTGCGCAGGTAATCAGTAATGGTTTAGATTTACTCGGTGTTAACGCCCCGGAGAAGATGTAATGAGTAATCAATCTAAATACCCAACCTCATTATTTTCTAGTAACTTAACCTTTACTGGTGAGAATGAAAATAGCGGTGTATTAGCAATAGCAGGCTGCTCTGGTGAAAAGTTAGTTAAAGAGTTCGGCTCACCATTATTTGTGATTGATCAAGCAGATTTTTTCCTAAGAGCGAAAAGCTGGCGGCAAGTTCTAGATACTTCATTTGGTGGCGGGCAGCTTTACTACGCTGCAAAATCATTTATTTGTGTTGAGATTGCAAAATGGCTTAAGGAGTTAAAACTTGGCCTTGATGTTTGCAGCGCAGGAGAATTAGCAGTTGCGTTAGCAGCTGATTTTCCGGCAAGTGATATTGAATTTCACGGAAATAATAAATCTGAAAGTGAGATAACTACTGCAATAAAGGCAGGAGTAGGCACAATTGTGATTGACTCATTTGATGAGATAACTAGAGTTTCAGATATTGCTAAAGCACTGAATAAAACTCAAAAAGTTTATCTTCGCCTTACCCCTGGTATTGATGCACATACTCATGAATTCATTTCAACTGCGCATGAGGATGTGAAATTTGGCTTTTCAATTGCATCCGGTGCCGCAAATGAGGCAATTAAAAAATGTATGGAGCAAAGTTCTTTAAATCTAACTGGAATTCATTGCCATATCGGCTCACAGATATTTGAAGTCGATGGCTTTAAAGCTGCGGCGCAGCGACTAGTAGCGGTGCTGGCAACCTTCCGTGATAAGTATTCAAAGGAGTTAGCAGAGTTAAATATTGGCGGCGGTTATGGAATTGCTTATACAAAAGATGAAAGTGCAATCTCACCAGATGTAGTAATACCTGCGATTGCTTCTGTAATTAAAGATGAGTGCGCTAAAGCAAAGTTAGCGCTGCCAAGAATTTCAATTGAGCCAGGCCGAGCAATTGTCGGCCCTACAACCACCACACTTTATTTAGTTGGTACAACAAAATCAGTAAAACTAGATAATGGATCAGAGCGACGCTATATCTCAGTTGATGGCGGAATGAGTGAGAATATTCGCCCAGCTTTATACGGCGCTGTTTACTCAGCGTTTTTAGCAAACCGAACCTCAACTGCAAAATCAATCTCAAGTAGAGTTGTTGGTAAGCATTGTGAAACTGGTGATATTTTAATTTCTGAGATTAATTTGCCCTCTGATATAAAAGCTGGTGATTTACTTGCTATACCTGCAACTGGTGCATATGGACGCAGTATGGCTAGTAACTACAACCACATTTCAAGGCCTGCAGTTATTACAGTGATAAATGGCACTGCCCGCGTAATTTTGCGCAGGGAAAATGAGCAAGATCTGCTTAATTTAGATGTAGATCAGCCGCCACGGCAGATCTCATAAGTTTGAGATACTTCTCCAATGAAGACTCTTAAAGTAGGCATGCTAGGTGCTGGGGTAGTTGGCTCCCAGATCGCTCGGCTACTAATTGCTAATAAATCAGATTTAGCATCTAGAGCAGGGGCTAATTTAGAGTTGGTATCAATTGCAGTTAAAGACAGTAAATTAAAGCGCGATGGAATACCTGCTGCGCTACTAACAACTGATGCAAAATCTATTGTTAATGATCCGCAAATTGACTTAGTAATTGAGGTAATTGGTGGAATAGATCCGGCAAAAGAGTTAATTTTAACTGCATTAAAAAATGGTAAATCAGTTGTAACTGCAAATAAGGCGTTACTTGCTAAACATGGCGCAGAACTTTATGCCGCTGCCGATAAAGCAAATGTTGATTTATATTATGAAGCAGCGGTAGCTGGTGCAATTCCAATTTTAAGACCCCTGCGTGAGTCATTAGTTGGTGATCATGTAATTCGAGTTATGGGAATTGTTAACGGAACAACAAATTATATTTTGACAAAGATGGATGAGAATGGCGCAGCATTTGCTGATGCATTAAAAGAGGCACAAGCATTGGGCTTTGCTGAATCTGACCCAACTGCTGATATCGAAGGATTTGATGCAGCTGCAAAAGCAGCGATCTTAGCTGGCTTAGCATTTCATTCACGGGTAACTGATAATGATGTTTATCGTGAGGGAATTAGTAAAATAACTGCAGCAGATGTAAAAGTAGCAAAAGCTATGGAGATGGTAATTAAATTACTTGCAATTGCTGAGTTAACTCCAGAAGGAGCTGTCTCAGTTCGAGTTCATCCAGCATTAATCTCACGCACTCATCCACTTGCTTCAGTACGTGATTCATTTAATGCAGTTTTCGTTGAGGCCGAATCTGCTGGACAGATGATGTTTTACGGCAAAGGAGCCGGTGGTGCGCCAACTGCTAGTGCAATATTAGGAGATTTAGTTGCAGTTGCCCGACATAAAGTTAATGGTGGTATTGGGCCAAAAGAAAGTGATTACGCAGATCTTAAGATTGCCCAAATAGGTCAGACAAAAACACGTTATTTAATTAGGTTAAATGTGGCAGATAAGCCAGGTGTATTAGAGTCAGTTGCACATGTATTCGCATCCCATCAGGTTTCAATTCAAACAGTTAGACAAACTGGCGCAGGAGATAAAGCTGAGTTAATTGTTATGACTCATAGCTCAAATGAATCATCTTTATCTGCCACAGTTAAGGATCTAAAAAACCTACCTGTAGTAACTGATGTGGCGAGTGTGCTTAGAGTTGAAGGTGTTAACTGATGGGATTATTTGGTAAGAGAGGCGCGCACCAATGGCGTGGAGTAATTGCTGAGTATCGAAGATGGTTACCGGTCACAGATCAAACTCCAGTTATTTCACTTCGCGAAGGTGGCACACCACTTGTTTATGCCGAGGTTTTATCAAAAATGCTTGGTAATGAAATTTGGCTAAAAGTTGAAGGTACTAATCCAACAGGTTCATTTAAAGATCGTGGCATGACCATGGCAATTTCAAAAGCGGCAGAAGATGGCGCTAAGGCAGTAATTTGTGCATCAACTGGAAATACCAGTGCATCAGCTGCTGCATATGCAACTAAAGCTGGGATGCAGCCAGTTGTATTAGTTCCTGAAGGAAAGATTGCAATGGGAAAACTTGCCCAAGCAATTGCTCATGGATCAACACTGCTGCAAGTTAAAGGAAACTTTGATGATTGTTTAACTCTTGCTAAGCAGTTATCTGAAAATTATCCAGTAGCACTTGTTAACTCAGTTAACCCATTTCGAATTGAAGGACAAAAAACTGCCGCTTTTGAGGTAGTAGATCTTTTAGGACACGCACCTGATATTCATGTTATGCCAGTTGGTAATGCTGGCAATATCACTGCATATTGGAAAGGTTATCAAGAGTATAAAAAGGCTTTGATCTCACGCTCCCTACCAATGATGTGGGGTTTTCAAGCAGCTGGGGCTGCGCCAATTGTTAAGAACAAAATTATTAAAAACCCAGAGACAATTGCAACTGCAATTCGCATTGGTAACCCAGCATCATGGGATCAAGCAGTTGCCGCTCAAGTTGGCTCTAAAGGTTTAATAGACTCAGTAACTGATAAAGAAATATTAAGTGCTTATCGATTAGTGGCGGCAAAAGAAGGTGTATTTGTTGAGCCATCGAGTGCGGCGGGTATTGCCGGATTAATAAAGAAGAAAGAGCAAAAGAAGCTACCTAAGGGTAAAACAATTGTTGTAACAGTGACTGGAAATGGTTTAAAGGATGTGCAATGGATATTAAACAGCGGTGGTAAACCAACTGTTATTCCAGTTGATATGAAGAAAGCCGCAAAAGTAATTGGACTTAAGTAATGGCATCTAAGCGAGCGTCAAGTGGATTAACTTTTAAAGCCACTATGGCACAAGTCAGTGTGCCAGCAAGTAGTGCAAATGTGGGTCCAGGTTTTGATTGCTTTGGGATTGCACTAGAGCTACGAGATCGCTACGCCGCTCAAGTATTAGATGATCCAACATTTGATGTTGATGTAACTGGTGAGGGCGCAGATGAAGTTAAGAAAGATGCTAAGAATTTAGTAATTAAAGCGATGATGCACGGCTTTGAACATATGGGAGGCAAACCAAAGGGAATAGCACTTCGTGCTTTAAATGTGATTCCACATGGGCGCGGTCTTGGTTCATCTGCTAGCGCAATTGTTGGCGGGTTAACTCTTGCAAGATCCTTAGTTTTAACTGGTGAGCAATATATGAGTGATGAAGACTTAATCACGTTAGCAACAGAACTTGAAGGACATCCAGATAATGTAGCTGCAGCATTTTATGGGGGTGCCACTATTGCTTGGCTTGAGAACTCAATTGATGCATCCGGTGCTACTAAAAGTATTGGTAAAGCAGTTAGTTTAAAGGTTGATGATCGAATTAAGGCTCTTTTGTTAGTGCCAGATAATCAATTAGCAACTGCTAAAGCTAGAAAACTATTACCAGAAACAATTTCACATCAAGATGCAGTTTTAAACTCATCTCGCGCAGCCCTTCTAGTTCATGCATTAGCTCAGCGCCCTGATTTATTGTTTAATGCGACTGAGGATTTACTCCATCAAAGTTACCGTGCAAGTGCAATGCCTAAAACAATTGCGCTAATGCAGAAATTACGTGGTGCTGGTTTAGCTGCAGTTGTTTCAGGTGCTGGTCCCTCAGTAATGGTTTTATACGCAAATAGTGAGGATGAGATTGATCAGATTCCATCCCTAGCCCCAGGTTTTACCGCCATGAAATTAGCCATAGCCAAAACTGGCGCCCAGTAGCCAATTTTCCATACCTATCTAGGGTGTGGTAGATTTATCCTTGTCGGAAAGTGCGACAGATAAAACAGTAAAAAATCCCAAAAATTAAACTAATTTTTTATGGGGCTCCCGTATACGGGTAATAAAAATCAAAGAAAGAATGGCAATATATAAATGGCAGAAAAGAAAACCACCAATCGCGCAGATGCGGTTGAGTTAGTGGATATGGCGTTAGGTGACCTGAAGAAAGTAGCTGGTCAATTAGGTATTGAAGATGCATCCACTCTTAAGAAAGCAGAGTTAGTCCAATCTATCGCTGACCTGCAGGCCGCAAATCGTGAAGCCGCTAAAAATGAACGAGAGGCTCGTCGTATGGAACGACAAAATAATCGAAACAGTAGAAATAACAGTACTGAGGCCGATAGCAATGATTCTGGCCCAGATAACTCATCAAATAATTCCAGCAACAGCTATGGCGATGCTGAGCGCAGCGATAACAACCGCCGCTTTGGTAATCGCGATAACAACCGCAGAGATCGCGGGCGAGATCGTGGACGAGATCGAAATCGTGACCGTGGTCAACGTGAAGAGCGCGAGATTGTAATTGGACCAGATGATGTATTACTTCCAGTAGGTGGCTTACTAGATATTTTAGATAGCTTTGCATTTATTAGAACTGGTGGATATTTACCATCTCCTAATGATGTTTATGTTTCTTTGCAACAGGTTAGAAAATATGGCCTGCGTAAAGGTGATGTTATTACCGGATCTGTTCGTGAACCGAAAGAGGGTGAGCGCCGTGAGAAATTTAGTGCTTTAGTTAAAGTTGAAACAGTAAATGGTAATGAACCAGATACCACTAAAGAGCGCGTTGAATTCTCAAAATTAGTTCCGTTATATCCGCAAGACAGATTACGGCTTGAAACAGAGCCAAACGTTCTAACTACAAGAATCATTGATTTAATTTCACCAATTGGTAAAGGACAACGTGGATTAATTGTTTCACCACCAAAGGCTGGAAAGACTATGGTTTTGCAAGCAATTGCTAACGCGATTACAACTAATAATCCAGAGTGTCACTTAATGGTTGTCTTAGTTGATGAGCGACCTGAGGAAGTAACAGATATGCAAAGATCGGTAAAGGGTGAGGTAATTGCTTCAACTTTTGATCGACCAGCTGATGATCACACCACAGTTGCAGAACTTGCTATTGAGCGAGCAAAGAGATTAGTAGAGCTAGGTCATGATGTAGTTGTATTACTTGATTCAATTACTCGTTTAGGGCGTGCATATAACATCGCCGCTCCTGCCTCTGGTCGAATTCTTTCTGGCGGTGTTGATTCAGCAGCGCTATATCCACCAAAGAAGTTTTTTGGAGCTGCCCGTAATATTGAAAATGGCGGATCATTAACTATTTTGGCAACAGCATTAATTGATACTGGTTCAAAGATGGATGAAGTTATCTTTGAAGAGTTTAAAGGAACTGGAAATATGGAGCTTATTCTTAATCGTAAGTTTGCAGATAAGCGCATTTTCCCAGCCGTTGATGTTGTTGCATCTGGTACTCGTAAAGAAGAAATTCTGATGGGAACTGAAGAACTAAGTATTGTTTGGCGTCTGCGCCGTGTTCTACACGCACTAGAGCCACAACAAGCACTAGAACTATTACTTGAGAAGATGAAGGGAACTAAATCAAATGTTGAGTTCCTATTACAAATTCAAAAGACCACAACTGGTGGCGATAGCCCAACAGCAAATAGCTCTAGTAATAGAGAGAATGCTGACGCATAAATAGGCGTAAATTTTGCCCACCTCTAGATAAGAGTTATTCTTACACCCCTCTAGTACTTCACTAGTCCTACTGGTTCACAAGTTTTAAAAAACTTGATCCAGTAATAATCAAGGAGAAATATGAAGAAAGAGATTCATCCACAGTACGGTGAAACCAAAGTAACTTGTGGTTGCGGTGAAGTTTTTACTACCCGCAGTACCAAAGAAAATGGTTCAATTTATGTTGAAGTTTGTTCAGCATGTCACCCTTTCTATACCGGCAAGCAGAGAATTCTTGATACCGGTGGCCGTGTAGCTAAGTTCCAAGAGCGATTTGGAAAGGCTGACAAGAGCGGCACTAAGTAGTTTTCTTTAAGAGAGCGCACCTAAACATCGAAAGATGTGGTGCGCTCTCTTTTTTAATTTCTAATACATCGTCACTTGCGAAAGGAGGAAGAGATGGAAAGGTTCGCTAAAGTAAATGAATTATTAGCTGAGTATGAATCACTTGAAGCACAGATGGCTGATCCATCTATTCACTCAGATCAAAATAAAGCACGATCACTTG
>Ga0208593_1000125_pt1 | contig 12225 bp, 11 predicted proteins | sample LakMenEpi15Jul10_FD_150700 | JGI IMG/M metagenome (GOLD analysis project Ga0208593, IMG submission 150700) | Freshwater microbial communities from Lake Mendota, WI - 15JUL2010 deep hole epilimnion (SPAdes) | ecosystem: Environmental > Aquatic > Freshwater > Lake > Epilimnion/Euphotic zone ... | reverse complement strand
TTTTTTTTTTGTTTGTTTGTACCTTTGACGAGATGAGTGAAGTTGATACTGAGATGTGAAACTAACTTGTTTGACAGTGATATGTCAAAATAATTCAAATCCTCTTATTGTGCTTCATATTTTATATTTTACACTGACGCGATCTAAACCGTAAATACATGTTTACTTTTCGATACAGCTTTAGTTCGATTGTGCACTGAAGATAATTTGAATTATCGCGTCGTGTTAAACGTGTCCTTTCCACGAAATTATCTTGTTGTTGAACCGTTTCGAACGACCCTAGTGAAGACGTTTTTCGTTCGGAAGATGGAAACGAAAAAAGGTATGCTCGTTTGATATGAATCTGTTACGGTAAATATGTTCCATTTGTGGATTCATTTCAAGTGAAAGGCCGTAATACTTTCGTGTTGAAGTTTTATATTGAATTAACGAACCAATTGAGAAGAACAAAATTTTTTGCATTCAAGTGCTTGAGTTCGAATTCATGGTTCGGAATTTTACAGGAGAAGACCATTTACGGACGATGTCCAGGGCTAAAAGACCAGACACATTGGATCTGAACGGGAACTTCAAGATACCTCAAAAATTCGAAACGATTCGCCGCGATGAGAAAGGTAATATTCCATCATACCCGGAATGACGTAGACGTAAATCAATAATCTGAAGCCGACATAAATTCAATTCACATTGCCTTGTCATACACTGCGTTGGGTGGGTGTGGGAGTTTGTATGTGTGTGTGTTTGTGTGTGTGTGTTTGTTTGTGTGTTTCAATTTGTAATTACGCGTTACGGATTCTTGGTGTTATTTGTGGATAAACTATATCAAGTGAAGAAAACCGTAAAACTGTAAGCTGCTGAATGTGCATTATTGTCCCAATTTTAACTTTTTCAGGACAGGATTCCGTGACCATCCTTGGTAAAAGGCCTCAGAAGTTCGACGACAATGATGCTACTGCCCTGAAAATGTTTTTGACGATGCCAGGTTTTCGTGGGAAGATCTTTGTCCCGAGAAAGACGGATTAGGCCGACACATCAGATAAAAAATGTGATGTTGACGTTTTTCTTTTTTTTCGAAATGTTTTGGTGTTTTTCGTGCACCATGTTGTTTAAAGAAGGAAGTGCAGCTGTCGTTGAAGTGAATCTAGTCTTCTTCTTTTATTTTCTTTTTTTCCCCGCTTCCTTTTCCGTTATTTCGGCACGTTTCAGTTTCTCCGTAGTTGTTCGTTTTTCATTCGAGTAAAAATCAGTCTCGTTATATCCAAGGTGATTAAAGCCCATGAAGAGGGGAAAAGCGGCCACGTTTATATTGATATTTCAACTTTATTTTTCCTTTTTTTTTAATTGTTTGTTTTTGTTGTCCGGTTTAACCTTTGTAATCTAGGATATGGCATTCCGGCTGCTTCAAGAACTGTTGGAATGCAGGTTTCGTGGTGAGATTTTAATCATAATGGTTTTTCGATTATTGTGAATGTTCATTGCTTCTTGTTCCTTGGTCTTTCTTTCTTGATCCTTAGAAGTTATTTGCTGTTTTCATTTTGTGCTTTTTATTTTATTGATTTTTTCGCGTCAGCATTACTTTTTGCAGTCGTATACATTTTCGTTTTCTTTCGCTTCTATTCGACGAGAAATATAGATTAGATTGAACTAAACGTGAAAGGCGGAATGTACATTGGTTTTCAAAAATATGTGTTTAATTCAGTTCGAGGATCTCTTTTTTCCTTTGTTCATTATTCTTCTATGTTTTGTTTTTCGCAGATATCCTCCTTTCTTCTTACGTGCAATTGTGATCGCGATAGTTGTGACAACCATAAGTGGTTCTCTATATACTCGAACGTGAAAAAGATCAACCTCGGTCTGCAGTTATTCCATGCGTCGGAAGCTTGCTTAAGTCTTCACATAAAACCGATTATCCAGGAAATCTTCATGGCTTCACAGAAACGTAAGTGTTCTTTCGAACGATTGGTTGAATATATGATATTTGTTCATGATGACTAATGCAAGATGTCTTCTAAATGTTATTATCGATGTAAACTTTAAATCTTTTGCCACTTTGAAGGTTTTGTAATCCTTCATTGAAAAATAACTATTGTATAGGAGAGATTACTGTTATTGTTGCAAATCGCGTTCAATGTCTATTGAGATATTATGTTTTTCATCCTATTGGAATTTTTCAGGTCAAAATGAGTTCACGGGAAAAATGGTCGGTACGAAAAGGCGAGAACGATGGGAGCTTCAGACCGTCAAACCTGGTGAACAGAAGAAGGACGAACGAAAGGACAATGAAGACACATGTCCGAAGGAAACTGAAACGCATGAAGACCCAGAGAAAGGTACCTTCTTTTTTGTATCTGCCTTTAAAGAGTTTTGCGCAATCGTCATATCTGTACGGTTTCTCATGTTTATTCAATTTGATAAACGACCTTAAGCTTACAAGAGTCGATGCATTATCATAAATGTCTTTTAATCGATTAAACATCGAGGACGAGAACGATATTGAAGGAGACGTAACGTAAATATAACTTGATGTCTTGCATCTAGTTAAAGCATTTTTGAACGTGTAAGTGATGAGGAGGGTTTTATTGCTTTCTCTGTTTGGTTAGATCGAAGGGCACTCGAGTGTCGGAATTAAGTCCGACAAAAAACACCAACAGAAGTTGGTTTTTAAATTCGTATCGTAACTTTCTTAAAAGCGAACATCACGGATGAGAGCAATGTTAAAGTCAACGTAACGTAAATAAAAGTTCAAGTCCTCAATCTACTGGTAGTTTTTTTGAATATCTGAGTGTTGAGGAGGGTTTCATTTGTTTCTCTGATTCGTCAGATCGAATGATGTTGGATACGGAGAAGTCTGACGAAAAACATCAAACGAAATTGGTTTCCGAATGTTCGGATTTTGGATATTTGTCGCAAACGACCCCGCAAGAAAGCCAATCCGTCGTTCTTGATGGGAACAATTCCAATTGAGGTGAGAGTTCATATTTCAAAAGCAAGAACCGTAATTCATACTGTAACACCAACATGTTTCGGAATTCCAGAAATTGGGTATAAAATAGTGACCTCCATAATATCCTATTATATGTTCCGGTTATAGACTAATCAACACTACAGAAGTAAAGTTCGATACAGTGAAAGATTCCTTATACCGGAAGTTTGTTTGAAATGTGGAAGGTAATCTGGGCGTGATGCGTGATGCGTGGAATATGCAACACTATCATCTTAAATTCTGATGCACTTTTTGTCATTCCGATTTTCGGTTATTACCCTGAATTTCTTGGCAGATTAGCGGAAACATGCTTGGTCGTCGGTTGACTATTCTCAAGGAACCAGTGGAACACCGGTTATCTTGTTCCATGCTTGGACAATTGTGGGCTTCCAGAGATGTTCTTGGAAGGTTTTTCGACGTTTCTTTTTTGTTCTTTTCTAATTTTTTTTTTCTTGTCTGATCGTGATTTTTGTTCGTCGTTTGTTTTTTGTTCTTTTCTAATTTTTTTTTTCTTGTCTGATCGTGATTTTTGTTGATGTTGATTGATTTCTTCGTTTTAAAGCTTGTTTTGGGTGTTCGTTTTTTTGTTTTCGTTGTTCCTTCCGTTTTGTTCCGTGTGTGATCCTTATTTTCATCGATTTGGTTTGGTTGCAACCTTGTGAAAGGTTTTTCGTCGTTTTTTTTGTTTTTTAGTTTTTTTTTTCTGGTCTGATCGTGATTTTGATTGATTTCATCATTTTGAAAACTTTTTGAGTCGCTTGTTTTTTGTTTCTTTGTATCGTGTTTGTTCCGTGAGTGATCTTCGTTTTGATTGATTTTCATGAATTGCTTCCCTTCCAAACGTTCCTGATCATTTTCAATGTTCAGCCTTTTTTTCTTCCGTGTCTCATCCTGATTTTAGTTGTTTTCATTGATTGCATGCTTTCAAACTTTGTTAATCGTTTTAAATGTTTCATGCTTTTCGCTTACGTTCCTTACTTGTAATTTTTTCGTTCTTTAATTCGTTTCCGTTCTTCTTCCTATCTTTAACATATCGCCTTCCTCGTCGTCCTAATCGACCAGAAAATACAGATTACGTCATGATTCTATCTGAGACCCGTAATGTCCGTTTGAATTGGAAAATTGGTGTTTCGAAATATCTGTGTTTTTGAGTTACGGGCAAGATGTCCTTTTCCTTTTGTTTATAATTATGTATATTGCGTTTTCTTTACAGATTTCCTACTTGGTTGTTACGTGGACTTGTGCGTGCGTTATTGTGAGGACACTAGTGATTCCTCGTCTCGAACGTACATTAATTCCAAAGCGTATTTCTAAATATCATTTACGACATTTACCCAAATGTGAAAAAGTTCCGGTCCGATCCCTATATATTATTGAGTTCGTCGAAAGTTCCGTTGCGGCTCGCCATGATATTCGGGACATCGACGAAAACCAAATGGGTTCCGAAAAACATAATGCCACATTGATGATTTATGAGTGTAGTTTTATTAACGTTATTCTATTAAGTAAAAACGTTTATTTTTTTCAGTGTTTTTTCGCGAATTAGTTTGTTTGCCGCAGTTTACCTTCCAGTTTGAAGAAAAATTGTTCTATTCGAATAAATTCTCGAAATGAACATAAACGAACGAATTGTTGGAGTGTTACGCACCAGGATGGGTCCTCGCGGATTGGAATACTTGATAAGAAACGAAGGACAATCCGGTAAGTAAATCATTGCAGAATATTGGTATACAAGAAATGTGATTTCAATGAAAACTATGAAATATCTTCTGAAATTTCGATTTTCTTTTAAATCAGTTGTATAAATTCATTGATCCGGTGATATATATTGTATGTGACTTCAGGTGCGACGGAAGCTTGGACCCCGGCCACGGATCTCCCGGAGCACGTGGCTATAACGCCTTCGAACGAGACCAACGGAGCTTCAATCGGATTGGAGGCCGAGAAGATTGTCGCCGTAACGATGAAGAACGAAGTTCCATACATGGCCGTGAAATGGAAAGGAATTCCAAGAGCCGAGTTTCTCGACGTGCACGAAATACGGAAGAGGTGGCCCCATGTGTTGATCGCTTTTTACGAGGCGAACTTAGTTCTAACGCAGAAGGAAAATGACGGGCGACTGGTCGACGAAAACGAAATTGATCATTTTGTAGAAAATGGTCAAAAGATCTTCCCCGAAACGTACACCACGCCGAAAGAAATCTTGGCATCTGTCATGAGCAAGGGGGAACTGTTTATTATTTTAACGTGGAACGATGGCGTGGAGACGGCCTCATGTGTGCCCGCTCGTATAGCGCATCAGTTCTTTCCGGAAATGCTCATATCGTTCTACGAATCAAAAGTGGTGTGGAAGTGAAATCAACATTGTTATTGCCGGGTTTATTTTTCGGAAATTCCCATATCGTTCTACGTGGCAAAGATGGTGTGAAAATTAAATGAACATTCTTAATTCCTTATATGTCGTTGTTTCTTCGTATTGTTGAGTTTTTCACAAATACCTCATCATTTTAATACTTTTTCCCATCTTTGTTCAACCTCATGTTCCATCTACACATTCCTAAAGCGAATACGTCTCGATAAATTTTATCAACTAGAGTTGAAGATCTCGGCGAGTGCGAAATAACATCAATGTCCCGTAACGTAAGGATATGTTCATGTGTTGAAATTAGTTCTCGAAATTCCTTGAGAAAAGCAATTTACAAATCGCGTCAGCCTCTTGCGTGGGGGTATAGCTCAGAGGTAGAGTGTCTGCTTTGCATGCAGAAAGTCCCGGGTTCAAACCCCGGTACCTCCAATAATTTTTCTCTTCGCATGTACTTTAGGTCGCGTGGCGTGGCAAAAGTTTTCATTATGCTCACAACCGTTTAATGTCATATTCAGCTTTCGAAACAGAATGCATCGTGATCAAATTGTTCTTCATTGCTTTTTGGGGTTTCACCATTGCTTTTTGGGAAAGCAGGGGGAAGGAAACGACACATCCAGTACGACACATGCCAAACGCGGCCAAGACAACAAATCACCCGTAAACAAATGTTCACCTTGTGGAATTCACTTATTACCCGGCGAGAAAGTGCAGAAATGTCAGCGTAACGTAAACAATGTTTCAATTTGTAGGCGAACATTTAAAAGGATTTCTTCGGTGAACCTATTTTCGTTCCACAATCCTAGGCATGTAATTTGGAATGAATCGATTACCACCGTAAACTTACGTCCTGTGATGAACCATACAAGTAGCAGTCTTCGAAACACGATGACGAAATAAAGGAGAAACATGTGATTATTCGTGAATCTCGAAAACAATTTGGTTTACTAACCAACATATCGACAAAAACACACAAAACTTCTTAGGAAAGTGTACCGCGATATTTAATTTGTTTGGCGCGACAACGAGACCGTGTACACTCTGCAGGAGGTGCGTCAAACCTACGTTCGGCTTCGGCTTGAGCAGCTATGTCGCGGAAATAATTTTCCTGAGCGCAACGAATCCTCATGTCCAAAGAACTCATCCTCATGTGAAAGTTGGAGATTTGTGACCGATGGCACCGAACTGTGTGTTGAATTCGATCGACGAGACTCCTCAACGAGAATGGTGGAACTGTATCACTCCCTGCAATCAACAATGAAAAATATATGGTTAAACAGCTTTCATACCGAACGAAAAGAAAACAAGAATTTCACACTTACAATCGCAGTATGCGCAGTGATTAAGTTCGTGATTCCGTCGACCTTCCAAAACCCGTTGCAAATACATGTGGGCGTAATGCACGTGACTTGTCAAATTCTCTGCGTTGAAATATCGTCGACGTTCTTGGAATGGACAAAAGGGGCAAAACAGTGGCCCGTCAGCAACGTTATAACTTGCACCGAAAAAAGGATCCGGTTTGTAGGATGCTCCAAACGATCGAGAGGAAGACATGGCAAGACGCGTTCGAGAATGATTCGGTATCGCGCCGAAACGCGTAAGCTGTCAGTGAAATTTTAATCAAACAACCTCACTCTGTAAAAGATGCAACGTCCCAACATTTGAAATTCTGCAAGAAACACTTTGTGGGTATGAAAAAAATGACAGGATGTTTTCCCCCATTTTTGTAACAATGTTTACACGAGTCATCACAATCGCCATATATTTCACAGTATTTTCAGTCACCGTTGAATCAATAGTAAACCAACCATTCAATGCACGAGAGGGACTTCCAATGAAACGTGCATCGTCTTGAAGGCATACCGTATGAATGACTCGTTCTGAGCCGCAGGCACGTGAGGCGCCGTGTAGGAGTTTCTCTGTATCTCCAACCGAAATCCTTCTTAGGCGACATCATCGCAAGATGAGTGATCGGACGTGTAGCAGACCGAAATAAAAACATTACGGACCGACCATCACCGACGTAAAGAACTAACACAAATGTATCACGAACGTCATTCCAATTTTTTTCCCGTTATATTGAGCCGCCAGAGCGTTTTGGGTACACACATGTTTCATTAACATAATAGGATATAGAGATTAATTCAGTGGTTGTCCATCACCAGGGACTCGTATTCGGTTAATCGCGATCTGACATCGTCGACGACGCTGCAATGATATTCCTGCACATGTCTCATTATGTTTGCGATACCAAAGAATGCATAGTCCACTCCGTTACGCCGACATTGTTGACACATGCGGAAATCCGGCATGAATGCGTGGTCTTCGAAATATCGGGCCTCCAGCATCCAATGTTGATCATTGATGTGTCCGTATAGATGATCCCTCGTAAGTGACGTGGCGTGACACAGCAGACAGAACAATGTCTTGATAGCCATGGCGAATGGTCAACGTATCCGGCGTTGTTCACTACGGAGTGCACGTTACATTTGATTGAAGAACGTCGTATCTCGTAAATCAGGTTTAACCTCTGATCGTCGTCACACCATAGCAGGAACGCGTGGAAAAATAAAAGGAGTAAGGTAAACGCGGCATAAGGGGAAGTAATAAGACTAAGTTGACATAAGAGATTTCGTGGTAAATAGAAACTCCACCACCGTTCGAAAGAACACTCAGATATAAAACGTTCAGTAGCATCATCTCCACCTTCATTCGGCATCGTAAATCGAACTGAAGCCCGATCGAATTCCCGGACGCTACGAAGGGCAAAGCAACGACGTAATCGAACATATCGCGGACCGAATTACGGAACGCGACGTTCCGACTATCACGGCCGTAAACCGACTGAAACAAGCATGACTAACTCAATCGGTTTTTTCAGTTATCTGGAGCCGCGGGCGCATTTGGCAACAGAGATTTGTGAACTTCCGGAACCCCACGAACCGACCGTCGAAGACGTAACCGACTACATAAAGCGTACAACTAACGTAATTGAAAAAAACCGCGCAAGTACCCGCAAGTGGACGACCTTCCTTTTTCGGTAGGTCGTTTTTCAACCACGAAAAGCTGTGTTAATTTACGAATAATGGTTCTACTCATATGTTCGGGCCTCTCGAATTCGGAAAAAGCTGGTTTTCAAAACAATGCGTAATTGACCACTGTCTGTCTCTCTCTTAGAACATTATCGAGGTACGGAAAGGTTACAGTCAGCTTCGATTGTATTATATTTTCATCTGAACTTACATGTCTGGTTGAGGGACGGATTCTACTGGTATGCGTCAGAGGGGAGAAACGGCGACACATGCGCAGGTGCTCCTTCCTTTGCAATGCCTCCTTAGCAAGTTAGTGCATGTAGTCTCTGTCTTCTTGACGGTACTGCATTGATTGAAGCAAGAATTCGAGTTTACTGACTTGCAAGGTTATCTTGATACATGAGGCAGACGGAGTCCAGTCCCGCTTGAGGCCGCCGTCTGTGTTGTACGAAATCTCGATTCAGTGATCTACTTTGTTTGATTAAGTTCCATTACCGGGCAACATTTCTTTCTTCGTTAGCGGTGTTCTTTCCAGTCAACCAACAACAAGCAATGAACGAAGAAGTTGACGTTGGCGAGAAGTACCCGGAAAACTGTAACCGATTGACACTTCCTCTCCACCTCTCTCGCTCTCTTGTTTCGTTACGTGCTTGCTTCCTATTTTATATTTTACACTGACGCGATCTAAACCGTAAATACATGTTCACTTTTGGATACAGATTGTTCTCGATTGTGCACTGAAGATAATTTGAATTATCACGTCGTGTTAAACGGGTGCTTTCCACGAAATTATCCTGTTCATCAACCGTTTCGACCGACCCTAGTGAAGACGTTTCTTCTTCGGATCATGGAAATGAAAAAAGGTATCGTCGTTTGATATGAATCTGTTACGGTAAATGTGTTTCATTTGTGGATTTGGAATTGATCATTGAGAAGAAAAAGTGAGTTTCTACATTGTTTTTATGAGTTTTTCTATTTGTTGTTGTACTTCATGGACATTCTTTCAAATACATATAATTGTTTTTGTTTTTTATCGATGGCGTTTCAGATGAAGATAACAGCGGATCCCCTGCACAGGCTGACTCCCAAGGAATTCCCCTCGAAGCGGTTGTGTCAACCCAAGAGAACCAACATGAATCTGACACAGTAAAAAGCACCTTAGAAGAGGCGAAACTGCAGGACTTCCTGGAATGGAAAAGAGCGAGAAAAATCGCCCGTGACCGGTTGCTTTCCGATGGTCGTAGTGGTGACCTTCATGGAGAGCCTATTGATGACGTATCAGATGAAGACGAGAGGGGATCCCCAAGGGAACACAGTGGAACTAAGTGTACTTGAGGGAAAAAATTCCGAAGACGTTTACGTTGGCCGCATGCTCGTCGTAGCATTAAACCTATAGTAATCATTGTTGGCTTGTTGTTCGTTTTCGTTGCTTTATTCTTTCCACAGTGAATGAAGTAAACACTTGGTGCAAAAAAGAAAGATTGTCACGGTTCCGAAGAAGCAAAAAAATTCCGAAGACGTTTACGTTGGCCGAACGCTGGTCGGAGGATTAAACCTATAGTAATCATTGTTGGCTTGTTGTTCGTTTTCGTTGCTTTATTCTTTTCACAGTGAATGAAGTAAAGAGTTCGTGCAAAAAATAAATATGCAATGTTTCCGTTTCATTCCATGGCATCCCGTGAGTGGTTTTCCTCCACCACCAACTCGTAATCGTTCAATCGCGTTCTAACTTTACGGTAAAGCAACAAAGAAGGATTTCATTTTCACAGATTGTGTGGAACCCATACGATCTTTCAAATATCAAACAAAATTGATTCAGGATAGGCGGTACTCTGGGAACCCATAAATGTTGCCCAACGTAATCAGAAAAAACATTTATGAGAATTGAAGTCCACGCAAACCGCCAAGAAGTGCCTGCACCGAAAGGATTGCAAAGCCGCATCTACATCTTCGTTTCTGCATCGAGGTCAATAGGAAGAACTAAATAAAACGTGAATTTCTTTTCATCTCTTGTTGAAAAATTTATTAATGTATTCCTTTTATTTGTTAATTATGTAAAATGCTCATTTTTTGTCGTTCTCATGCATCATCATGTCAGTGTAGAAGACCGGTGAGAAGTGCTGTTGAAGGTTGGATCACACCAAGCCGCTGTGAGTGGTATGGAGATCTCCCGTCAAAGTTTGATTGTCGCTGTTAAGCCCAGTTACCATAAATCCTTGTAAGAAGTTCATATTATCCAAAATTTTCCGTATCGCCAAAATTTTCCATCGGATGAACGAACGATATTAAACCCGGTTACCATAAATCCTCGTAACGAAACTTGAGTATCCAAAATTTCAATTTGCTGAAAATTTCTCATCGAACCGACGCGTGATGACCGCTAAACCGAGACGAGAATTTCAGTTGTACGAATGTTTCATCTGCAACAAAAATCAGCCGAACGCCGACGCTCACCTGGATCATTGCAGGAGAAACCATAAGAAAATGTACGCCATGTTTCGGAGAGGGAAATTTCCCGACATCCAACCCTGCAGGTTCTGCAGAGAGAAGTTTAACCGGAAAAAGATCTTACGGAATTTGTCGCACTTGATGATTCACACGCAGCACAGACACAAGGCTGACGCAGGTGTGCTCGACGACGAATTGCACAAGCTGAACGCGGAATATTATGACGACTGAGAAGACAGTTCTTCGGTACTCCTTACTCTCTTTACGGATACATACAATTCATTTCCTTTTCGCATTCCTGTTCATAACATAACGGGTATCATTAAACCTTTGACGTGTTTAACTTCGTACAAGCGTATTTTTTACTTATGTCGAGCCACAGCCATGCTATGAGCGGACATATTTTTCATACCGGAACGCGACGAACCGACCGGCGCCGACGTAACCGACTACGACAAAAGTACAGCTAACGTAATTGAAAAAAAAAACGCACATTAGTTACCTAATGTTTAGATATGTGCAGCCGCCAGGGTGCGCAAAAAGGTTTTAGTTATGTCGAGCCGCGGGCGCCTTTTGACTAGATTTTTGACCAAATCGCCTAAGATGCAGTTTGGCGGGAGATGGAGAGAAACTGTTACGTTTTGAATGTGTGCGGCAGGGAGCGAGGGAGATTCGAGTCGTATAAGAGCTATATGCGACGGAGGCTGGGCCGTGGATGCAGGCGTTCGCGTGGTGTAGTATGATGTAGATAATATGACACTCTCCCCCTCTCTCACTTTCTGGGGGACTTGGCGAATTTTTCGACAGGGTGTTCGATTGCTGCTTCCTGGCTTCGGTTATTCCGTTAACGTTGGGGCAACAACGTGTACTCCATGTTGGAAGTCAGAAACAAAGAAAATGATTTGGTCAAACGTAAGGGAGATGCAGAATTCGTTTCCGTTTCAAATGAAAGTCGTTCTCATGTTGTGTACAGCAATGGTGTAAACACTTGATATTACTGTTCTCAAATAGGGGCGGACCGAGGTTTTCAAACATTTTGGTGGTGTGCCGATTCGTGGACGTGCCGGAAAGGATTCTGTTCAGTCGGATTATTGGTGGGTAGAACGGACTGTAGTCGCATAGGGCGTGATGTGCGGCTTGTGCGAGGAGGCAGCGAAGTTTAGTAGGCTGATGTTCCGAATCGGTTGTGGACGGGCTGCTGGCTTCAGTTCATTTGCGGTAGGGAGTAACAGCGAAGTTGGTTCACGTTATGTCGCGGTCGGCGCGGTGAAGTTCCTTTTGCCCTTGTGCTAGTAGGCAATGAAGTTTAGTAGGCTGATGTTCTGAATCGGTTGTGGGCTGTCTGCTGGCTTCAGTTCATTTGCGGTAGGTTCGAGTGTCAAGGCTGATCGTGAAGAGAA
>Ga0208593_1000117_pt1 | contig 12410 bp, 10 predicted proteins | sample LakMenEpi15Jul10_FD_150700 | JGI IMG/M metagenome (GOLD analysis project Ga0208593, IMG submission 150700) | Freshwater microbial communities from Lake Mendota, WI - 15JUL2010 deep hole epilimnion (SPAdes) | ecosystem: Environmental > Aquatic > Freshwater > Lake > Epilimnion/Euphotic zone ... | reverse complement strand
TTTGGTGAAATAACTGCAACAGTGCGGCGAGCTGTTCCTGCTAGGTGCTCTTCACCTTCTTGCAAAGTTCCAAGATCTAGCAAGCGACGCCACGAGGTAATCAATGCCTGATCCGCGTTAAGTGCTGGTTGTGGCTGTGCAGCAACTGAATTCAGAGTTGCACGTGCACCATCCCATTTTCCAAGAGCTGCAATTTCTTTAGCCGCGGCAGTTACTGTTCCAAGGTTTAGAGATATTCCCATCTCTTCGGCAATCATTGAAAGAATTCGCAAATCACTGCGATTGAGTGAATCAGCAACGGCTGCATCAAATGAACGAGCACGGCCTTCCCAGTTAAGGAAAGAGCCAGACTTTTCAGTCACTGCTGCAACTGGAAGCACAACATTTGCTCGGGCTGTTACTGCGCTAGGTGCGATTTCTAGTGACACAACAAAAGCTTTATCCAAAGCAGAAAGTGTCGCTTGGCTGTTATCGCTATCCATTGGGTCTACTCCGCCGACAAGCAACGCACCTATTTGACCTGCGTTAACTGCATCAATGATTTGTGAAGTTGAGCGACCAATTTCTGATGGAATAGTTTTTGTGTTCCAGGCAGCTGCGATATCAACGCGAGCTGCTGCATCAGTAATCGGACGTCCACCTGGCAAAAGATTTCCAATTGCGCCAGCTTCGATTGCGCCACGTTCGCCTGCGCGACGTGGAATCCAGGCAAGCTTTGCACCCGTTGAATCAGCAAGTTTTGCAACTGCGCTAAGTGCGCCAGCACTTTCAGCGGCGCGTTCTCCAACCAGAATCACTGATTTATCAGTTAATTTCTGGGCTGCAATTGCTACTGCCTCTTGCCCTGGGGCAACCTTTACAAATTCTGCCTTTAGCTTGTCTACGGCAATAGATTCTTTAGTGCCGATTGACACTACCTTCAAAGCACGCTTGCGGAACTGCTTATTGATACGCAAGAAAACAATTGGAGACTCTTCTTCTGGCTCAAAACCAACCAAGAGAATTTGATCAGCCATATCGATGTCACGATAAGTAGTAGCTGAACCAACTACACGTGCAGCAATAAATTCACGCTCTTCATCTGATGAAAGACGGGCACGGAAATCAATGTCATTTGTTCCCAAAGCAACGCGCGCAAACTTACTGTATCCGTAAGCATCTTCATGTGTTGCACGTCCACCAACAAGGACTGCCGCCTTTGCAGACTTAAGACCTTCGGCAGCAACTGCTAGCGCTTCTGGCCATGATGCTTCAACTAGTTCTCCTTCGGCGTTACGAATCATTGGAACCTTTAGGCGATCAACAGCTGTTACATACTTAAATGCCCAGCGACCCTTATCGCAGTTCCACTCTTCATTAACTGATGCATCTTCACCAGCTAAACGACGCAAAGTCTTTCCACGACGAACATCTGTGCGCATGTCACAACCAGATGCACAGTGCTCGCACGCAGATGGCGTTGAGACTAAATCAAATGGACGTGCACGGAAACGATAGGCAGCACCAGTAAGTGCTCCTACTGGACAGATTTGAACTGTGTTTCCAGAAAAGTAAGACTCGAACGGTTGGTTCTCATAGATTCCAACTTGCTGCAATGCACCGCGCTCATTCAATGTAATGAATGGATCGCTGGCAATTTGTTCTGAAAAGCGAGTACAGCGTGCGCATAAAACACAGCGTTCACGATCAAGAAGCACTTGTGAAGAAATGTTGATTGGCTTTTCAAATGTTCGTTTTACGCCTTCGAAACGAGATGCGCCCTGACCATTGCTCATTGCCTGATTCTGAAGCGGACATTCACCACCCTTGTCACACACTGGACAATCAAGTGGGTGGTTTACAAGCAAAAGTTCCATAACACCGCGTTGAGCTTTTTCCGCTACAGGTGAAGTTAATTGAGTCTTAACGATCATTCCGGTTTCAACCGGGATAGTGCATGAAGCTTGAGGCTTTGGAAATGCACGACCATTTATTTCGATATCAACCAAACACTGACGGCAAGCACCAACTGGATCCAGCAATGGGTGATCGCAAAAACGTGGAATTTGAATTCCCAATTGTTCTGCAGCACGAATTACAAGAGTCCCTTTTGGAACCGTCACTTCGAAACCATCAATAACGACGGTGATCATCTCTGAAACTTCAGTACTCAACTTATGCACCTGCCCCAACAAATAGTGTTGATGCAACTGGATCAAATGGACATGAACCATTTGTAACGTGTGCAATATATTCTTCGCGGAAATACTTAATTGAAGATGTAATCGGACTTGTTGCACCATCTCCAAGTGCGCAGAATGAACGGCCCATGATGTTGTCGCAAAGGTCTAGCAACTTAGCAAGATCTGCTTCTGTTCCCTTGCCTTCTTCAAGATCACGAAGAATCTGTACTAACCACCAAGTACCTTCGCGGCAAGGTGTGCACTTTCCACATGACTCGTGCTTGTAGAACTCGGTCCAACGAAGAACTGCGCGAACTACACATGTAGTTTCATCAAAGATTTGAAGTGCTTTAGTTCCAAGCATGGAACCAGCTGCTGCTACACCTTCATAATCCAAAGGAACGTCTAGATGCGCATCAGTAAACAAAGGAGTTGAAGATCCACCTGGTGTCCAGAACTTCAACTTGTGTCCTGGGCGAACTCCACCTGCAAGATCTAAAATCTCACGAAGTGTGATTCCAAGAGGTGCTTCGAACTGACCAGGATTAACAACGTGACCAGACAATGAATAAAGCGTTGTTCCCTTGCTCTTTTCGGTTCCCATTGATTGGTACCACTCGGCACCATTCATCACGATTGCTGGAACCGAAGCAATTGATTCCACGTTATTCACCACAGTTGGACGCGCATAAAGTCCAGCAATAGCTGGGAAAGGTGGGCGTAAGCGAGGCTGTCCGCGGAAACCTTCTAGTGAATCAAGCAGTGCAGTTTCTTCACCGCAGATATATGCGCCGGCACCAACGTGTAGCACAACATCAATTCCATTTCCGAGAATTCCTGCTGCGTATGCATCTGCAATTGCTTGATTTACGCGACGAGCAACATGGGTGATTTCACCACGAATATAAATAAATGCATGCTTTGCGCGAATTGCATGGCAAGCAATGATGCAACCTTCGATTAATACGTGTGGGTTAGCCATGAGCAAAGGCGTATCTTTGCAAGTACCTGGCTCTGACTCATCTGCATTTACAACTAAGTAGTGATCTTTGTTATCTCCTTGCGGGATAAATCCCCATTTCATACCTGTTGGGAAACCTGCACCACCACGACCGCGTAATCCAGAATCCTTAACTAGTTGAATAACTGCATCTGGATCCATAGCTAAAGCTTTTTCAGAAGCTTTGTATCCACCATGACGCTTGTAACCCGCAAGTGTGAATGAATCTTTCTCATCCCAATGCGCAGATAAAACCGGAGCTAGCTTTGTCATTACTTGCCCTCTTTCGAAAGTTTTAGGCCAAGCAATGTTGGCTCGCCAGCTTGAACACCTTCGTGTGCAAGTCCGTCATTTAAACCTGCAAGTACCGCTGATGCTTCTTTGTAGGTAACTAAACGATTTGGTCCGCGGGTTGGCGGTTTTGGATTGCCTGCGCGCATTGAATCCACTAACTCTTTTGCAGATTCAACTGTTTGGTTGTCGTAAAATTCCCAGTTGGCCATAACTACAGGTGCATAATCACATGCTGCGTTACATTCGATGTGCTCTAGAGAAACTTTTCCATCAGCAGTTACTTCATCATTGCCAATTCCTAGATGATCCTTCAGGGAAGCAAAGATTGCATCTCCACCCATAATCGCGCACAAAGTATTTGTGCAAACACCCACGTGGTATTCACCAACTGGCGTTGGCTTGTACTGGGTATAAAAGGTAGATACAGCAGTAACTTCAGCGCTCTCTAGATCTAGCAGCTTTGCAATAACTTCAATGCCTTCATTGGTTACATAACCAGCCTTTGCTTGCACGTAATGAAGTAAAGGCATGATTGCAGAACGAGAACGTGGATAACGCTTGATTATCGAATCCATGATTTGTAGATCTTCAGATGAAAATGCCATTAGCGATCAACGCCTCCCATAACTGGATCGATCGAAGCCACTGCGCCAATGATGTCGGCAACCATTCCACCTTCACTCATTGCAGCAGTTGCCTGCAAATTATTGAAAGATGGTTCACGGAAATGAACGCGGTATGGCTTTGTTCCACCATCTGACACAACTGAAGCGCCCAGTTCTCCGCGAGGAGATTCGATTGCAACGTATGCCTGACCAGCTGGAACATGGAAGCCTTCAGTAACCAGTTTGAAGTGGTGAATCAATGATTCCATTGATGTACCCATGATCTGACGAATGTGATCTAGTGAATTACCAAGTCCGTCGCCGCCAAGTGCAAGCTGTGCAGGCCAAGCAATCTTCTTATCCGCAACCATCACTGGTGCACCTTCAAGCTTTTCCAATTTGTTTACACATTGTTCGATGATGCGAAGTGATTGCTCTAGTTCGTTCATACGAATCAAGAAACGTCCATACACATCACAAGTATCCGCAGTCACAACATCGAAGTCGTAGTTTTCGTAACCACAGTACGGCTGAAGCTTGCGTAAATCCCATGGCATTCCAGTTGATCTAAGTACTGGTCCAGTAATTCCTAGCGTTGTGCAACCTGCTAGATCTAAGTAACCAATTCCTTGTGTGCGCTTCATCCAAATTGAGTTACCAATCAGAAGCGTTGCGTTGTCCTTAAAGTTTTTGCGCATCAACTTAACGCCATCACGAATCTTAGTTAACGCACCTTCTGGAAGATCTTGCTGCACTCCACCAGGGCGGATGTAAGCCATGTTCATGCGAAGTCCAGTAATCATTTCGAAGATTTCAAGAACTGTTTCGCGGTCACGGAAAGCAAAGAACATAGGACCCATAGCGCCTAGCTCTAGAGCTCCTGTGCCTAAAGCAACCATGTGCGAGGAAATGCGATTAAGTTCCATCATCATTACGCGGATAACACTTGCACGCTCTGGAACATCATCTGTAATTCCCAAAAGCTTTTCTACAGCAAGGCAGTAAGCAGTTTCATTGTGCAAAGGTCCCAGGTAATCCATTCGAGTTACAAATGTTGTTCCTTGAGTCCAGCTGCGGTATTCCATGTTCTTTTCAATACCTGTGTGCAGATACCCAATTCCGCAACGAGCTTCGGTAATTGTTTCGCCTTCAAGTTCTAGAACTAAACGAAGTACTCCGTGAGTTGATGGGTGTTGTGGACCCATGTTAACGACAACGCGCTCTTCTTTAGTTGCGCCAATATCCTGAACTAATGCGTCCCAATCGCCACCAGTAACCGAGAAAACTTTTCCTTCGGTGGTTTCGCGTGACGGTGCGTAAGGATCAAAAGTTGTCACTTGTAACTCCTTCTTTCACTAGGAGGTGGCGTTGTTGCGCCCTTGTACTCAACTGCAATTCCACCAAGTGAGTAATCCTTGCGTTGTGGGTGACCCTCCCAATCATCTGGCATCAAGATGCGAGTTAAGCCTGGGTGGCCATCAAAAATAATTCCAAACATGTCAAAAGTTTCGCGCTCGTGCCAGTTATTGCCAGCCCAAACTTCTACAACAGATGGAATATGTGCATCTGAATCTGGAACAGAAACTTCTAAACGAATTCGCTGATTTTTTGACATTGATAGCAAAGGGTAAACAGCATGCATTTCGCGACCGACTTGATCAGGGTAATGAACGCCATTAACTCCCATGCACATTTCAAACTTCAACTTATCGCGAAGAATCATCGAAACTTCAACTAATTTTTCGCGCTTTACATGAAGAGTTAATTCACCACGATCAACAACAACGCGTTCAATAGCTTCTGAAAACTCAGGATAAGCGCGCTCTAAGTCATCGGCTACTTCATCAAAATATGAACCATATGGACGCTCAGAAGATCCAAAATTAGCGGCCTGACGAACTAAGCCACCATATCCTGAAGTGTCTCCGGTGCCTCTTGCACCAAACATTCCAGCTGCTTGATCGTTAAAACTCATTACGCGAGTAAGCCCTTCATCTCATGAGTTGGCTTTGCATTCATGGCAGCAAGTTCAACTTCTTTGATGACCTGGGCGCGGTTTGCACCAAGCTTTGTATCGCTAATTTGTTCGTGCAACTTTAAGATCGCATCGAGCAACATTTCTGGACGCGGCGGACAGCCGGGAAGATAAATATCAACTGGAACAATGTGGTCTACGCCTTGAACAATTGCGTAGTTATTAAACATTCCACCTGAGGATGCACATGCACCCATTGCAAGCACCCACTTTGGCGCAGACATTTGATCATAAATCTGACGTAAAACAGGTGCCATTTTGTTTGAAACACGGCCAGCGACAATCATCAGATCTGCTTGGCGTGGAGATGCACGGAAAACTTCGCCACCAAATCGAGCGATGTCGTACTTGGCTGCCGATCCAACTGCCATCATTTCAATTGCACAACATGCAAGACCAAATGTTGCTGGCCAAAGCGAATTCTTGCGCATATAACCTGCAAGTTTTTCAACAGTGGTTAAAACAAACCCACTTGGGATTTTCTCTTCAAGACCCATGGTTTAGTCCCATTCCAATCCGCCGCGGCGCCAAACGTACGCAAATGCAACAAAAACTGTTCCGATAAAGATTGCCATTTCAACCAAACCAAACAAACCAAGCGAATCAAAAGCAACTGCCCATGGATATAAAAAGACAATTTCAATATCAAAGATGATGAAAAGCATCGCAGTTAAGAAGTACTTAACCGGAAATCTTCCACCTTCGGCAGCTTGCGGCGAAGGTTCGATTCCACATTCGTATGCATCTAACTTTGCTCGGTTGTAACGCTTTGGACCTGTCAGCGCGCCTGCAACAACTGAGAAAACTGCGAAGCCAAAGCCGATCGCCCCTATCACCAGGATTGGGATGTATGGATTGGATGTGGATATCACGGTCGAAATCCTAAGGTGGAAAGGCGTATGCCCTCGACCGCTAGCCCTTAATCCCGCTGTGAACTGCAACAACACCAAAAGTTAGGTTTTTCCAGCTGACCTGGGTCCAGCCCGCCTTCTGCATATGGGCGGCAAGGCCCGCCTGATCCGGCCAAGCCCGGATGGATTCGGCCAAATAAACATAGGCATCGGGGTTGGAAGCGGTTCGCTTGGCAATCATCGGCAGCAGGCGCATCAGATATTCCGTATAGATGGTCCGGAATGGGCGCCAGGTTGGGTGGCTGAATTCAACGACCACCATTCGACCCCCTGGCTTTGTGACCCGACGGGCCTCTGCGAGCGCTTTGTCGAAATCTGCCGTGTTTCGCAGGCCATACGAGATGGTGACAACATCAAAACGGTCCGCCTCGAAGGGCAGATTGAGGGCATCAGCCTTGGAAAAGTTCAGATACGGGCGGGCTTTGCGGCCTTGGGCCAGCATTCCCTCGCTGAAATCTGTGGCAAAAACGGTGGCCCCAGCCTTAAATAGGGGTTCAGAGGATGAGCCAGGCCCAGCGGCCAGATCCAGAATCACCATTCCAGGTGCTGGGGCGATGATCTTTGTTGCCGCTTTGCGCCAAGCCTTGGTTCGGCCCAAACTCAAAAGATCATTTACCAGGTCATACCGCTTAGCGACTCCGTCAAACATTGCCGCAACTTCATCGGGATCTTTATTCAAATTAGCGCGGGACATGCGCATATTCTCCCTTGAAGTAGGCTCATCCACAACTCAACGCCACATCAACTGCGGCATGAATTAGAGGAGAGTTTTTCCCCAATGGTTCAACTGGTTCCAGTCACGACGGCCCGCCTGGGCGAGCATTTGCCGTTGTTGGATTTACTTCCCGACACCCAACCTCTTGCATGGGTTCGAAGTGGCGAAGGTTTAGTTGGTTGGGGAACTTTTGCAACAACAACTGTTAGTGGCCCACATAGATTTGCCGATGCACGTCATTGGTGGCAAAAACAATTAGAAAAATTAACTGTTAGCAATACAGTGCATGGAAGTGGCACTGGTCCAGTTTTATTTGCTTCTTTCTCCTTTTCACCTGATGACGTTTCTGTACTTGTGATTCCTGAAGTAGTTGTTGGAACAAAGAGTGGGAAATCCTGGATAACTTGGATTGGTTCAGATTCACAACCACATTTGAAAACTGAGCCTGATCATTTTTCTAATGGCGACATGAAGTGGAGCGAAGAACCGAAAGCCAATGAATTGTGGAAAGAGAGAGTTGCAACCGCGGTAGCTCGAATTCAAAGAGGCGACTTAGACAAAGTAGTTCTGGCGCGCGACATAACTGTTACATCAAGCAAAGCTATTGATCCACGTTCTATTTTAAACAAGCTTGCGCTGGAATACCCCACAACCTGGAAGTTTGCGATTTCGGGATTAGTTGGGGCAACTCCAGAATTATTACTACGTCTTTCAAGGGGCATGATTACTTCACGTGTTCTTGCCGGAACAATCAGCAAGACCGGCGATGATGCAAAAGACCTTGCTTTAGCCGGTTCTCTTGCCCGTTCTTCAAAAGACCTTGCAGAGCACGAATATGCGGTGCGCTCTGTTGCAGATGCCATCGAACCATTTTGTTCTTCAACAAATGTTCCAGAATCACCATTTGTTTTACACCTTGCAAATGTCATGCATCTTGCAACTGATGTAACTGGAGCTCTAGTTGAAACCCTTTCACATGTTGATGTCTTTACAATCTTGGAACACCTTCATCCATCTGCAGCTGTTTGTGGAACTCCGCGCCCTCAAGCTGCCAAGTTGATAAGTGAAATAGAAGGTATGCCGCGAGGTCGCTATGCCGGACCGGTTGGTTGGATTGATGCCGCAGGCGATGGTGAACTTGGTATTGCGTTGCGATGTGGGCAGATCAATGGAGATTCAATTCGAATTTTTGCAGGGTGTGGAATCGTAGATGGTTCAGATCCTGAAATTGAGCTGGCTGAAACGTATGCAAAGTTTGCTCCTATGCGAAGCGCGCTTACATAGAGTTCAAACTGTCATAAATTGCTTTTAAGTTGTCTGCATTGTTTTCTCGATCTGGAACATCACAGACAACAACACTGATTCCAGAAATTGGCGCTTTAATTTCAGTTTCTAACTCTTCAACACTTGAAATCACTTTTGCAGGTATTCCCATTGACTTTGCGATTTCTGCAGGGTCAAGTCCGTGTGGTGTTCCAAAAACGGTTTCAAACCCGTGTGATCCTCGCTGTGGCAAAGTTGAAAATATGCCGCCACCATCGTTGTTTATCACAATGAATCGGCAATTGATCGACTCTTTGTTTATCAAACCAGTTAGGTCATGCAAAAATGAAAGATCACCTAGAATTGCAATCGTTGCTTTGTGTGAATAAGCAATACCTAGCGCGGTAGAGATATTTCCATCAATTCCAGCTAACCCTCGGTTAGCGTAGGTTGTTAGCCCACCTCGTGGGACTGCAAAACCTTCAAGATCTCGAATTGGCCGAGACGATGAAACAAAAAGCGCTGTTTCATTTGGAATTGCGGCGGCAAGTGTTCGTGCAATAACAGGTTCGTTCCAACCATCAAGTGCTGCAACCAGTTTTTTGGTCCGCTCAGAAACTTTGTTCCAGGTAGAAATCCAATCATCAGATTGGATGACACCTTGCAAATCTGGCAACGAAGTGAAAACACGATCTGCCTGTCGGTCTGTGTCTACCGTTGCAATACGGGGATCTACAACATAACTAATCGGGCTAGATTTAATGAATGCATTGATTGAACGAGAAAGTGTAGTTCGACCAATTACCAAAACGGATTGTGGAATCAAAGTACTTCTAATTTCTTGAGATGTTAAGAAAATCGAAGCATGTGCGATTGCATCAGGAAATGACAAAGGATCTTCAGCAATTACGGGCCAACCAAGAGTTTTTGTAAACTTTGTGATTTCTTCAACTGTTAATCCTGCGCGATCGTGACCTATGACAACTACTCCACGCGCACCGACTAAGCGCAAAGTGCCTGATTTGGTTCGATTCTCAAAGTTCTTTGGAGCGACAATAATTTCAGAGAGCCAGTCCGTTGAATTATCTGGAAGCAATGGTTCGTCAAATTGCAGATTTAAGTGAACCGGACCCAGGCGCAAACTATCTAGTGGTAGTTCCATTGGGTAAACCGGGCCATCAATGTCTGCGAAGTATCGGACCGCTTTTCCAAAGATTCGAGCTTGCTCTGTAGTTTGGTTTGCACCGGTTCTGCGCAACATAGCTGGACGGTCTGCAGTTAATACCAGTAGTGGAGTATTTGTGTGATGGGCTTCAAGAACTGCTGGGTGATAGTTGGCCACAGCTGTTCCGCTAGTGCAGACAACTGCCACTGGTCGGCCAGTTGCTTTGATGATTCCTAAAGCAAAGAAAGCTGCCGTGCGCTCATCGATACGCACATGAATTTTGATCAACTTTTGTTCGGCGGCGGCATAAAACGCAAGTGATAAAGGTGCGTTACGGGAACCAGGTGAAATCACTACATCTGTAATTCCTGATTCAATTATTTGTCGTACGACAACGCGAGCAAGTGAGGTTGAGTTATTCACTTCAACAGCTCCACGGTTCTCATAATCCGATTCTTCCACCAATCGAAGCGATCTGGTGCCACATCTAATCCGTCTAATTGTGGTTCAAACTCTGAAATTTCGATCTTTCCATCAACGATTGGCAAATGAGCCACATCAGCGGCAAGTAGCGAACCAGTACCAAGACCACAATCAAAGTTCATTTCTTCAAAGGATGCAGCGAGAGTTAAACCATGCTTGATTCCGACCGCACTTTCTAAAGCACTTGAAACAACAATTGGAAGTTTGTGGTGCTCCGCAATTGCATGTGCTCGTTTGATTCCACCCAGAGGTTGAACTTTGAGCATCAAATAATCGATTGCACCAGTTAAATCAATTTCAAAAGGGTTAGGTGCTTTCCGAAGAATTTCATCTCCTACAATTTTGACTGGTGTTCTACTTTTCAATTCACGCAGTTCTTCAATAGTTGCACATGGTTGCTCTACATATTCAATCTGACCAACTGAAGCTAAAAACTCTTCTGCTTGACCCACATTCCAAAGTCCATTGACATCAATTCGTATATTTGCGTGTGGCCGTAACTGTCGAATTACTTTAATTCGAGCTAAATCTTCGACCAAGTTATTGCCCACTTTTACCTTAAAAGTATTTACACCTGGAAAAGAGTCAACAATTCTGGCCAGCTCATCGGGGTCATTTAGTGCTGGAATAGTTCCATTAACTGCTATGGATGTCCGATAAAGCTTTGGTTGTGGAGTTGTTGCCGCTTCAATAGCACTGGCTAACCATGGGGCTGATTCAGCATCGTCATATTCAATAAATGGAGAAAACTCCCCCCATCCATGTGAACCTTTAATCAGTGCAACTTCACGAACAGAGATGCCACGAAAATTTGTTTTCATTGGCAGCGCAATTACGCGCAATGAATCGAGAAGTTGTTGATCCATAAATTAAGGGCGCTTTGGGAATTTCCCGAAGTCAGGCTTTCGCTTCTGTTGATACGCATCGCGACCTTCTTGACCTTCTTCTGTCATGTAAAACAAAAGGGTTGCATCGCCAGCCAACTGCTGAACTCCGGCTAATCCATCTGTAGCAGCATTCAAGCTCGCCTTTAACAAACGCAATGCCATAGGCGAGTTGCGAAGCATTTCGCGACACCATGAAACTGTTTCTGCCTCTAATTCGGCAACTGGCACAACTGTGTTTACTAATCCCATATCAAGTGCTTCTTGCGCACTGTATTCGCGGGTCATGAACCAGATCTCACGCGCTTTCTTTTGACCAACATGTTCTGCTAACAATCCTGCGCCGTAGCCACCATCAAATGAACCTACCATTGGACCTGTTTGGCCAAACTTCGCATTATCTGCAGCAACAGTTAAATCGCACACCACGTGTAGTACGTGTCCACCACCAATAGCCCAACCCGCAACCATCGCAACAATTGGTTTCGGAGTGCGACGAATCTGAACTTGAAGATCCAAAACGTTTAGACGTCCGATTCCCTTTTTCGCTAACTTGTCTTCGCCTAAGTACCCGTCATCACCACGAACGCTGATGTCTCCGCCGGAACAAAATGCTTCGGTACCTTCACCGGTAAAGATAATCACGCCGACTTCTTCATTGTCGCGCGCCAAATTAAAAGCTTCGATTAATTCAATAATTGTTTGGGGGCGAAACGCGTTACGAACCTGTGGTCGGTTAATTGTGATTTTCGCAATTCCATCACCCATTTGATATCTAATGTCTACGAAATCTTCTCCGCCGGGTGCGGTGACCCATTGTGGAATCTCACGGCTACCAAATTCGCGCTTGATCGGCTTGCTCACATTTCCCCCATCGTCGTTGCTAGCGATAG
>Ga0208593_1000113_pt1 | contig 12520 bp, 15 predicted proteins | sample LakMenEpi15Jul10_FD_150700 | JGI IMG/M metagenome (GOLD analysis project Ga0208593, IMG submission 150700) | Freshwater microbial communities from Lake Mendota, WI - 15JUL2010 deep hole epilimnion (SPAdes) | ecosystem: Environmental > Aquatic > Freshwater > Lake > Epilimnion/Euphotic zone ... | reverse complement strand
GCCAGCCACTCCTCGCCATTACCGACTACAAGAGCAACAAGATGCATCGTGACGACGACAAGACGCCGATTGCCGCTTATTCACCCAGCCACATTCAGGCAAAGATGGAAGAGACTCACTACATCTTGCAAGCTCTCATTTATGGAACAAGTGTGTTTCGCATGTTGCGTTGGCGCCTGCCAGAAGCCGATCATGATTCATGCATCAAGGGCATTGCTTATGGGTTTCTTCGTGGAATGGTTGGCCCCGATACGCCTGTAGATGAGAATGGCCACCGTTACGGCGTGTTTACGTGGCAAGCCCCTGCAGGGCTATGGACTGCATTGAGCGATCTGTTTGCTGGAAAGAAGCCAGTCCAATGAGCCAGATCGATTTGAGCCAATACCTCAAGGCAAACGTCATAGAAGCGTCAGATGCCGCTGCTGCCCAAACGCTGATTGCCATGATTGCTCGAAGAAACGGAGCGACACCCAATCTGTTGGGAACGATTTTGCTGTGCCTTGCATTGCGAACCCCGCGTGACAGACACACCTGCGTCGATCTGGATCAAATTGCCGACTGGCTGACGACTGAAGGCGAATCGGTACAACTTGATTTGCCGACAGATGCTGCCACATGGTTGGCTGCAACAAAACTTTGCCCACTGGTATTCGGTGAACCAGGGCAGTCAACGCCTCTCATTGTTGATCAAAGTCGTGTTTACCTCAATCGTTCATTCGTTGAAGAGGGTGCAATCGCATCAGCGCTTACTCGAAACAATGCCAAGCATTTGCACATTGTTCTTGGTGGCCCAGGAACAGGTAAGACCCGCGAAGTTGCAATGAAATTCATCCAGTTATTCCGGTCTGGAGAGCAAGACATCAGGGTTGCACTTGCCGCACCCACTGGCAAGGCGGCTGCACGTATGCGTGAAGTATTGAAGAGTCAATGCGACAAGTTGAAGAACACGCCAGAAGGGAACGATGTCAATTGGGAAGCAGCGGATGCAGCAATTGGTTCCGCTTTTTCTGGCACAGTACACGCATTGCTTGGGTTTGGGCCGTCCCGCGATGTGCGTTACAAATTCAATGCCGACAACCACCTGCCATTTGATTGGGTAGTGATTGATGAGGCCTCCATGTTGCCGTCATCAATGATGTACAGGCTGGTAGAGGCACTCAATCCAGCAACATCGTTGCTGTTGGTGGGTGACCCAGACCAGCTGGCAAGCGTGGATGCCGGTTCGGTGCTTGGTGATATTGCCAAGGTTGCCACGCAAGAGGGTTCGGTGTTGTTTCCTCGAACGCTCCCGATGCGAGATCAATGGCGTCTACCCAAAGAGATTGACGGTCTCGCTCGGTTGCTGAGGCTCGAAACTCCCATAGGAGGCCAGGCGTTAGGAAACTCTGAACATGTTGATGCCGTAATCAAATATCTGCAATCAAATAAGACCTTGATTTCCTGGATCAATCCTGACACCGATAAGGATGAACTCGTTGGTGTGCGTCAGAAGGTTGTGGATCATGCTCGTCAATTACACACGGCTGCTCTAAGCGGCGATCCTCAGGCTGCGCTCAACAAGCGTCAAGAACTACAGCTCCTCTGTGCGCATCGCGAAGGACGGACCGGTGTCAGTTACTGGAATGGTTTCGTCGAACGTGAACTCGGGCCATATACCGAAACTCCCTGGTATCTGGGACGACCAGTGATGGTGACGCGAAATAATAGGGCAGTAGATCTCTACAACGGTGATGTCGGAATTATTGTTCCGGGTGCCGACGGCGTACCAGTAGGGGCATTTTCAGAAGGATCCACGTTCCGGTTGGTTCCAACCATGCGACTTGAAGATGTTGAGAGTGTCCATGCTCTGACAATTCACAAAAGCCAGGGATCGGAGTATGACGACGTAATTGTTGTTTTGCCGAACGATTCCAGCCGAATATTGACGCGTGAGCTCTTTTACACGGGTGTCACCCGAACCAAGAATCGCCTGACAATCGTGGGTAATGAAACAGTTGTACGTAGTGCCGTGTCTCAGGCCATTCGGCGCGCATCGGGGCTGGCCGCAAGGATTTAAAATTATGAGTCTGTTGTTTAGTCTTGCTTATCAGGCGGCCATGGAGAGTCCCAGCCATGAGGTAGGCCATTTTCAACGAGCTCCTTAAAATAGTAATTGCTGAGACCAAAGCTCTCTACCGCTTGCAGAGCTAACCCACCTATATGTTTCTGGGCTTCAAGGCCGTATCGCAGCAGGTAGTCAAATTCGGAAAATTGATTCTCTGTTTGTTTGCCATCGAAATCAAATGAACCAGCAGCATGTGCTGCGGCGCACAACAGGGGAAGCAACCAGGGTGCTTTACCCATGCATTGGGCCAGTTCATGCTTAATACTGACGATGTCAAATTGAAGGTGTTGCTCGTTGAGCGAGTCAAGAGCTTCGAAGAGAAATCTTGATTTCTCCGGGCCAAGAAGCGTGTAGATCATTTCACCCTCGCGCATGACTACTCACCATCCTCTTCTGATTCAGTTAATTCCAATTGTTCCAAAAACCACGGTATAGAAATTGTTTTTGGAAGATACTGCCAGTTTCTCGCATTTGAAATTGAATTCACATAGATTGATTTCATATACGGAACATTTATGCAGTGAGTCTTTATGTTGCCAGCCACCGCATTCCAAATGTCAAAACCGGGACATATTTGCGAAGTCAAAATAAAAATAGTCGAAAGTGCTTGAGCAATGACTAGATCATTTGCTGAGAATGGACCTTCGGCACAGCCTTGCAAAGGCAGGTCACCGTTATCCAACAACTCAAAAGTTTTGAATGGGTCATACATGACCATCGAGTGATCACCGTCGGATGACGGATGGGTTATCGGAAATTCTTCAAAATGCGCCGACCATGTTGCAGCCAGGCGCGAAATCGTTCCTATTGGGTCATCTTCGTCGATGCAGTCTTCAAGTAGGCGTCGGTAAGTGGGCCACTGTTCGTTGCCGTTTACATGACGGTCAATTGATATCTGCCGAGTTTCATCAGATTCCCTGGTATTCATGGACCAATCTTAGGCGGGGATTGATGAAGGTATTTAGTGTGAACAGGTCTGTCACAGGTTTGCCCCAATGATGCGTATAACGGGTATACAACCTACAGAAAGGCAGTTACCCGACAGATGAGATACATAAAGACACCCCACCACCTATTCGCACACAACCCGCAGGCGCGTCCGAGCAATGCAGGCGCAATTTGGCGCAGACTGTGTTGGGTCAACGAACAGGTCGCAGTAAGCGGCGACTTATCCAACCACGATTCTGAGGCACTCGGTCAACTCCAGAAATGGATGAGCGAAGGCGTTACAGACATCATCGACTTGCGCGGCGAAGCATCAGACGAGTCGTTCGTTGCAAAGCACGCACCTGGAATCACCTACCACTGGTTAGGGGTGGATGATGAAGGTGGAAGGCGAAGCGGTGAGTGGTTCGAAGCAATCGAGGCACTCGCACAAATGATCTTCAAAGACCCCAAACGAAAAGTGGTTATTCACTGTCATATGGGCGTAAACCGAGGTCCGTCAGCGGCATTCACTGCGTTGATCACCAACGGGATTAACCCGGTTGAAGCACTAACTCAGATCCGGTCTGCACGACCAGTCGCATCAATGATGTATTCATTTGATGCGATTCAGTGGTTCGCGCATCGTGAAGGAAAGTCGGCGAGCGAAATCGAACTGGCATTCCAGGAGGTTCTGGAGTGGCACACCGAGAACCCATTGGACGTCAGTTACTGCATTGCGCAGATTGGCAATAGATACGCGGCGTAAACACCCTGCGGGACCTGAATGTCACACATTTGGGTCCCGCGTGCGTATTACAGGTACACCCACTCAATAATGAAAGGCAAGCACATGTCAAACCCCAACCCGGCCCCTCAAAAGGGCACCCACATCTACAAACTCGTCGATCGTTCCGGTTCAATGGAATCAATTGCGGGCGACGTGATCGGTGGATTCAACCATTTCCTCCGCGAGCAGCAAGCAAACGGTGATGACGCACGGATCACTGTCATTCAGTTTGATTCGCAAAACCCAGCAGAAGTCATTGCAGCAGGCATCCCGATTCGTGAAATGACAGAGATGACCTCTCAGACGTTCATTCCACGTGGCGGAACACCTCTTCTCGATGCAACTGGATCAATCATCAGTCGTGCACGTGCAGAGGCAGAGGCGCGAAAGGCAGCAAATCTCCCCGAGGAAGACATCATCATTGTCACCATTACCGACGGCGAGGAAAACCAAAGTGTTGAGTACTCACTGCAGCAGGTCCGAGACCTCATTGGAGTGTGCGAATCAGCAGGTTGGGTATTTGTCTACCTTTCGGCAGCACTGGATGCATACGGCGATGCGCAACGCATGGGCGTGCATAGTGGTGCGACTCAGCAGTTCAGTCACTCGGCAGATGGATCACGCAGGGGATTCGACAGTCTTTCCCGCAACATGGTCAATCTTCGCGAGAAGAAGCGTCGTGGCGAGTATTACGACTCGAGCACCTTCTTCGAGACTGGCAAGGACGCAGAAGACGAGTAACCCTTTCCTCGTCTTTTGCAAGCTGTTCGGCCCGGTACTTATGTACCGGGCCGAACTTTGTACAGATTTAACACCCAAACAAAGGAGAAATATGAAGAAACCAAAGAGATACGTCATCACCGGATACGACGAGGCCGGGCAGCAGGTACCAGTAATGGCAAAGGTGACCTGTGAAGCATCAAGTGGTCCATTCTCGACGTTTATGGCCGTTGAGGCAGTGCATGGTTATGCCCGCAACCAGCGGGAAGAAGGATTTACTGTGACTGTGGAATGGCTGAATGAAGTTCCCGAGGAATTGCAATTATGGTGGGCCCAATATTTTCAAGCAACGGAAGGAAAATAGTATGTGGATATTCACCGAAACCGGCTTCGTGAGTGCGGTTCGCAAGTCAGATGCACCAAGCAAAGTGACAGCGCGAGCTCGTGACAAGCAGTCGCTACAGGTTCTTTCCGAGCTTGCAGAGACCGAGATCATCCATACCCCTTATGCGGACTATGGCTATCGAGTGATCGTGGCCGATGCCGTATTCAAGGGTTGGCTTGAAACAACAGTTGACATGCTCGACTATGACAACTTCAAGAACCGCATCTGGAAAACTCGTGGAAACGTGTTTCATGATGCGCTTGGAAATGTCTGGACAGAGATGCTGGCAGTAGCCGATAGTGACGAACGAGAAGGAGACGAATATGAAGAGCAATAAGGCCCCATTGGGTGCTTCAGCAATTCCAGCCGTAATCTTTCGGCTTACAAAATGGACAGTGCTCCCGGAAGACGTAGAGCCTGGATACTCTCGTGCGGGTTACGGATTCAGGGAGAGCATGTCGCCGACCGAGTTGATGGACTCTGTGCGTGCATGGTGGTCGATTACACCTGAAGATCTCGCTTCGCGTGGTATTGAGCACGTTGTGGCAAGCTTCCAGACGGAAACCAAGGCCGTATATCGCATTGACGACATTTTCGGTAGGGAAATAGACAACAGAGTTGCGTTCAAACTGACCCAGCTAACGACGGGGAAAGCATTTGATGACTACTACCTCTACCAAGGGCTCAAGGTGACCGCCAAAAAGGGTGATCAAAATGAGTTTGTTTACTGGCCGCTAGGTAAATGATGAGCAGTTGTCGCTAGGCCGCGGAGGATGTGCCTCCGTACATCGGTCCTAGGACATCACCAAGGTTGTACGCCTCTCGAACAAGACCATCAAGTAATGGGGTGAGTTGTCGGGTCTCGTCACATCGCATCTCTGCGCCGACAACAACCATGTTGTTATCGCACCAGATGCGAGTGCCAACCCGGGTGGTGTTCAGTCGGTTGATTTCACGCAGAAGTTTGATGCTTTCAACCGTGTTGTGCAAGACCGTTGTGGTGCAACGCAATATCGGTTCAACACCATCAAACAGTTGTGCACGAACGACGACGTTTTTGTACTTCATTGCAATTTGACCGTTGTCGTGGATGAGATATTCGATCTTTCGGGTGTCGAGGTAGTCCTTTACCATTGGGAAGAATCGTGCTGCACCATCAAGAAGAAGTTTGAAATGAATTGAGACTCGATCGGTACGAACCTCGAGATATTGCCCTTCTTCCGGGTCGAAACCGATGGTCGCTTCCGCTTCATGGATGCACCAGAATCGATTAAGTACCATCTCAAACGCTAAGTGATTAACACAAAAAGACCCGCTCTGATGAGTTTTTGCACTGAGGGAAAGTGATGTGTCGGGACATCCGATGTATTGCCAAGAACGATTGAAATTCACTTTTCCAGACTCGATGCTGATATGCCCCGCCGGAGGTTGTGCGAACATTTTGTCGTAGTCGCTGAAATCCATCGGAGTGAGACCCATGAGTGAACTCATTCGTTGAAGTTCGCGAAATGGAACTACTGCTTTTGCAACATTGTTGTGTTCAAAGGTTTGAAACTGGGGAACAGTTGTTGCGGTCGCTATACGCATTGAAGAACCAGATGATGAAGATGCGATCGCAAAGTTGTCTTCAATTGAAATCTGACACGAATGCTCCATGTCGCCGAATGATGCTGCGCCATTAATGAGACGACCAGGAATGACAAAGTTTCCATCAAACTGATGCTGATCTCCACGGATGGTGATTACAAAATCTTTAGTGCACACTTGCCATGTTCGTATGCCGTTGATGCAGGCCACCAAAATCCCTTCGCCATCAACTTCCGATGGTCCGCAGATATTGACTGCTGCATTGAGAAGGTCGAGTTCTTCTTCAAGAATTGTGCCGAGGTGAACGTTCATGCCGCCACCTTTGCGATGACCTTCGCCGGTTTGTAACCAGTTGGAAGTGTGTGCACTTCTTCAAACACCAATGTCAACTCATGTTGAGTGGGTTTCTGTTGTGTTTGCACACCAACTCCAACTGTGACGGTTCCTTCTGCCAGATCGCTGATCTGGTTGGTAAACCAACGTGCTTCATTCATACTCATGGTCAATGACACTCCTTCTTCGGTGACGTGAACTGAACTGGGTGGCACTGAGCCACTCAGTCCGGCATCGGCAAGTGCCGTGCGAAGCCTGCGTGCAAGTGCCGCGCGTTCGTTGTCTGAGTACCGTGGATTGTCATTGGTCATGATGGTCTCCCTTGCGAGTCGGTGTTTGGTGGGGAAGCGAGTGTAGGCGAACACTTGTTCTCCCGCACGGCATTTTGGGCTCCAGGACTAAAACGCACAAAGTTGTTACAAATGTGCCTATTCCTGGCAAAAATCATCCCAGTCCAGGAAGGTCTCAGGCCGAATATGGTGGGCCGCCTCGACGGTGGCAGCCACGAGAGTGCCCACTATGTGGCCCATAACGGCCCCATTTGGGGGCATCAGATACTCCACTTCGCATGAGGGGGCCTTATCTGGGGATTTCCACCAGTCGATGAGATCGGCCGCCTCTATCGGGGTCATGGCGGCAACCATCATGTCTACGAGGAACGGACGGGTGGCCGATGTTTCGGACGGGTTGAGCCACAGTTTCACGAACATCTGTTGAGTAACCAAATTGGCCCTGATTGACCACAACGCAACCGGTTCCGGCAATCGAGGGTGAATGAGGTTGACCTGAAAAAGCGCGTGAGAATCGGTACCAAAGCCAGTTTGGGTAATGCCAGTAAGACCGTGGAGCATTGTCAACTGCTCAAAAATCTCTGAGAATTCTGGACTGCGTTGGTCGAACAGGATTTCAGCCAGCTGCGCAATGACTTGCAGAGCGTCGACAACCAATGTGTCTCGATTGCGAATGATGGAACCCCGACCCTGTGGGCCTCTTGCGGCCACCACGGTGATCGCTTCAATAGTCCGGGCGAACTGCACCGTGAGGCAGGGATATTCCTGATCGCACGAAACGCAGTGAGCGGCTTTGGGGGAACCATTGCTGATGTGGATGGCAGAGATATTGCGTGCCATGTGTTGCGAAAGACCAATTGCTTCACGTACTTCCATAAAACCTCCCATAGAAATGAAAAACACGTACCCACAAAGTGGATACGTGTTTGTTTGACCTTCACAGTATGCATTATGGGTGTAACACGGTTGGGTAAGTGAGTGCTTCCTCACACCCAAGTGTGGATCGTGCGTAGTGCTTGTGACATGAAAACACAAAACGAAACAACACTTACCGTCTTCTACAACGATGACTACATCAACCCAACAGATATTGAAACCCGGACTAAGGCGAAACCAATCGCGGAACTGATCCAGCAGGGGGAGGTGCAGGGAGTTCGGTTGGCATCCCCCGTGGCGGCGACCCGTGAGCAACTCTTACAAGTGCATAGCGAAACCTATGTAAACAAGATTTGGCGTGAATCCGACGCACTGCGTGGAAGCATTCTGGCAAGTACCGGTGGAGTGATTGCGGCGGTTGATCAAGCAATGATCGATGGCGCATCTGGATCTTTGTCAAGCGGTCTACACCACGCAAAGCGCGACCAGTATGCGGGATTTTGTTACGTCAACGGTCTAGCACTGGCGGCACTGCACGGGATTGAGCGATACAAAATGCAGGACATTGGAATTCTGGACCTAGATGCACACTGCGGTGGTGGAACATTCGAATTAGTTGGAGAGAACCCAAAGGTTCGTCTTGCGGATGTGAGCGTCAACGGATATGACTCATGGAATTCGATTGAATCTCGTCATCTACTTCGCATAGTGGATGATGCAGATGTATACCTGAGCGAAGTAGAAATGGCGTTAGATCACTTACAGGGAGTTGAATTCCTCATCTATAACGCAGGTATGGATCCGTTTGAAGATGGTGGTGGCATGCGCGGTATCACTAGAGAGATACTTGAAGAGCGCGAGCGACTGGTTGCACAGTGGTGTCTTCGCACAAAAACACCAGCACTCTTTGTGCTGGCGGGCGGTTATACGAGCAGCAAACTAGACCTAGACGGAGTGGCAAGATTGCACTTACCCACTATCCGCGAATTCCAGCGATTGGTGTAACTGCTACTTTGTGGTCTTTTTCCCAGAGCTTGACGTTCGGCGGGGAATGTTTAGCGGTGGATCCAAACGCTCGGCTTTGCCTCCGCGATACACCTGCGCCGGTTTGCCCGTTCCCGAGGCAGGAATCTTCGTTTTGTTTGGGATCTTTTCGACAAAGCCAGGGATGAATTCGGCCTTGCGTGTGAAGTTGGCGGGATCAAAATGAAGTCGCAATTTCTCACGTGCTGATTGTTCGCCGCGACTCGATGTTTGAGAGTTTCGTCGGTACTCTTCGGCTAGTAAGTTCTGCACTTTTGAAAGTACATCCATATCTCGAGTTGCTTTGCGGCCGCTGGATAGCCGCATTCCAACATCGCTGAATGGCAAAGACAATGAATCTTCCCCACGGCTAGAGAATCCAACAGCCCTCGAGAGACTCTTGATTTGGTCATCAAACACCTTGCTTCCGAACTTCTCGTCCTCGCGACGAATTCGTTCTGCATACCGTTCAAAATTGGCATCAGGGTTATAGGCGTGGTGGAAAATGACTTCGTACACGTGGCGCAATTCGCTCATTGTGAATTCCTTGCCGCAGAGCTTTAGGGCAACTGGAGTTCGCTCCATTAGATCGCGGACCGTAGTAATTGCATCGCGAATGATTTGGCCGTGATCAAATTCGAGGCGGTTTGGAGGAGAAAGAATTTCAACAACATCAACGAACTGGGCTCGCTCGGCGTCACTGCCTGCAAAGGGCAACCCGAATTCTGGACTAAGAGCGACGAACGCAACGCTTACAGTACGACCCGGCCGAGGATCTCGGCCCCGATCACCATATGCGCCAATCTGGATGAGATCTTTGGCATCAATCGTTATGGATGTTTCCTCATGGAGTTCTCTTTGTGCTGCATGACTTAACGTTTGATCAATTTCCTCCACGCGACCGCCTGGAAGAGCAAAATCAATATCTTGTCGCGTCACCTCAGAAGCTCTTCCCGTGCGCTTATCAACGATGCACGAGATATCGCCGTGACGCTGAACTACAGCAACTTGCAATAGGCCCCGTTTGATCGTCAGAGCAACAACATCGACGGCCACATTGAAGTGACTCGGCAGTTTGGATTTGGTTGGCTTGGCGTTTGGGTTCATAGGGTTTCGCAACATATACGCACGATGGCGACTTAATGGTAAGCCTACTTAAACACCTGCAGCCCGCCCGAGATTCATCTAGAGCCAGCATCGCCCGGGCAAGAGGGGCAGGGAGCTCGTTTGAGATTTGGGGGAGATTTCGCCAGCTCGTGGAGAGGGAAAGTCAATACCTGTATGGGTTCTAGGGCACTGTGTTACACCCAGCGATATAATGTCAATATGACTTATACGCAGAGATATATTAGTAAAAAAGACTTTATGTCGTGTGCTATATTCATCATCCCGAAAAAGCACGAAAGGAAATTACCGCAAATAGTCAACAAATAGAGCTAAATCGACCGAAATCCCCAAAGGGCACTCGAACAGTCAATTTTACAGATACCAGTATACAACCGCCAGCAACCACAGTAAATCGTCTCTTGAAAGGGGATCCAATGACCACTAAGCGCAACCCACAAAATCGCAACAAGCAAAAGAAACAACTGCAGGAAGCGTACGTTATTGATTTCTATAAGGCGGTCTACTCGAGGTTTGGTGGACGTGAAACATACAAGGGTCAAACCGTTGACGATGTTGTTCAGTTCTCGGTTGAGGAAATGATGAAGCGCATCACCTACATCATGAGCAAGTACCCGAATCCGGCACACTACGCGGCAGCACGATTTAGCAATGTCGTCACGGACTATCAGCGTCGACAGTCTTCACAGGCGGGTTCTGGGGCATTGGGACAGCGCAGGTGGGAATCTTCCGCAAATGAAAAGATTGCGGAAGCAATTGAGGCAATCTCCTCAAACAAATCCGAAGACTGGGCAGACTCGATGGACAAAATGTCACTCGCGAAAGAGATTATGGGTGTACTCAGTGTTCAAGAGCAGAAGATGGTTCACCTGGCAGCACTGGGATATTCCAAAACCGAAATCGCGAAGAAAGTGAATCTTCGTCGTGAGACTGTAAGCAAGAAAATGTCTAAAGTGCGTGAAACAGCAAAGACGTTTAGGCCTGCCGCATAGCGGTATCCGGCGCGATGATCAGTATTGATCGCGAAGGCGCAACCATGAATGCCTTCACGTGAAGAACATCAAGCGTCTTTAGCTGGCGAGCAGTAAGCGTCGATAGACGAACATCGGTCATGTCGCGAAGTTGCACCTCGATGGGCACACCACGCGTCATGCCGGTGAGGTCGATTGCCTCGCTGTCGGACAAGGCAAGCTTCATCGAGACGACATCGTGCTTGCGCACCATCAAGTTTTCGGCCAGCACAACGCTGTCGTGAACCACCCAGCCTGCGGGAACACGAACCAACCAACGACAAGAGAGACGATGTAGTTGCGGAGCGAGTTTCCAGAGCAGCAGCAAGCCAAGAATTAGACCTGGAATGCCAAGGATGAAATTGCTTTGTGCCAACAAAATGGGTGGATAGCAAACAAAGAGGACCAACAAACCCCATGCAAGCAATGTTGGCAATACAAGCGGTGCAGGAATCTTCAGCAAGTAACGACGCTCGTCGCCATACGCACCTGCCTGCACGTGGAGCAACCCATATTCAGCAGTGAAGATGAGCATCAATGCAATGACCGAACTCACCGCGCTGGCCACTTGCAATGCTTCCCAAGACGCATCGGGCAAACCAGCCAATAGCCATGCAGTCACCACTGGGGTGATACTGCGCACCACAGTGAGAGAAATGGGGTGATGCAACCAGGTTGCCAGCGCCACTAGGCCCCACAGCACCCAAAGAAGAACGCTTTGCGTTGCCCCATCAGAGGTGAGTGAATTGGGCAACAATGCAGCGATTATCCACAACACCCGAACTGGCCAGGAAAGGCGAGTGAGCAGTGTTGAAATCACCTCACGAGCCTAGGGCAGTACAGCCCGCAAGTAATGTTGAGAACATGGCGGCGAGCACAAAACCCTCAAAAAGCGATGTGGCCCGCGCCGCGCATTTACGCGACATCATCAACAAACACAACGAGCAGTACTTCACTCACGACGCACCCGAGGTAAGTGATGCCGAGTACGACGAACTGAAGCGCGAACTCATTGCGTTGGAAGCCAAGTACCCCAGCCTGATCACGCTGGATTCGCCAACAGCCCAAGTTGGCGCACCGGCACTCACCACCTTCGCGCCAGTTACGCATCGCGCACCGATGACCAGCCTGGATAACGCAATGGATATCCACGAGTTGCAGGCCTGGGGCGAGAGGGCGGCAAAAGGGTTAGACAATGCGCAACCCATGCGCCTGATTTGCGAACTGAAAATTGATGGCCTGGCCATGAGCATTCGATACGAGAATGGCGTGCTCGTGCAGGCCGCCACGCGAGGTGATGGAAAGGTTGGTGAAGACGTCACCGAAAACATCAAGACCATTTCGGTAATTCCG
>Ga0208593_1000111_pt1 | contig 12583 bp, 10 predicted proteins | sample LakMenEpi15Jul10_FD_150700 | JGI IMG/M metagenome (GOLD analysis project Ga0208593, IMG submission 150700) | Freshwater microbial communities from Lake Mendota, WI - 15JUL2010 deep hole epilimnion (SPAdes) | ecosystem: Environmental > Aquatic > Freshwater > Lake > Epilimnion/Euphotic zone ... | reverse complement strand
CGGCGCCTGGGATCGGATCGAGGCTCTGACCCTCGGCGGGTTCGCCCTCCTTCGCAGAAGCAGTCGTCCCGAACAGCACCAGATCGGCCACCTGGTCGGCGAACTTGTCGTCCTCCATCGCGCCGATCTTGATGAACGGGGCCAGCGATTCCCAGATTTCGGCGTAGCGCTTCGGTTCATCGCGGTGCAGCTGCTTGAGGCGATCGGCCACCTTCTTGGCCACGAAGCCACCGATCGAGCGCACGCGCCTGTCGGTCTGCAGGGCCGAACGGCTCACGTTGAGCGGGATGTCCGGTGAATCGATCACGCCGCGCAGGGGCAGCAGGTAGCGGGGCACCACCTCCTTGATCGAGTCGCTCACGAACACGTTGTTGCAGTAAAGCTTGATCTCGCCCTTCTCCCAGTCGGCCCGGCCCGTGAGCTTGGGGAAGTAGAGGATGCCCTGCAGGTTGTAGGGATAGTCGGTGTTGAGGTGCACCCACAGCAGCGGGTCGCCCTGGAAGGGGTAGAGGTAGCGGTAGAGCTCGATATAGTCGTTGTCGCTGAGATCCCTCGGGCTCTTGCGCCAGGCCGATTCGCGCTTGTTCACCGTTTCGCCCTCCAGCTGCACCGCCACCGGCAGGAAATCGCAGTAGGTGGTGATCAGGGTGCGGATGCGGGCCGGCTCGATGTATTCCTCTTCCTCCTCCATCAGATGGAGGATCACATCGGTGCCGGGTTCACTGCGCTCGGCGGCTTCCAGGCTGAAGTTGGGGGAGCCATCGCAGCTCCAGCGCACCGCTTCGCTGCCGTCCCGGGCAGAACGGGTCACCAGCTCCACCTGCTTGGCAACCATGAAGCTGGAGTAGAAGCCCAGGCCGAAGTGGCCGATGATCGCGTCGCTCTCGCTCTTGTACTTCTCCAGGAAATCCTCGGCACTGGAGAAGGCCACCTGGTTGATGTAGCGCTTCACCTCATCGGCGTCCATGCCGATGCCGTTGTCCGAGATGGTGAGCGTCTTGGCCTCGCGGTCGATGCGGATGTTGATCAGTCCTTCGGGGCCCTCGCTGCAGTCGCCGGCCATCGCCGCCATCCGGCGCTTGCTGATGGCATCCACGCCGTTGCTCACCAGCTCCCGCAGGAACACCTCGTGGCCGCTGTAGACGGCCTTCTTGATGATCGGGAAGATGTTCTCGGTGTGGATCTGGATCTGACCCTGCTCGGCCTGCAGCACCACTGGTTTACGTGCAATGTTTATCCAAGGCTCCCCCGGGCGGGTCCCTTCCGCCAAGGGGGAGCCTTGGGCAGGAAACCGACCCCAGCCCCGGCAGCAGGCCAGCTGCCTACGATCCCGGCCATCCGCCCCGCACCTTGCCCCTGATGGCCAGCCAGTGGCAGAACTTCCTGCAAAACGAGGGGGAATGGCAGGGATCCTTCGCCGGCCTCACCCCTGCCGGCGAGCTGCTCAGTGAAACCCCCTCCCTGCTCAGCCTGCAGAGCGCCGAGGAGGGCCGCCTGGTGCGTTTCCGCCTGCGCCGTTACGGGCCGGAGGGTCGCGATGGTGCCCCCAGCAGTGATCACCAGCAGGACTACCGCAGCCTGGGCCGCCAGGTGGTGTTCTTCGACTCCGGCGCCTTCAGCAAGGGCACGATGCAGGTGGCGCCTGGCAGCACCTTCGGCGTGGAGACTGGCTTTGTGGCCGGTGACCGCCGCCATCGGCTGGTGCAGCTGTTCGACGCCGCCGGGCAGGCTGACCAGCTGGTGCTGATCCGCGAGTTCCGCCTGGGCTCCGAGGCGGTTGAGCGCCCCCCCCTGCGGGCCGATCAGCTGCTGGGCTCCTGGGAGGGTGAGGCCGCCACGGTGACGGCCGACTGGCCGGAAGCCGACCGGCAAAGCTGCGCCAGCACCTTCTCCCCCGCTGATCTGAACGACGTGGTGTGTCTGGCGGATGGTGGCTATTGCCGTAGGCCAGCCCAGGTGAGCCACCGCCAGGCGTTCACGGTGGAGGCTGGCTGGCTGCTGGCACCGGATCGGCTGGAGCGGTTGATCCGCTGTTACGACGGCAGCGGTGCCTGGCTGTCGTCGCGCCACGAGTGCCTGCGCCGGTGCTGAGGCAGCTCCCCTGCATCGCGGGGGCCCTGGCAGTGCTGCTTGGCTGGCCAGGCCGTGGGGCCCGCGCCCTGGAACTTCCCTGTTCCATTCCCGCCACCTGGGAGCTGCAGCAGCAGCTGGAGCTGCCGAGGAGAGCTGCCGATGGGCAGCGGATCGGCGGGCTCTCCGCCGCCGCCTTTGCGGCCGCCAGTGATCGTCTCTGGCTGCTCAGCGACCTCCCGCAGGGCTCGCTGAGCCATTGGACTGGCCTCACGGCCGCTCTGGCTGGCGGGCCTCCACCCCGGTTCGCCGGCAGCCTGGCCTTGCAGCGGCAGCCGCTGGATGGGGAGGGGCTGGTGCAGCTGGAGGGCCAGCTCTGGGTGGCCAGCGAAGGACGCCGCACCCCCACCAGACCTGCCGAGCTCCTCCGTTTTGACGCCCGATCGGGTCGCCTGCTCCAGAGCGTGGATCTGCCTGCCGACTGGCAACCTGGGCCCGATCGGGGCCTGGACAGCAACGCCGGTCCGGAGTCCCTGGCCCTGGGCCACCAGGCCGATGGCCGTCCTTTCCTGCTGATGGCCGCCGAGCGGCCCCTGCTCCAGGATCCCCCCCGCCACGTGCGATTGCTGCGCTGGCAGTGGCAGCCCGGCCAGGATCCCCTGCCCAGGGCCCCCTCTCCCCTTCCCCAGGGGGCCCTGCTCCTGCCCCATGGCGATGGCTGGGGACTGACCGAACTGCTGGTGGTACAGCCGGGTGGGCGCCTGCTTGGCCTGTTACGGCGCTTCCAGGTTCCCGACCGCTGGCAGATCCGCCTGGCCCTCTATCCGATGCCCACCCCGGGCCAGGCCCGCCCGGCGGCCCCATTGGTCAGCTGGGATCTGCTGGCGATCGGTCTGGAGCCCGATAACTGGGAGGGTCTGACCGCTGGTCCTGTTCTGGCGGATGGTCGAGCGGTGCTGGTGCTGGTGAGCGACGACAACCTCAATCCATTCCAGGCCAACCGGCTGGCCGTGCTCACGCCCCGCTGCCTGTGAGGGCGTTCTCCACAGGTTTCCCACACGTCTGGTCCCTGCCGCTGGGGCAACGTCAGGCAGACGAACAGATCCTGGGCAGTCATCGCAAAAGGACCCAGCGAAGGGAGTTCGCAATGGACGCAATCCCTCTGCCCGTTGAGGTTTGCGCAATGGGTCGAATTGTTCAGCAGATCTGCTGGGATCGATCCCAGGGAGCTCGAGCATCGGCAGAACCAGCTGATTGGGAGATTCAGCTGGCCATGGGGCCCTTCAAGCACTGTGGAAAAGTTCAGCTCGAAGACTTCAGGCAGATCTGAACCAGGTGAAGGAGCTGGTGAATGGTGTGCCTCAGGCTCCCGCCCATGGGAGGCGCTGTTGCGGCGGCGGCGGCAGCGCTCGGAGCAGTAACGCACGTCCTGCCAGACGTCCTTCCATTTGCGCCGCCATTGAAACGGGCGGCCGCACACGGCGCAGACGCGGGTTGGCCGGTCGGCGCGGCCGGTCTTCATCGCGCCTTCTGCAGATCGGGACGCTCCTCAGGCAGGATCGCCCCTTCCACAGGACACACCTGCAGGCAGATGCCGCAGTCAATGCAGGTGTCGAAGTCGATCCAGTAAAAGCCCGTGCCCTTGCTGTTGGCCCCCTGCCCAGGGTGGATGCAGGCCACCGGGCAGGCATCGACGCAATCAGCGACGCCTTCGCAGACGTTGGAGACGATCGTGTGGGCCACGGTGGGTTGATGACAACCTGAACTTTAGGAACCCAGCCAGACGGCACGGGAGCACCCCCGCTCGCTGGCGATGGCGTCCGCCCGTTCCTGGCTGGCCAGGGGATCGGGATGGAGCTCGGCGATCACCCCTTCGCGGTGCAGCTGTTGCTGAATCTCCAGGGCAGCCACCACACCGCTGCCGGCGGCGTAGCTCACCAGCACGGGGGCAGCCGTGCGGTCCAGCCGCCAGCCATGGCCCAGCAGCTCCCGCAGGGCCTCCACGTCGAAACCGAAGCCCACACCCGCTGGCGAACTGCCTCCGGCATTGAAGCGACCCACCAGGGCGTCGTAGCGGCCACCACTGGCGATCGCCAGCGGCGCCTGCTCTCCCCGGCACACCAGCTTCAGCACCAGGCCGTCGTAGAGGGCGAAATGGGGTTGGAAGGTGGGGTCGAGCCGCAGCTTCACACCACCCCGCTCAGCAGCCGGGGCCACGGCGGCGAGGATCAGCTGCAGATCCGCCAGCAGCGGAACCGGTCCCAGCCATTGCTCCAGGGCATAGAGCACCTCGCTGGCCCCCCCACGCAGGCGCATCACCGCCCGCAGGCGCTGCTGCTGCGGTTCAGGGAGCGGAATCGCCTCCAGCGCCAGGGGGTCAAATCCCGTGAGGGCCCTGCGCGTCGCGGCCTTGTGGGTGTCAGGCACATCCGCCAGCAGGGCCGTGAGCAGCCCGTGGTGACCGATCAGCAACTGGGGGGTGTGGGCCGCCAGCTCGAGCTTCGCGGCGGCGGCCAGGAGCAGGCTGATCAGTTCCACGTCCGCCGCTGCGCTGCGCTCCCCCAGCAACTCCACGCCGCTCTGCAGCTGCTCGTGAATGCGTTGCTGACCGCTGTCGCCGGTGCTGCTGCGAAAGATCGTTCCGTTGGTCCACAGCCGCAGCGGCCTGGGACGCTGGGCCATGCGTGTGCTGGCCGCCCTGGCGATCGAAGCGGTGAGTTCCGGCCGCAGCCCAAGCCTCTCCTCGCTGGCCAGCAGCACCAGCTCCCGTCCATCGATGCCTCCACCGGCCTCCAGGGTGTCCACGCGCTCCACGCTGGGGGGATCCACCTGCTGATAGCCCCAGAGGCGATACACCTCCGCCAGGGCCGCACAGATCGCGCGGTTCTGTTCCACCTCACGGGGATTGAGATCCCTGGCGCCGGCAGCAGGTTGCAGAGCCATGGAGGCGCGGGATGAGATCCGGTTCCCAGATCCTATGGAGCGACCGGGGTGCTGGTGCCGCTGTCGAGTTCGGGGGCGCCGTAGCTGCTGCCGGCCAGGGGCCGGCAGGCCGCCAGGCCGCTGAGCAGCTGCCCGTGCAGGCCTGGGCCAGCCGCCACCACCCTGCCGCTGGCCAGGTCAGCGGGGGAACCGTCGTAGCCGGTCACCACTCCGCCGGCCTCCTCCACCAGCACCAGGCCTGCCGCCAGATCCCAGGGAGCCAGGCCCCGTTCCCAGTACCCATCCACCTTGCCACTGGCCACAAAGGCCAGATCCACCGCCGCCGCCCCGGCCCGGCGGACGCCGTGGGTGCGATGGGTGAACCAGGCGAACTCGGCGTAGTTGTTGTCCAGCCGTTGCTGGCGGTCGTAGGCGAAACCGGTGGCCAGCAGGGCGTCGGCCAGCTGGCGGCAACCACTCACCGCCAGTCGGCGGTCGTTGCACCAGCTGCCCAGGCCGGGCGCGGCCCAGTAGAGCTCGTCGAAGGCGGGCAGCGCCAGGGCCCCCAACAGGGGAATTCCCTGCCAGGTGAGCCCCACCGAGGTGGCATACACCGGAAAGCCATGGGCGTAGTTGGTGGTGCCATCCAGGGGATCGACACACCACTCCAGAGCGCCCTCGGCGGGCCGTCGGCCGCTCTCCTCGGCCAGCACACCGATCTCCGGGGTTTCGGCCTGCAGCAATCTCAGCACGGCCGCCTCGGCGGCCAGGTCGGCCTCGGTCACCAGGTCGCCGTTGCGGCCCTTCTCACGCACCTGCTCCAGCCGTCCGAAGTGGGCCTTGAGCTGAACGCCCCCTGCCTCTGCTGCCCGCCGTGCCACATCCAGAAGCCGCTCCATGCGCTCCAGCGACAGGCCTGAACCAGCCAGGGCCTGGGTGCAGAGGCGGGGGCCGCAGGGGGGCGCCGATGGGTCCACGGGGCTGGGGGAAAGGCTCATGGTCTGCAGGGGCTGGGGCTGTCTGAACAGGATGGGCCAGGGCTGGCTGGGGGTTGCTCAGTCCTCCTCGATCGGCAGGCCTGGCCGCACCCGACCCCGCCCGAAGAAGCGGCCGAACTGCAGGTCGTAGACCTCGTCTTCATCCTGGGTCTCCACCTCGAGCGGACCGGTGGCCCGGGCCACGCAGAGCAGGCCGTAGCCCTGCTGGCGCAGATCCTTGGACAGGCCAAGGGCTTCGCGCTGGTCGATCGATCCCTTCAGCACACGTACGGCACAGGCGGTGCAACAGCCGTTGCGGCAGCTGAAGGGCAGGGGATCGCCCTGCTGCTCGAAGCTGCGCAGGATGTACTCCCCTTCGGGAACGTCGTGGCGGATCACCCGGCCGGCCTGGCGCCAGTGAACGGTGATCGGAAAGGAGCGGGTCATCGGGCCGAGGAGGTGGGGGCGGGTCCCCTGCTACATTCGCACTTGCCCCATTTTGCCGCTGGAGAGGTGGCCGAGTGGTCGAAGGCGCAGCACTGGAAATGCTGTATAGGGGCAACTCTATCGAGGGTTCGAATCCCTCCCTCTCCGCTCAATCACCGGCCCTTGGGCCGGTTTTTTTGTCGTTCATACGGAGCATGGCAGGACTGAAAAACAAAGAGCTCTAGCCCCCGCGGCCACTGGCCGGGGGGGTGATCTCCAGGCACTACCAGCCGCTGCCGCCACTGCCAGGCAAAGTCAGGGGATCAGCCGAAGCGTCCGGTGACGTAGTCCTGGGTTGCCTGCTGACCGGGGGCATTGAAGATGCGCTCGGTGTCGTTGAACTCGACCAAGTAGCCCACCTTGCCGCTACCACCTTCGACAGCCTCGGCGTTGAAGAAGGCGGTCATGTCGGCAACCCGCACAGCCTGCTGCATGTTGTGGGTCACGATGATGATCGTGTAACTGCGCTTGAGCTCATGCATCGTCTCCTCAATCTTGAGGGTGGAGATCGGGTCTAGGGCTGAGCAGGGTTCGTCCATCAGAATCACCTCAGGCTCCGTGGCGATCGCCCGGGCGATGCAGAGACGCTGCTGCTGACCACCGGAGAGGGCAAAGCCACTCTCCTTCAGTTTGTCCTTGCATTCATCCCACACGGCAGCCTTGCGCAGGGAACGCTCCACCAGTTCATCCATATCACCCTTGTAGCCGTTGATCCTGGCCCCGAAGGCAATGTTCTCGTAGATGCTCTTGGGGAAGGGATTCGGTTTCTGAAACACCATGCCAATCCGCCGGCGCACCTCCACGGGGTCCACGTTGCGCTCGTAGAGATCGACACCGTCGAACACCACCCGGCCCTTGAGCCCGCAACCGGGGATCAGGTCGTTCATGCGGTTGAGGGCCCGCAGAACAGTGGACTTGCCGCAGCCGGATGGTCCGATGAAGGCGGTGACCTTACCGCTCGGGATGTCCATGTAGACATTCTTGACGGCCTCAAAGCTGCCGTAGGAAATCGTGACGTTCTGCAGGGACATGCAGACGTCGTTGCTGTTGATGGCGGGGGAGGTGGCTTGGGTCATGGCCGGATGGAGTAGAAGAGAACGTGCTGATGGGATGGAAAAGGTTGAGATATCAGGTCTTTTTGGCCACCTTGCTGATCCAGCGAGCCAGAAGGTTGGCAGCGAGAATCATCATCACCAACACAAATGAAGCGGCCCAAGCTAAGGCGTTCTGAGCCTCGTAGGGCATGATGGCGAAGTTGAAGATCAACACCGACATGGTGGCGATCGGATTGAACAGACCTTCAGGCCAGAAGGGAGAGAAGAGGGCCGTAAAGATCAGAGGTGCCGTTTCGCCGGCAGCGCGGGCGATGGCCAGCACGATCCCCGTGGCGATGGGTGTGAAGGCCGCCGGCAGGGTGATACTGGTGATGGTGACGAATTTGGAAGCTCCCACCCCGTAGGCACCCCAGCGGAGCTCCTGGGGAACCAGTTTCAGACCTTCATAGGTGGTCTTGATCACCGTGGGCAGCATCAGCACAGCGAGGGCTATGCCGCCGGCAACGGCGCTGTAGCTCTGGTTGAAGAAGATGCGGGTGGCGACCACCACCCCGTATACGAACACACCGGAGATGATGGAGGGCACGCCCGCTAGTACGTCATTGCCGAAGGTCACAAACTGGGAGAACCAGCCGCGCTGGGAGTATTCGTTGAGATAAACACCACCACCCACGCCGATGGGAATAGCAATCAGGGAGGCGATCAGGGTGACGATGATCGTTCCGATCACCGCATTACCGATACCGCCTCCATCCAGGCCAGGGGGTGGAGGCAACTGGGTGAACAGGGAGATGCTCAGCAGTGACGCACCCTTGTACAGCACATAGGCCAGCACCAGAAACAACGGCAGAATGGCGATTCCGGCAAAGGTGGACGCAATGGCCGTGCAGAGCCTGTTAATGCGATTGCGCTTCAGCTTGGGGTCGAAACTGAGGGACCGACGTTCAAACAGAGAAGCGTGAGCAGTAGCGGAGGATTGCATGGCGTTACCTTCGATGGATCTCATGGCTGGATCAGATGGCAGATTCAGTAGCGCAGGCTGAGGCGGCGCACCACCCACTGAGCCAAGATATTTACCGCAAAAGTCAAAATCATCAGAATCAAGGCCGCATACATCAGCGCCGAGACCTGGATGCCATCAGCCTCGCCGAACTGGTTGGCCAACATCGAGGCAATGGTGTTTCCAGGGGCCAGCAGGGAGGTGCTGAAGTTCATGGCATTGCCGATGATCATGGTCACAGCCATCGTTTCGCCCATCGCCCTGCCCAGGGCCAGCATCACGCCACCGGTGATGGCGGAGATGGCCGCGGGCACGATCACGCTGCTGATGGCTCCCCAGCGGGTGGTACCCACGCCATAGGCACCCTGCCGGAGTTCGATCGGCACCTGATTGAGAGCGTCCCTGGAGATGGCTGTGATGATGGGCAGCACCATCACAACGAGGATGAGGATGGCGGGGGCCATGCCGGGACCCTGTGGGATGGTGTTGAACAACGGAGACCAGCCCAGGATCTGATGCAGAAACTGGAGCACTGGCCTCAGTGCAGGCTCCATCACGAAGATCGCCCAGAGACCGAGGACCACTGAGGGGATGGCGGCCAGCAGTTCCACCATCAGGCCGATGGCGTCGCGCAGACCACGGGGCAGCATGTCCTCGGTGATCAGGATCGCCGTGCCCAGACCGAGGGGGATGGCGAACAACAGTGACAGCAGAGCAGTCACCAACGTTCCATAGATCGCCGTGAAGGCCCCGTACTCGTTGTTGACGGGATCCCAGGCCGATGTGGTGAGGAACTTCAACCCGAACTCGCGGATCGCTTCCTGAGACCCCTGGAACACCACCAGGAAAATGCCCAGCAGCACGATCGCCACCACCGAGGCCAGGGCCAGGCTGAGCTGGCGGAAGCCAAGGTCCACCATCTTCTCAGAGGGGGGACGACGACGGAGCGTGAACGCATCGGCTTTCGCGGCTGATCGGAAATCCGTCGTCATGCAGAAAAGGCGTGCAAAGGGCCAAGCCACTTGGAATTTACGAACCACCACCTGCCTTTCGGTTTAAGCGGCGATTAACGTCCAATGGACCGGTAACTTGGGGCCGCCGCGCGGTTCACGACTCCAGAACAGTCCATGGGGCGCATCGTCGGCATCGACCTCGGCACAACCAACTCCGTGGTGGCGGTGCTCGAGGGGGGACGCCCCCAGGTGATCGCCAGTGCCGAGGGCGGGCGCACCACCCCATCGGTGGTGGGCTTCAGCCGCGACCAGGAGCTGCTGGTGGGCCAGCTGGCGCGCCGCCAGCTGGTGCTCAATCCCCGCAACACCTTCGCTAACCTCAAGCGCTTCGTGGGCCGCCAGTGGGGGGAGCTCGACGACGGCAGCCTCGGCGTGCCCTACACCGTGCGCGCCAACGACCAGGGCAATGTGCGGGTGGTGTGCCCTGCCACCGAGCGGGAATATGCGCCGGAGGAGCTGGTGGCCAGCATCCTGCGCAAGCTCTGCGACGACGCCTCCACCTACCTCGGTGAGGCCGTGGAGGCCGCCGTGGTGACGGTGCCCGCCTACTTCAATGACGCTCAACGCCAGGCCACCCGCGACGCGGGCCGGCTGGCAGGCATCAGCGTGGAGCGCATCCTCAACGAGCCCACGGCTGCGGCCCTGGCCTATGGCTTCGACCGCAGCGCGGCCAAGCGGGTGCTGGTGTTCGACCTGGGCGGCGGCACCTTCGACGTGTCGATCCTGCGCATAGCCCAGGGTGTGTTTGACGTGAAGGCCACCAGCGGCGATACCCAGCTGGGCGGCAACGACTGGGATCGGCGGATCGTGGACTGGCTCGCCGATGCCTTCCAGAAGGAGCACGGCCTCGACCTGCGCCGCGACCGCCAGGCCCTGCAGCGGCTCACCGAGGCTGCCGAGAAGGCCAAGATCGAGCTCAGCGGCGTGCAGAGCACGCCGATCTCCCTGCCCTTCATCGCCACCGGCGGCGAGGGACCGCTGCACATCGAGACCACCCTGGAGCGGCATACTTTCGAGAGCCTCTGCCCCGACCTGCTCGACCGCCTGCTGCGCCCGGTGCAACGGGCCCTGCGCGATGCCGGCCTCGCGGCCGATGACATCGACGACGTGGTGCTCGTGGGCGGCGCCACCCGCATGCCGATGGTGCAGGAGATGGTGCGCACCCTGGTGCCCCGCGATCCCTGCCAGACGGTGAATCCCGACGAGGTGGTGGCGATCGGCGCCGCGGTGCAGGCCGGCATCCTCACCGGCGAGTTGCGCGACCTGATGCTCAACGACGTCACCCCCCTCTCCCTTGGGCTGGAGACGATCGGCGGGGTGATGAAGGTGCTGATTCCCCGCAACACGGCCATTCCGGTGCGGCGCAGCGACGTGTTCAGCACCTCCACCCCCAACCAGAGCTCGGTGGAGGTGCATGTGCTCCAGGGGGAGCGGCAGATGGCCAGCGACAACAAGAGCCTGGGCCGTTTCCGGCTCTCCGGCATCCCGCCGGCCCCCCGTGGGGTGCCCCAGGTGCAGGTGTCGTTCGACATCGACGCCAACGGCCTGCTGCAGGTGTCGGCCATGGACCGCACCACCGGCCGCCAGCAGAGCGTGAGCATCCAGGGCGGCTCCAACCTCAGTGAGGAGGAGATTGCCCGGCTGATTGAGGAGGCGGAGCAGAAGGCGGCAGAGGACCGGCGCAAGCGGGCTGCGGTCGATCGACGCAACCGCGCGCTCACCCTGGTGGCCCAGTCCGAACGGCGCCTGCGCGATGCCAGTCTCGAGCTGGGTCCCTACGGGGCGGAGCGCCAGCAGCGGGCCGTGGAGATGGCCCTGCGGGATGTGCAGGACCTGCTGGCCCTGGAGGAACGGGGTGACAGCGACCCGGGCGAGCTGGATCTGGCCGTGGGCCAGTTGCAGGAGGCCCTGTTCGGCCTCAACCGCCGCCTGCTCAGCGAGCGCAAGGCCGACCAGGGACCGCTGCAGGGGCTCAAGAACACGCTCGGATCGCTCAAGGACGAGCTGTTCGCCGATGACGACGACTGGGACGACTGGAACCGCCCCGCCAGTGACCCATGGTCCCGCCAGGGTGATTGGTCCCGCCAGGGCGACTGGTCTGGAACGGCTCCCTCCCGTGGCTGGGGGGAACAGGAGCGCCTGCGCGACGACCGCTGGTCCTCCACCTCCGGGCGCCGGGCCGAAGAGGACCGGCCCTACCGCCAGGAGCGTTGGCCTGCGCTGGATCGGGACGAGCCGGACGCCGACTGGCGGGAGGACCGCGCCGATGATCCTGACGACCGCTACGACCGCTTTGCGGAATCGGCGGCTCCGGCTGCTTCCGCGCGAATGCCCCGCCGAAGCCAGGACCTGAGGCCAGCTGAAGACGACCCCTGGGCTGAGCGCTGACCAGGGTGGCGGGAGCAATGCCAGGGACAGTGGATCACTGGGCCGTACTGGGACTCAATCCCGGTGCGGACGCTGCGGCCCTCAAGCGCGCCTTCCGCGCCCAGGCCCGGCGCTGGCACCCCGACCTCAACGGCAACGACCCCGTGGCCGAAGAGCGTTTCAAGCAGGTGAATGAGGCCTATGCGGTGCTCTCCGACCCGGGCCGCCGCCGCGCCTGGGAAGCCGGTGAACCGGAGCGGAGCGGAGGTGCCCAGCAGGACCCCTTCGCCAGCGGCTTTCCAGACTTCGAGCTCTACCTCGATCAACTGTTCGGCAGGCGCCGCCGCGAGGCTGAACAGGACCGGGACGGCCGGCAACACGGCGGCGAGGGCGACGACGAGGGCGAGGGCGAGGTTGAAGCACCACCCCCGCCGGGCCCGTCGCCAGGCCCTGTGACCGCCGCCGAACCCGGCCGTCCCCCCACCCAGGCCATCGACGTTCTCGAGACCCTGGTGGAGCTCACTCCAGAGCAGGCGCTGGAGGGCAGTCGCGTGGAACTGGACCTGCCCGATGGCCTGGTGGTGGAGGTGTGGACTCCGCCTTTGGCCGGCGACGGCTGGCGACTGCGGCTCGCCGGCCTCGCCCCCGGGGGTGGCGACCACTTCCTCCAGCTGCGGGTGATCACCGCCAAGG
>Ga0208593_1000086_pt1 | contig 14136 bp, 10 predicted proteins | sample LakMenEpi15Jul10_FD_150700 | JGI IMG/M metagenome (GOLD analysis project Ga0208593, IMG submission 150700) | Freshwater microbial communities from Lake Mendota, WI - 15JUL2010 deep hole epilimnion (SPAdes) | ecosystem: Environmental > Aquatic > Freshwater > Lake > Epilimnion/Euphotic zone ... | reverse complement strand
CGTTCTTCCGTCGTGAAGGCCGTCCAAGCCAGGCAGCAATTCTTACCTGCCGACTCACCGACCGACCATTGCGCCCAGCTTTCCCAGATGGCTACCGCAACGAGACACAAGTGGTCATCACGGTTATCGGTGCCGACCAGACAAACCCGCACGACGTGTTGGCAATCAACGCAGCATCCGCATCATTCATGATCTCGGGCATTCCATTCGACGGCCCAATTGGCGCCGTTCGTTTGGCATTCAGCCAAGACGGTCAATGGATTGCACACCCAACATTTGAAGAGGGCGAAGAGTCCACATTCGAATTGGTTGTTGCCGGCCGCGAACTTGACAACGGCGATGTTGCCGTGATGATGGTGGAAGCAGGCGGAACCGAAAAGAGTTTCACCTATTACGCAGAAGGCGCACCGAAAGTAACTGAAGAAGTTATTGCCAGTGGCTTGGATGCATCCAAGGTGTTCATCAAAGAGTCCATCAAGTTGCAGCGTCAACTTGTTGCCAGCGTGATTGCAACTCGTGGCCCAATCGAGCCATTGAAGTACACACCAGTGTTGGATTACACCGACGAGTTGTTCGCAGCTGTCGAGCGTGTTGCAACCACCACATTGCAGCCAGCAATTCGCATTGCTCTGAAGAGCGATCGCAATGCAGCAATTGATGCAGCAACAGCCGAGACACTCACCGCACTTGCCGAAGAGTTCCCAGGCCAGGAAAAGCAGATCAAAGAAGCAGTTCGTTCACTCACCAAGAAGTTGGTGCGTAAGCGCGTTGTAGACGAAGGCATCCGTATCGACGGACGTGGCCCTGCCGATTTGCGCGCAGTTTCCGCAGAAGTAGGCCTCATCCCAACCGCACACGGAACGGGTTTGTTCCAGCGCGGTGAGACACAGGTGCTCAACGTTCTGACCATGGCAATGCCGAAGATGAATCAGATGATCGACTCGATCACCCCTGAAACATCGAAGCGTTACATGCACGACTACAACATGGCTCCATGGGCTAACGGTGAAACCGGCCGCGTAGGCAGCCCGAAACGCCGCGAAATCGGACACGGTGCACTTGCAGAGCGCGCCTTGTTCCCAGTCGTTCCAAACCAAGAGAAGTTTGCTTACACATTGCGACTCGTGTCGGAAGTGTTGTCGTCCAACGGCAGCACCTCGATGGCGTCGGTTTGTGCATCAAGCCTTTCCTTGATGGACGCAGGCGTTCCAATCATTGCCCCAGTGGCCGGTATCGCGATGGGCTTGATCTTCGATCAGGGCAAATACACCGCACTCACCGACATCTTGGGCGCTGAAGACGCATTCGGCGACATGGACTTCAAAGTTGCCGGCACCGCAGACGCAGTGACCGCATTGCAACTTGACACCAAGATCGAAGGAATCCCGAGCGAAGTTTTGGCCGCTGCGTTGCAGCAGGCAAAAGATGCTCGCCTCAAGATCCTCGGCGTGATGAACGCAGCAATTGATGCACCACGTGCAACGGTTGCAGCAAGCGCACCGAAGATCGTTACCTTCACCATTCCATTGGACAAAGTTGGTGAAGTGATTGGGCCTAAGGGCAAGGTCATTAACACCATTCAGCAAGAAACCGGCGCAGAGATCAATGTCTCCGACGACGGCGCAACGGGAATCATCACCATTGGTTCACCAGACAACGCCAAAGTTGAAGATGCACGCTCACGCATTCTTGCCATTGTCGATCCACCAACAGCAGACTTGGGCGCAACCTACACGGGTCGCGTTGTCAACATCGCGCAGTTCGGTGCATTCGTCAACATCCTTCCTGGTCGTGACGGCCTCGTGCACATCTCCAAGTTGGGCAACGGTCAGCGCATCGCAAAGGTTGAAGACGTTCTCAACATCGGCGACGAAGTGCAGGTTCGTGTAGACGACATCGACGACCGCGGCAAAGTGAGCCTTTCGCTCATCGGCCCCGACGGCGAGCCAATGAAGGGTTCCGGAAGCGGCCCATCCGAAGGCGGAGATCGTGGCCCACGCCCAGAGCGTGGCGGTGGACGTGACGGTGGCCGAGGCAACGACCGCGGTGGTCGTGGCGGCAATGATCGTGGCGGACGCGGCGGCAACGACCGTGGTGGTCGGGGTGGCAATGATCGTGGCGGTTCAAGCCGCAACGACGGTGGCGCTCGTCGCGAGCCAAACCGTGGATCAAAGCCTGCCGAGCCAGCTGTCGACAATGCCGTCTCCGTAAGTTTCGAAGACGAATTCGACAACGAGTTCAACGGTTAAATCTCGGGCCTCAGTCGTTTTCATTAACGGCTAATCTCGCAACATGATCAAGGTCGGAGTCATCGGCGCCGCAGGGCGCATGGGTGCCACGGTGTGCAACGCCGTAGCTGCCGACCCTGATCTCGAACTCGTAGCAGTGGTTGACCCTGGTTCACCAGGTTCAACCACTCACGGGCTCACCATTGCTAAAGATTTGCGTGCGCTTGCTGATGCACATGTAGACGTAGCAGTCGATTTCACAATTGCCGACGCTTCACGCGTGACGCTTCCTTGGTTGGCAATGCACAGCATTCATGCTGTTGTTGGCACCACAGGTTTTACACAAACCGACTTAGACACTTTTAAGCAAACGTTTACCAATAGCAACTGCATCATCGCAGCTAACTTCGCTATCGGTGCTGTGCTCATGATGCGCTTTGCCGAAATTGCTTCGCCGTTCTTTGATACGGCAGAAATCATTGAGATTCATCACGACGGCAAAGCTGATTCGCCAAGTGGCACAGCCGTTGCAACGGCGCAACGCATGGCCGCCGCAAGCAGTGAATGGGCTAAAGACCCAACTACGCACGAGGCAATCTCTGGCGCGCGCGGGGCTAAGGGCCCAGCCAATATTCCTATTCATGCAGTGCGTATGCGCGGTGCGGTTGCCAATCAAGAAGTGATTCTTGGTACGCAAGGTCAAACGCTCACCATTCGTCATGACACCACAGACCGAGCCTCGTTCATGCCCGGTGTGGTTTTGGCCTGCAAGAAGATTGCCGAGCACAAGGGACTAACCCTCGGGCTCGATTCGTTCTTGGGGATTTAACTAGCGAAGCGAGTTGATCGCTGCCACGTAGTTTGGCTCGTTAGCAATTTCGCTCACCAATTCGGTGTGCAGCACTTTGCCCTTTTCGTCGGCAACAACAACCGCGCGAGCAAGGATGCCCTTCAGAACGCCGCCCATCAAGGTGAGACCGAATGCCGAACCGAAGTTGGTGCGGAAGCTTGACGCTGTCTTTACATTGCTGATGCCTTCTGCGCCGCAGAATCGGCCCTGAGCAAATGGCAAGTCGGCCGAGACGCAATACACCTCGGTGTTATCAAGGCTGGCTGCAAGCTCGTTGAACGTGCGTGTGCTGGTTGCACATGTTGGCGTGTCGATGCTTGGGAAGATGTTGAAAATGACGCGCTTGCCCTTCATGCTTGCGTTGTTGATTTCCTGCAAGGTGCCAGTTGTGAGGGCAAACTTTGGCAGTGTCGAGCCCTTGGCTGGAAGTGATCCGCTAATCGCAACAGGGTTGCCGCCAAGCGTGACGGTGGTTGCTTTTTTCTTAGCAGGCGACTTCTTCGCGGCTTTCTTCACTGATTTTTTCGCGGTCTTCTTTTTCGAAGCCTTCTTTACCGACTTCTTTGCGGCCTTTTTCTTGACCGACTTCTTAGTTGCCTTCTTGGCTACTTTTTTCGACTTCTTCTTTGCTGCCATGGGCGTCTCCTTGATTGAAAATGGTCTGTTGAGTCTGCCAAATTAACTCCGCCCGAGCAAGAGGGGTAGGAAGTTATTTGGCTGAGGGGCGACCCTTGCGGGCCGACTGCAGGAACGAGATGGCAAACAACCCCACCACCACGTACCACTGATACTTCTCGATCCATTCGAGGAACGATTTGATTTGTTCCTCAAAGATCCGTCCCCCTTGCCACAGAATCGCCAGTTTGAAGGCAATCCCAATCATCAAGAGGGGCACAAACTTCTTTGGCGGCATCCGTCGATGCCCGAGAAGCAGACAGACGATGTTGCTGCCGGGCATCAGCACCAATATTGCGGGGCCGGCACGGTCGACGGCTCTTTCGGTCCACTTATATATGGCGGGAAGTTCGCCCATGTTTCCCTCCACCCAGCCCAAGGCTTTGGTGCCGTACCAGCGCCCAACGAGGTACAACGCAATTCCGGCGATCAGAATGCGCACGAAACCGATGGCGATATACGAGGCGAGGTCGATATACGGCACCGAACCAAACAGGTTGCGGTTGCGTGAGCTGAGCATCAAAATCAGCCTTGGCTTTTCGTCCACAAGGGCCGGCCCAATATTGCTGCCCACCGTTCCAATCACAAACAACATCGTTGTAAGCGTGAGTACGGCCTTTCGCATCCGCAAACCGTAGCCCAGTTGCTACCTTTATGGCACGCAGGGACGAGGGGGACTTTTGTGAAGGGTTTAATGCAAGATACGCCGCTGACTTTGGTGCATTTGTTTGAGCGCGCCGAGAAATATCACAGCGAGAAGACGATTGTTACTGCGACGGCAACAGGCAAAGAGCGAACAACGTACGGCGAGTGGGCTGCGCGCACGCGCCAACTTGGCGGTGTGCTCGACAAGTTGGGAATAAGCAAAGACGGTCGCGTTGGCACGTTTGCTTGGAACTCGGCACGTCACTTAGAGCTGTACTTCGCCCCACCATGCACGGGGCGTGTTGCGCACACACTCAACATTCGTTTGTTTCCCGAGCAGTTGACGTACATCGTCAATCACGCCGAAGACGAAGTCATCTTTATCGACCGATCGTTGTTCGCGCTGATCGCGCCATTGTTGCCAACGTTCACCACGGTGAAACACCTGGTGATCATGGACGACGGAAAGGGTGATGTACCCGACAGCGTTAAAGGTTTTGAAATGCACGACTACGAGGGGCTGCTGAAGGGGACACCTGGCGTCGAGTTTCGTATCACCGACGAACACCTGGCAGCAAGCATGTGTTACACCAGTGGCACAACGGGCAACCCGAAGGGTGTGGTGTACAGCCATCGCTCTACGTACTTGCACACGTTTGGTGCAATGACTGCCGACTCACTTGGAGCGCGCGAGAGCGACATCATCTTGCCTGTCGTGCCAATGTTCCACGCCAACGCGTGGGGCCTTGCACATGCGGCAGTTGCTTCTGGTGCAAGTTTGGTTATGCCAGGCCCCGATCTTTCCGGAAAAGCAATTGCCAACTTGATCGTCGAGGAAAAAGTGACGGTTGCTGCTGGCGTACCAACTATTTGGATGGCAGTACTGCCCGAGTTGAAGGGCAGAGACACCTCGGCGTTGCGTGCAATTCCGTGCGGCGGCTCGGCGGTACCAAAAGCATTGAGCGAGGGATATCGCGAGCAAACCGGCCTGCCCATTTTGCAGGCGTGGGGTATGACCGAAACCAGTCCAATCGCTGCCGTTTGCATGTTGTCGGCGGCCGATCGGTTGTTGCCTCAAACCGAACAGGCCGAGTTACGAACCACTGTTGGTCAAATTGCTTTTGGTGTCGATGCGAGAGTTGTCGAGCCAGGCACCACCACGCCAGTTGCATGGGACGGCGAAACAAGTGGCGAGTTGCAGTGCAGTGGCAACTGGATTGCGTCAACGTATTACAACGATGCAAGGGCCGGCGAAAGTTTCACCGAGGACGGATGGCTTCGCACGGGCGACGTGGCAACGGTGGATGCGAAGGGTCGCATCCGGCTTGTTGACCGCACGAAGGATCTCATCAAGTCGGGCGGCGAATGGATCTCGTCGGTGGAAATCGAAAACGAATTGATGTCGCATCCAAAGATCAAAGAGGCAGCCGTGATTGGCGTGCCACACCCCAAGTGGTCGGAGCGTCCGCTTGCGTGCGTGGTGTTGATGGAAGGCGAGACACTGACAAAGCAAGAAGTACTCGACCACATCAAGCCATCGCTAGCCAAGTGGCAGATACCAGATGACGTGGTGTTTATTCCAGAGGTTCCAAAGACCAGCGTCGGCAAATTCTCGAAAAAGACGTTGCGCGAACAGTTCGCGGATTATGTGTTGCCCGAGGGCAACTAGCCGCGCAATCGACCGGCGTTAATTACGCGTTGCAAGAACTGTTGTGTTCGCGCATCCGTAGGGTTTGAAAGTATTTGAGATGGCGGCCCAACTTCGGCAACTGTTCCATCGGCAAGGAAGCACACGCGGTCGCTGATTTCTCGGGCGAAACCCATCTCGTGGGTGGCAAGCAACAAGGTGATGCCGCTGCCTTTCAGTTCGCGCACGACATCCAGCACTTCGCCCACCAGTTCGGGGTCGAGCGCCGAGGTGATTTCGTCGAGCAGCAGCACTTCGGGGTTGAGTGCCAACGCGCGAGCAATGGCAACGCGCTGCTGTTGGCCGCCAGACAACCTGTCGGGGTACGAGTCGATCTTGTCGGCTAAACCAAGGCGGGCAAGAAGTGATGAAGCGGTTTCGTTGGCCTCATCGGCAGACTTCTTCAATACCTCAGTGAGCGCAAGAGTGATGTTGCGACGAATGCTCATATGCGGAAACAAGTTGAAGCTTTGAAACACGATGCCGATGCGCCTGCGAACTGGGTTTGCGTCTAGCCCAACGGCAGTGATGTCTTTTTCGTCCAGCAAGATCGAACCGCTATCCAATGTTTCCAGCAAGTTGATGCAGCGAAGGAGCGTGGTCTTTCCCGAGCCGCTTGCGCCAATGAACGACACCACTTCGCCCGTATTGATGTCGAGGCTCACGTCGCGAAGAACTTGATTTGTGCCGAACGCCTTGGCAACAGATTGCAGTGAAAGTTTGGTGCTCATCGAACTTTGCTCGCTCCCGTGCGGTCGCGCTCACGTGTAAGTAGCCAGTCGGTAAGGCGGGTTAAAGGAATGGTGATTGCTAGGAAAATCAGTGCAGCACCAACGAATGGAGTGAAGTTTGCAAATTTTGCTTTATCGATGCCGGCCTGACGAAGGATTTCGATTGGACCGATGAGGCTGACGAGAGCAACGTCTTTCTGCAGGCTGACCATGTCGTTCATCAAAGGCGGAATAACCCTGCGAATTGCTTGAGGCAAAATGACGTGCCGCATGGTCTGGGCGCTGGACAACCCAAGCGAACGTGCGGCAGCCCGTTGGCTTTCGTGCACGCTGTCGATGCCGGCGCGAAATACTTCTGCCACGTATGCGCTGTAGGTGAGGCCAAGCGCAACAGAGCCCCAGATCAGGGGCGAATTCCATGGTCGCTCCAAGCCAATGCCAGGAACACCAAACCCCACCAGATAGATCCACAAGATGACGGGCACGCCACGCATGATGTCGGTGTAAGCAATGACGAACACACGAACGGGGAAGAGAGCAGGGTTGCGAGTGCTGCGCGCAATGGCGATGAACACTGCAGCAATCAAGATGCATGGTGTCGTCCACGCAAAGATCTTGATGTCTAGAACAAAGGCTTCAAGTAGCCGGGGGAACGAATCGGTTAGCCGTTCCCAGTCGAAAAACGATTTCTTAACTCTGTCCCACCGCGGCATGCGGGGGATGAAAACTACGAGTAGCGCAACTACGACGGCAGTGCTCAGCGCAGCAATGGTGTTGCTACGCCGGCGCTGCCGTCGTTCGAACTCTTTGCGTTCGGTTTGAAGTTGCGTAGGCAGTCCTTAGCCGAGGCTGATGACTGGTGCGCTGATGTTGTCTGACAACCAGGTTTGTTCGATGGTTGCGAGTTCGCCCGAGTCCTTGATGGACTGCAGTGCAACGTTCACACAATCAACAAGCGGGTTGTCCAAGTCGAACACCAAGCCAAATTGATCTGGAGTCATGCCATCGCTGGCTGGGAACTGACCAATGACTGTTGAGCCTTCAATTTCGACTGCGCTGATGTACAACGCTGTTGGCAAGTCGACGACGATTGCGTCAATCTGCTTTGCCTCGAGTGCTGCCTTCGCAGCTGCGTTGTCGTCATATACGTATGGCTCTGTTGTTGGTGCAATGTTGTCGACGAGGAATTGCAGGCTGGTGGTGCCGGACTGCACGCCAAACTTCAGTTCCTTCAATGCCTCAACTGTTGTCGCTCCAACTGCTGGCGAGTCGGCGTATCCGACAATTGCTTGGTTGGTGGAGTAGTACGGATCACTGAACGAAACAGTTTGCTTGCGCTCTTCGGTGATTGAGTACTGCTGCAGGTTGAAGTCGAAGTTTTTCGCTCCTGGTTGAACTGCTTCGTCGAAGCTGGTACGAACCCAGGCGACGTTTGCGTTGTCGAAGCCCATTGCTGCGGCAACGGCGTAAGCAACTGCTGCTTCGAAACCTTCGCCAGACTCTGGTGCATCATTTTCTACCCAAGGCGAGAAGGCTGGGTTGCCTGTGCCAATGGTGAGTGTTCCTTCGGCAAGTGTCTTGCCTGTGGTGCATTCGTTGCCCGAACCGCCGGCTGCTGCCGTGGTGTCGGATGCGGAATCGCTACCGCCGCAGGCGGCCAGGGTGAGGCCGGTGACTGCAAGGATGCCAATAAGGGATTTGCGCATGGGGTATGCCTTTCATGGTGTTTGGTCCAGCCCGGCGGGATGCTCGGATGGGCGTCTCCGACACTACATCAGGGTTCCGAGTTGCCATAGGCTATGGCCATGACCGTTACGCATAACAGCAACGAAACCATCATTGGCCGCTCGGAGATCAACGACATTGAAGCAATTCTCAGTGTCGCAAACACCGACGTAAACGAAGTTGAGCACGCAGTAAAAAACAACTGCGACTCCATTTTCACATGGGACTATTCACTCGCGCGCCCACAGTTGCGCAAGCTTTATGAAAAGGCCAAGACTGGCCAGTGGAACGGTTCCACCGACCTCGATTGGAAGACAGAAGTCGACATTGAGAAAACCATTGCAGCCGATCAGGTCTTAATCGGCAGCGGTATTGACGAATCGTTGTACGCAAACACGCCATTGGCGAAGTGGAACGATAAAGAGTGGCTCGAGTTTGGCATCGAAAGTCGTCGTTGGACACTTTCGCAGTTTTTGCATGGTGAGCAGGGCGCTCTTATTTGCACGGCAAAGATTGTTGAAACCGTGCCCTGGTACGACGCAAAGTTGTACGCCAGCACGCAAGTAGTCGACGAGGCTCGACACGTTGAAGTGTTCGCTCGTTACCTTGACGAAAAAATGGGCGGCATGTATCCGGTCAATGCTCACTTGCGCATGTTGCTCGACGACATCATCAAGGATTCGCGTTGGGACATGACATATCTCGGTATGCAAATCATGATTGAAGGCTTGGCGCTTGCAGCATTCGGTTATCTCCATGAACTCACCGGCGAGCCGTTGCTGAAGAAGTTGCTGCGCTACGTCATGAGCGACGAAGCCCGTCACGTTGCATTCGGCGTACTCAGCCTTAAAGAGGTGTACGACGACATGACCGATGCCGAAATTCGCGATCGCCAAGAGTTCGCATTCGAAGCCAGCATCCGTATGCGCGACCGCTTCCTGCAACAAGAAGTGTGGGAGCGAATGGGCGTTAAGCCAGCCGATGTTGTTCCAATCACCATCAACGACCCAACCCGCAAGTTTTTCCAGCAGTTGCTGTTCGCAAAGATTGTTCCGAACTGCAAGAAGCTTGGTCTGCTCGATCGTAATGATCAGTGGTTGCGTCGTCGGTTTGAGGAAATGGACGTCATCCAGTTCGAGAACCATGAGGACACAGGCGAGGAGTTCACCAAGTTCGAGCTTGGCTCCGAACTTGCCCCTGCTCACTAATTACATTTCAGTAATCGTCCAGCATTAGATAGTCTCTTGCGCATGGCAAGGTTCGGTCGAGTCGTCACTGCGATGGTCACACCGTTCAATAGCGACGGCTCACTCAACCTCGACGGCGCCCGGCGCCTGGCCAAATGGTTGCAAGATAACGGCAACGATGGCCTTGTTGTTGCAGGCACCACGGGAGAGTCTCCCGTACTTACCGACGATGAACGCCTCAGTTTGTTTGCAGCAGTTGCCGAGGCAGTCACCATCCCAGTTATCGCTGGCACGGGCACCAACGACACCGCGCATTCGGTACACATGACTAAAGAAGCAACCAAGCTTGGCGTTGCAGGGATTTTGGCAGTGACTCCGTATTACAACCGCCCGCCGCAGTCGGGCATCGAAGGCCACATGCGCGCAATGGCGGCAGCAACCAACTTGCCGGTTGTTGTGTACGACATCCCGGTGCGCACGGGCCGCAAAATTGCTACCTCGCTCATTCTCAAATTGGCCAATGAGGTTTCCAACATTGTTGCGCTCAAAGACGCAGCAGGAAACCCCGCCGAGTCTGCAGTGCTCATGTCGCAGGCACCTGCTGGCTTCGAGTTGTACAGCGGCGACGACGGGCTCACTCTTCCATTCATGGCAATTGGCGGCAGCGGCGTTATCGGTGTGGCAACACACTGGACGGGGCAAGACCATCAAGAGATGTTCGCGCTGTGGGAAAAGGGCGACGTCGACGGTGCGCGCCGTGTTAACGCGCGCATGCTCGAGAGTTTTGCGTTTGAAACCGGCGACGACAATCCGAACCCACTGCCAAGCAAGGTGATGATGAACGTGCTTGGTCTGCAAGTGGGCGAGGCCAGGTTGCCAATGGGCCCGCCACCTGCCGGCCTTGAAGAACGTGCGAAGAAGGTGCTCGAAAACCTTCGTGCCGCTCGCGCAGCAAGCAACTAATGGCAGCGCCAGTTCGCATTATTTTCCTCGGTGGCCTCGGCGAAATCGGCCGCAACTGCATGGTTGTCGAGCAAGACGATCGCCTGTTACTTATCGACTGCGGGCTTATGTTTCCCGACGCCGACATGCACGGAATCGACTTGGTGCTTCCCGACTTCACATGGCTGCGTGAAAACGCCGACCGCATCGAGGCCTGCGTCGCGACTCATGGGCACGAGGATCACGTAGGCGGCTTGCAGTTCTTGTTGCGCGATATGTCGTTTCCTATTTACGGCTCCAAAGTCACGCTTGGTTTGGCGCGACATCGCATTGAAGAAGCTGGGCTGCTTGGCAAAACCGAATTGATCACCGTTGTCGACAACGAACGCCGACGCATTGGGCCATTCGATGTGGAGTTCATTCCCGTCACCCACTCGGTTCCGTATGCGCACGCCATTGCATTGCACACACCGCAGGGCGTCATTATTCACTCGGGCGACTTCAAGATCGACCTCACTCCAGTGGACGATCGGCGCACCGACTTGGCCCGCCTCGGCGCACTTGCTGCGGGCGACGGCATTCGCCTGTTAATGCTCGACAGCACTAATGCCGAAGAGCGTGGTTCTGCGCCTTCAGAAAAGAGCGTCGGCGTGGTGTTGCGCCAGTTGTTTGCCGAACACAAAACCCAGCGGATCATCACCGCAAGTTTTGCCAGCCACATTCACCGCGTGCTGCAAATAGCCGAAGCCGCAATTGACGCAGGTCGCGTGGTTGCACCGCTTGGTCGATCGATGATCAACAACGTGCGCATGGCGCGCGACTTGGGCATCATCAATCTGCCAGACCGATCAATCATCGACGTTGAAGACATCGATGATTACGCGCCAGAACAGATTTGCGTTATCTCTACGGGGTCGCAAGGCGAGCCCATGGCGGCGCTTTCATTGCTGGCGCGTGGCGATAACAAGTTCGTCAAGGTGGGGCCGCGCGACACCGTCATATTCTCAAGCCATGCAATTCCTGGCAACGAATCCAACGTCAACAAAGTGATCGACGGCTTGCTGCGCGCAGGCGCCGAAGTGGTCCACTCGGGCATTGCCGACGTGCACGCCACGGGCCACGCCCAAGCCGAAGATTTGAAAATGTATTTGTCAATTACCGAGCCCGAATGGTTCGTGCCAATTCATGGCGAATATCACCACATGGTTGCCAACGCCAAACATGCACGCACCATGGGCGTACCCGACGAGCGCGTGGTGCTGTGCGAAGACGGCGACGTCATCGAAATCACCGACGACGGCATCGAGCTTGCCGGGCGCGTTCCCTCTGGCTATCTATATGTCGACGGAATTGTTGGCGACGTCGGGCAAGGCGTGTTGCGTGACCGCAAGGTGTTGGCCGAAGAGGGCGTTGTCGTTGTTGTTGTAACGGTGGACATCGATGCGGGCAAAGTGTTGGTTGGCCCCGAGATCATTACCCGCGGCTGGGTGTATGCGCCAGAGGCTGAGGATCTCATCGAAGAGGGCTGCGCAGTTGTTGCCGTTGCTGTTGAAAAAGCACTGAAGGCGGGAACGCGAGATGTTGACGCACTGGAAAAAGATGTGCGTAAAGCTGCAGGCAAGTTTGTATCGGAGCGCACTAAACGCCGCCCGATGATCGTGCCGATTGTGATGGAGACCTAAGGTAAAAAGTTTTCATTGCATTTAATGGCAAGCATCAAGACTTAAAAATTTTCCCAAGTTTATAGTTTGAGAAATTGTTTCTTAAACAAAGGATTTGGTTTGTCGTATTTCAGGAAAGCATTAACGGCCTGTTTGGTCGTCGGTTCGCTCGCAATAAGTGGACAGGATGAAGTTCGAGCTGTCGATACGTCGTTGAATTTGGATTTCAGTGCACTTTCGTTCCTGCCAGAGGCGGATCTGTTCAGCTCATCTTCAAACTTGGGACCTGGGTTTACACGTCGTTATGAAACTGTTGCCACAATTGGGGGAGTCGTCGTCGACGCCGTTGTGACAATTGTGAGTCAGAGTGGAAACGTTGGCAACGAACTTGACACGTTCGACCAGTACGACAACACGCAGCATCTTTCTGCGCACACAAAACCAAGTGGTTCTGCAGAGTCTTCAGGAAAGATCAAGGTGGAGTTTGTTGCTGATGGAACAAACACACCTGTGGTTTTGAATAATGTCCGCGCTTCAATCGCCGACATTGATGCCCATGAATTTGGAACGTTCTATGGAGTTTCTAGTTATCGACTATCGACTGGAACGCAACTCAGCAGGTCGGGCACTACCGCCGGAGTTTTTCGATTCCATAGTTCAACTACCGGAGGCAGTAATACCGATGAGAAGCGAATTCTAGAAGTTGCGTATGGCTCCACAAGTTCTGTAGTGACGGCATTCGGTTGTCGGTCTGGTGCTTCCTCGGCAATTGGTGCAGGTGGAAAATGCGGATTTACCGTTGTGATCGGCACGGTTACCAGAACCTTGGGTTTCGTAGACACGGTGGTTGACCAACCTTCTTACACAGTTACCTACAGTGCAAACACGTGTACATCAGGAACTGTTCCGGCTCCAACAAGCGGAGCGGGCAGTTTGACTATTGCCGACAACACGGGAACGCTCTCGCAGGGATCAAATGTGTTTTTGGGCTGGAATACACTCGCCAACGGAACGGGGACGATGTATCAACCAGGATCCTCGATACTTCCTACAGAGAACATCACGCTGTATGCGAGGTGCGGCACGGCTCCCACTGCCGACCCTGAAACTTCCTCTGGTGCATCCAACACTGCACAAGTCATTGATGTGCTGACGGGGGACGTTGCCGGAACTAGTGCAACGTTGATTCCGTCGTCGGTGCGACTATGTGCCACTGGTACCGACAACTCGGTATGTACAGCAACATCGCTGACCATCGCTGGCGAAGGCACCTACACGGTCAACACAACAACAGGTGCTGTGACGTTTACTCCATTGTCGACGTTTGCTGGAACAGCAACTCCAATTAAATATGTGGTTGCCGATTCAAATGGTATGAAGGCATCTTCAACCATCACCCCAACAGTGGCAGCCGGAGAAGTACCTACTGAAAGCACTCCCTCGGCAGACAATGAAACCTCTGCGGGTGCATCAGACGTGAATCAAGTAATTGATGTGTTGGTGGGTGACACGGCGAGTGGAGGAAGCGCAACGCTGGATCCAACTTCAGTTCGGCTGTGCGTTACTGGAACTGCTGATGCAAGTTGCACGGGAACATCGCTCACAGTTATAGGTGAGGGTGTGTACACGGTTGACCCTGCGACAGGTGTTGTGACATTCAATCCCGAATCCACGTTTTCTGGTACTGCGACACCAATTAAGTACATAGTGAAGGACTCAACTAATCAGACTGCTTCGGCCACGATTACGCCAACTGTGCAGCCACCAGTGAGCAGCCCACCATCGGCGACACCAGAGACAAAGTC
>Ga0208593_1000075_pt1 | contig 15159 bp, 2 predicted proteins | sample LakMenEpi15Jul10_FD_150700 | JGI IMG/M metagenome (GOLD analysis project Ga0208593, IMG submission 150700) | Freshwater microbial communities from Lake Mendota, WI - 15JUL2010 deep hole epilimnion (SPAdes) | ecosystem: Environmental > Aquatic > Freshwater > Lake > Epilimnion/Euphotic zone ... | reverse complement strand
CCGTTATCGCATGATCGCCGTCGAGCAGCGTGGGCACCACAAGCGACCACTCGCCGCTCGAGTTTGCAGTTGCTGTACCCAACTGCGTTACGGGAGTACTGCTGTTGTCGACAAGCGCAACCGATGCATTTGCCTCGGCGGTTCCGCTGATTGTGGGAGTTGCGTTCCTGGTAGCAATTGGCGAAGTACCGGTAACAGCTGGCGCATTCGGTGCAAGTGTGTCGATCGTTAGCGTCAATGTCGAACTTGCGCTGCTCGCATTGCCTGCTGCATCGGTGAATGCACCCAATGCAATGGATAGCGAACCGCTGAGTGCATTGCTGCCATTCGTTGGGGTAAATGTCGCCGAATACGTGGTGCCCGAACCAGTGAAACCACTGAGCAGACCGCCAGTAACGGAGATGTCACCGACCACAAAATTGCTCGACGACTCGCTGAGCTCGACTGAGACCGTGGCGGTTTGCCCAATCTTGAACGATGAGCGCGAAATCGTTAGTGCCACTGTTGGCACCACATAGTCCACGGCAAGATTGACCGCAGTGCTGCTCGCCGAAATATTTCCAGCGAGATCGATAAGGCGCGCGGTCAGTACCCCACCCGATGCAATGGCTGCCTGCACTTGCGTAGTTGTTGTCAAGCCAAGCGTGAAACTGAGCGAGGTATCGCCCGAAGAAATAGATGCGTCAGTTGCAATAACTGCAGACCCGAGCAACAGTTCTGCCGAACCGCCAGTTGCCTGCCCCGCAGTAATTGATGCAGTGGCAGTCATGTTGGTATTTGACGCGAGCAACGTGTTGGCAACAACTGTTCCACCGATTGCCGTTGCTGCGAGCGATGTTGGGGCGCTTGGTGCGACAGTGTCGATAACAAGTGCCTTGTTGGCACCGAGCGAACCGCTTGCGCCAGGCGAAGCAAGCGTAAGCACTGCATCGTTGCCCGATGCGTCGCGAATGGTTCCGCCATTAAGGGCAAGTGCCGCATTCGATTGTTGGTCTAAGTCCGAAGATGTATTGCCAGCCTGGACGACGTAGCGGAATGTCAATGTGTTTGTGCCAGAACCACTTGAATACGTTGCGCTCGTATCCGTTGTTCCCGTTTCCAAAAGCAGTGTTGGCACACCGCTACCCGTGGAAACCGTAACGATGTCGTTGAATGCAACGGTGATCGACAAGGTTGCACCTGCACGGTAAGGGCCATCGGCGCTGCTGGAAGATACCGAAGTAACCGATGGTGCCGCAGTGTCTACTGTTGCGCCCAACGTGTTGCTTGCACTATTGGTGTTACCAAACGCGTCAGCAAACGAGCCGGCTTGCACCGAGATCGACATCGACGTAGTGGAGTTTGCAGTGGGAGTGAAAGTAAATGTGTAGCTGGTGCCCGAACCCGCAAAACTGCTTACCGCACCGCCAGCCACCGTCACATCTCCGACTGCGAAGTCGGAGGTTGCTTCGCTCAGCGTTGCCGTGATCGTCGCCGTCTGTCCGGTGAGCAATGCCGACCTGCTGCTTGTGAGCGCAATAGTTGGCGCCGCGTAGTCGATACCAAGCGTTACCCCAGTGCTGGCAAGCGACAAGTTGCCTGCCAAGTCTGCAGTTTTCACGGTGAGCACGCCGCCTGCAGCAACCGCGGCCTGCAGCTCTGCTGTCGTTGTTTTTCCAAGATCAAACGTGACCGAAACATCGCCCGAACCGATTGTCGAGTCGGTAGCAAGCGATACGCCATCTAGGTACAACGTTGCTGTTCCACTTGTTGCTTCGCCCGCAACCACAGTTGCACTTGCCGTGAGGTTGGTATTCGTTGCAGTGAGCTTGTTGGTGCGCACCACTCCACCGATTGGTGTGAGCACGAGCGACGTTGGCGCTTGGGGCGCAACGGTGTCCACTCCAATTGCAGCGTTTGCTGCAAGCGAACCAGTAGCCCCTGGCGACATGAGCGTGATGTTCGCAGCATTTCCTGCCACGTCTCTAATAGACCCACCGTTTAATGCCAGCGATGAAGTGGTGACAAAATCCAAATCTGTCGTGACATCGCCAGCAACAGTGGTGTACCTAAATGTTGCAACTGCGCCCGAAGCACTGAGGTAACGAGCGGCTTGGTCGGTAGCGCCCATCTCGAGCAGCAGCGTTGGTACGCCACCACCAGTTGTGACAGCAATATTTTCATTGAAGGTAACCGTGACGTCAATGACTGCACCAACTTTGTACAAGCCATTTGTTGTTGGCGACTGCACCGACAGCACACGTGGCGCAGTGGTATCAACAGTGATGTTTAACGAACTTGCAGTGTTGAACACTTCGCTTGCGTTCTTAAACGAACCGGCATCTACCGAGATTGTTGCAGTGCCGGAGAAACCGGTGCTTGGCGTAAACGTGGCCGTGTAGGTGGTGCCAGAACCGGTAAACCCAGAAAGCGTTCCACCAGCAGATGCAATGTCGTCAGCACCAAAGTCGGTGCTTGATTGATCCAACGTAAAGGTAATGGTCGCTGTATTTGCCCCGCCCAATGTTGTTGCAGATGCGGTAATAGTTGCAACTGGGTTTCGGTTGTCCAATGTGTACGTCTGCGGTGTGGTTGCAGCGTTGATGCTGGTTAACGCATTGCCTGCGACGTCGGCGACGGTTGCCCCTGCAGCAAGCAACAGGCCTACCACTCCGTTGCGATCTGAAAGATTGCCTCCAGAAACAGTTACGTCGTACGTTCCCGTTGATCCACTGAGCATGGCAATTCGAGAAACCGTGGCCGTCGACCCGGAAATTGCAAAATCATCTGCCAACAACCCGCTTACTGCCTCCGTAAAGATCAACCTGAAAGTCAACGCATCCAAACCTGTGGTTGACGATGACGGGGCAAACCGCGAAATGCTGGAGAGCGATGGCGCCGTCGTATCGATGTCGACAGAAGCCGAATTTGAAAATCCAGATGTTCCTGTTTTTACGCCTGTGACAACTGCTCGCGCCCTAAAGGTATGCGTGCCCGCCGAAATGTTTGATGACGGAGAAAATGCATACGCGCCACCGCTATCTGCAACGGTTGAACCGAGTGGCGTCGAGCTGCCATCCAAGTAGATGTACACCGTTGCGCCCGCGTCGGCTGCACCTGTTACTTCGGGCGTGAGGTCATTGGTTGGCGTGGCAACCACCACGGTTGGAGTAGCAACCAGCACCGGCACCGGCAACATCCACGAAATGCGGTCTGATGCAGGGCTCTCGTTGCCGCGAAGGTCTACCGCTGTCACGTAGTAGTAGTACGAAATTCCACGGCCCACTGCAATGTGCTCGAACGTACTTACACCTGCAGCAACACTGCTGAGAGCGCTGAACGAAGACAGCGAAGAACAACTTGACGCCACCAGTCCAGAGCACGAATAGATTCGGTACTCCTTCAAATCATCTTCTGCGTTGTCTGCCCAATCGAGCGTGATTCCATCGACACCGGCTGCAGTAAGTACGGTTGGCTTTACCGGAACCACGCCATCGATTGCTAACAATTTACTTCCGCTCAGTGATGCCGCACTAGCAACTTCCGGCAATGTGAGCACCGCATTATTTCCTGCACGGTCCTTAATGGTGTCGGCTGAAGAATTTGGAAGAGCGAGCGCGGTCGTGCTCTTGATATTCAATACGTCCTTCCGGTCTCCAGTTGCAACCACGTAGGTAAATGTCAACGTAGAAGTACCGCTGCCCGACACGTAGTTGACCGTTACATCGCGCGTGCCAGCATCCAGCAGCAATGTTGGTGTACCAGTAACGACTACAGCTTTTGAAAACGCAACGTTGACGGTTATTTCTCTCCCCACGATGTAGTTGCCAGATGGATTCGGCGATGAAATACCAGTCACCACTGGTGGCGTGTTGTCTACCGAATACGAAACTGTTAGCGACCCTGCACCCGACTTGAATCCTTGAGTGTGCACCGGAACGGCAACGTCGCTTGCCGTGAAGCTGGAACCGCCACCACCACCGGAATAACCAAGAGTTCCTGTTCGGTCGAGATGCGCCTGGCCCGAGGCCCAACCACCCCAATAACCACCGCCGCCGCCACCGGCATTGGTTTGGCCCGTTGCGCCACCAACACCAAGTGCGTTGCCATACGTTTGCGAACCACCAAAACCAGCGCAATACCCCTGATAGCAGCTGTGGTTTCCACCTTCGCCGCCAATTAAACCTCCGCCTACACCACCAAAGTTATTGTTTCCACCTCCACCGCCACCACCAGCAACGAGCACGCGCGTGGCAAGTGATGCGGCTGTGTTCCATGTACTTGGACCCGACACGGTTCCACTTACCGCTGTTGAAGAAATATCCGCATTTGTTCGCGAATACTTAATGGTTGATCCCGTTGTTCCAGTAATAGTTGTGTACGTGCCATCAAACGGTTCGCCAACACCTTGCACAATGATCGTATTGCCGACGCTATATCCATGAGCAAATGCAGTTGTCAGCGTTGCAACATTTGATGCAAGTGCTTTGTTCGTGACAACAAGCCTGTTACGACGAACATCAGTGGCACCACCACCGCCACCACCAACACCCGCGCCAGAACCATTGCCACCGCCATTAAAACCACCAATATTTTGAGCACCTGCTGCGCCAACATAGAAATACAGCGTTTCTCCTGGCACTACTTCAAGAGCGCCCTGCGTTCGCCCACCACGACCACCGACGCCAGTGCTACCAGTGCCGCCTTGCGCGCCAGATGCATCGAGTTGCAGCCACAACACGCCAGCAGGAACCACAAAAGTTTGCACCGCACCAGTGGATGCAAAGTCTGTTGTCGTAAGTGTCGTTGGCGTTGCCGAAGCATCACCCGATAGCGGGGTCGCTGTAGTTACACCGTTTTCGGTGACTATGGCCGAAATTCGGTAAAAGTATGTTGTTCCGTTTGTCAAGCCGGTGTGCGTGTAACCAAGCACACCAGCACCAACCGTTGCCAACAATGTTGTTGGGGCTGCAGTCGTTCCGCCGTACACGCGGTATCCAGACAACGACCCAAGGTTTGACGCATTCCAACTGACGGCAACCGAAGCATTCAATGGCGTTGCTTGTACACCAGTAATGATTGGCGTTGAAGTCCATGAGATAACCGCCCGACCAGCATTGGAGTTCACTCCTTGGGCATGGAAAACAGACGTAACGTCAGCGCTCGTGAAACTAGATCCGCCACCGCCGCCGGAGTAGCCGAGAGTTCCTGTTCGGTCGAGATGCGCCTGGCCCGAGGCCCAACCACCCCAATAACCACCACCGCCACCACCGGCATTGGTTTGGCCCGTTGCACCACCAACACCAAGTGCATTGCCATACGTTTGCGAACCACCAAAACCAGCGCAATACCCCTGATAGCAGCTGTGGTTTTCACCTTCGCCGCCAATCAAACCTCCGCCTACACCACCAAAGTTGTTGTTTCCACCACCACCCGCACCACCTGCAACCACTACACGTGTGGCAAGAGACGCTGCATTGTTCCAAGCACTTGGACCCGACACGGTTCCACTTACTGATGTTGAAGAAATATCCGCATTTGTTCGCGAATACTTAATGGTTGATTCCGTTGTTCCAGTAATAGTTGTGTACGTGCCATCAAATGGTTCGCCAACACCTTGCACAATGACCGTATTGCCGATGCTGTATCCATGCGCTGCTGCAGTTGTGAGCGTTGCAACATTTGATGCAAGTGCTTTGTCCGTTACGACAAACTTGTTACGACGAATATCAGTTGCACCGCCACCGCCACCACCAGCACCCGCGCCAGAACCGTTACCGCCGCCATTCCAACCACCAATGTTCAGCGTGGAAGTGAGCGAACCACCGCCTTTGCCACCCACATATAGATACAACACTTCGCCAGGAGTAACCGGAATTGCACCCTGCGCGCGGCCACCCGCGCCACCGACACCTGTCGTACCTCTTGCGCCACCAGCACCAAGTGCATCAATGAATATCTTGTTGACGTTGACAGGAACCGTAAATGTTTGCACGGCACCAGTCGATTCAAACGAAGTTGAACTGCTCAAAGCGGGCGTCGCAGAAACCTCTGTCGAACGTTCCGACTCGATTGAGCCGGTCATGATCGAAACTCGGTAGTAATACACCGTTCCATACGTCAACTGGTTTGCCGACTGAACGACGCCAGATTGAATTGCAGTTGACGCAATGTTTGCAGCGGTAAATGCAAACGACAAGGTGGTGCTGGCAACTGCGGTAATTGTTCGAAGCCCGTTGAACGAGGGATCAACTCCGCTTACCGAAACAACTGTGCCAACTGAAAGCCCATGCGCAGAAGCTGTTGTCAGGGTTACGACGTTGCTGGTGAGGGCCTTTTGCGAAACCACGATTGGTGTTGCAAGATGATGGTCGAAAGCATTTATTCCGACAGGCAGTGTTGCCAACAACGTGGTGGGGTTCTGTGTCGTTCCGCCGTACACCTTGTATTGCGTTACACCAGAGATGTTTGAGGCATCCCAACTAATTGAGTTATATCCACCCCAACCAAGTGCTTCAACACCAGTTGGGTATGCGCGAGTTGGCACCGACAGCGTGAGCACTCCATCGGATTGATTGAAGCCACTGGTGTGAGTTATTCCAGAAATCGTGCGTTGGTCAAGTGAGGACAGCGCTGCAGCAGAAGTGAAGCTAGATCCGCCACCGCCACCGGAGTAGCCGCCCGTTGCGACGCGACTTAGTTGCGGCGATTGAGCCGCACCCCAACCGCCCCAATAACCACCGCCACCGCCACCCGAATGAGTTGCTGCTCCACCTCCACCAGCACCAAGAGCGTTGCCATACGTTTGCGAAGCGCCAAGGCCAGAGCAATAGTCTCCACCACCACCGGTTGCGCAACTGTTGCTTCCACCCTGACCAGCAACGAGCCCGCCACCAACGCCGCCAACCTTGTCGTTGCCGCCACCGCCCGCACCACCGGCAACCACTACGCGAGTGGCAAGCGATGCAGCTGTATTCCACGCGCTCGGTCCAGACACTGTTCCACTAACAGCTGTTGAAGAAATGTTCGCATTTGTTCGCGAATACTTAATGGTTGTCCCTGTCGTGCCTGTTATGGCCGTGTAGGTGCCATCAAACGGCTCGCCAGTACCTTGCACAATGATCGTATTGCCGACGCTATATCCATGAGCAAATGCAGTTGTCAGCGTTGCAACATTTGATGCAAGTTCTTTGTTCGTAACAACAAGCTTGTTGCGACGAATATCGGTTGCACCACCACCGCCACCGCCAACACCGGCACCAGAACCGTTACCGCCACCATTCCAACCACCAACGTGTTGCGTGGCATTGAGCGAACCTCCGCCCTTGCCACCCACATACAGATACAACACTTCGCCAGACGTAACCGGAATTGCGCCCTGCACGCGACCACCGAAACCACCAATACCAGTCGAGCCCCTACCACCACCAGCGCCCTGCGCATCGAACTGCAGCCACGACACGCCAGCCGGCACCGTGAACGTTTGTACTCCATCGGTTGAAGCAAACGTTGTGTCCTGAGTAAAAATTGGAGTTGCATAACGCTGCGTTGAAGAACCCGATTCGCATGTTGTGTTGCATGTTTGTGCGGCATCGGTATACAACGCAGAAATTTCGTAGTAGTAGGTGGTGTTGATGGCAAGTTGTTTCGTGCGCGAAACCACAGCGGCTGGGCTAATTGAAGCCAACGCCACGTTCGCGTTTGTTCGCGCGTACTTAATGGTTGTTCCCGTCGTGCCTGTTGTGGCCGTATAGGTGCCATCGAAAGGGTCTCCGGCACCTTGGACAATAAATTCGTTGCCAACAGCAATTCCATGCGCAGTACTCGTGGTAAGCGTTGCCACATTTGTGGCAAGCGACTTAGCCGTTACCGCAAATGTATTTCCGTGGTGCACAAAACTTTGTGCCAGACGGTCAGGAACATCAATGTTGTTCGTGAGCACGCCTTGCGAAGTACCCCAAGAAATTCTGTACCCCGAAACGAGAGGTTGCGGCGAAGGCGTCCAACTCAACACCACTTGCGCCTGATAGCCATACGCATCGAAATCAGTAGGAGCGCTGATCGAGCTGCCTTGCTGCGCATATATTTCCAGTTTTCCGTTGCCCGACTTTGCACCTTGATAGTGCGTGACGAAACTGAGGTTGCTGGCAGTCCAACTTGAACCGCCGCCGCCGCCGGAGTAACCACCCGTGTCGGAGCGCCACTGTTGTGGGCTTTGGCCCGATGCATAGCCGCCCCAATAACCGCCACCACCTGCGCCGGCACCCGTCACTGTTGCCGAACCACCAACGCCTAACGCATTGCCATACGTTTGCGAACCACCAAGGCCAGCACAGTTTGAAGGACAACCGTGGTTTGCACCTTCGCCGCCAGTCAGCCCGCCGCCTACACCTCCAACATTTGCATTGTGTCCAACTCCGCCACCGCCACCGCCGACAATGACACGCTTATCCAGATTGAGCGTTGTCGAGTTGCGGATAACCGCCCCGTTTACCGTTGCTGATGCCTGATCCAGTTCAACCTTCGCATACGTAAAAGTTGTAGTGGTAGGTGCAGCAACAACAACATACGTTCCGTCATAGAGAGCACCGACGCCAGCGACGACAACCGAGTTGCCAACAACAAAACCGTGTGCAACAGATGTGGTCAAGGTTGCAACGCGCGATGTGAGCGATGCATTCGTTACCGTTACACCCCTGCGAATATCGGTTGCGCCACCGCCACCGCCGCCACCAGCAGCGTTGCCGTTGCCACCACCGTTCCATCCACCTACCGATGGAACCTGGTATCTGGCCGGATGATTGTCTCCGCCACCGCCACCGACAAACACGAACAACGTCTCACCAGGCGTAACAGGCATGGTGGCGGCAACGATTCCGCCCAAACCGCCAGCAACTCGCGAGTTGCCACCCTGGGCGCCTTGTGCGCTGACATTTATTCGCGTGACCCCCGCAGGCACGGTGTACGACTGAATGGTTTCGGTGAAATCGAAACTTGTTGCTGCAGTAAATCGCGGAGTGTCTGACACCTCCGCAGAAAAATCTGAAAGACATGCTGTTAAGCAATCCTGATTCATGTCGGTAAACACCGCGGCGATGGAATAGAAATAGCGCGTGCCCATAGCGCGGCTGGTATGCGAATATTCCGACACATCGCGGCCGGCGACATTGATCACATTTGTGAGCGCACCAGACGCAGTGCCCCACTTAATTCGATAGCCAGTGGTTTCCTGATTTGTTGAAGCAGTCCATGAAACATGAACGCGTGTGTTCCAACCATTAGCGGCGAGATTCATTGGCGTGGAAACTGCGGATTCTTGCGCGGTAGTAATAGTGAGCAAACCGTTGCCTGCGCGGAAACCTTGCGTATGCGTTGCAAACACAATGTCGGACGCTGTCCAACTTGAACCACCGCCACCGCCAGAGTGAGCAGCAGTACCTCGACCATCTGGTTGTCCGCCTTGACCAGCGCCATAACCACCCCGGTAGCCACCGCCACCACCACCGCCATTTGTTCCTCCGGCACCACCGATACCCAACGCATTACCAACACTTTGTGAGCCACCCATACCTCCGCAATACGTTTCGCACGAATGCGACACACCATCACGAGCAACAAGGCCGCCTCCAGCACCGCCTGCATGCGCAGCGTGTCCAACACCGCCGCCGCCGCCTGCGACAACAACACGCGTAGCAAGCGAGGCGGCATTGTTCCATGCACTAGGCCCAGACACCGTGCCCGACGAAGATGACGATGCGAGCGTCGCTGTGGATACCGCATACGACAACGTCTTGTTCGTCACATTTATTGCAGTGAGTACAAAAGTGCCATTAAATTCTGCACCAACACCGGCGACAATAACCGTGCTGCCCACACTTAATCCATGGGTTGCTGAAGTCGTCAACGTTGCAACATTCGACTGAATAATTTTGTTCGTAACTACAAGCTGGTTACGACGAATGTCTGTGGCACCACCACCGCCAGAGCCGTTACCCGACCCAGCGCCACCGCCATTGTGGCCGCCCGTAATTGGCGCCTTGTACAGAAACGGATAATGGTCGCCGCCACCGCCACCGACATAAATAAACAAAGTCTCTCCGGGCGTTACTGGCATAGTCGCTTGCAACCGGCCGCCGAATCCTCCGGCAACGTTGTTTGCATACCCGCCTGCACCACCCTGTGCGTCAACCTGGATTTTTGTTACGTCACTAGGAACTACATATGTGTGTACACCGTCATTAAATGCAAACGACTGCGTGTTGCCCACTTTGCCAAGCACTGCGATTGTCGACGTATAGGCAGACAAACATGACGTTCCGCACGACTGCGTGATGTCGGTATAGATGGCAGCAATCTTGTAGTAGTAGTCCTGACCAACGGTCAGGTTGCCCGTGCGTTGCACCAAGCCCGTTGGCGATACCGATACCGAAGCAACAGCAGCGCCGGTTTTGGCGAACGTAAATGTCTTTGTCGTTGGAACCGTTGCAACGGCGTACACCCCGTCAAACACACTGTCTACACCCGTTACCGAAACCTGTTGGCCAACCAACAAACCGTGATCGACTGCCGTTGTCAATGTCGCAACTGTGGTGGTCTTTGCTTTTGCAGTGACTGCAAATGGCCTACTGGAATGCGTAAACGATCGAACGTCTCCACCTGCAACATCAAACTGATTGACAGTTGTATTGTCAGTGCCCCACTTAATTCGGTACCCGGTCACTCCATCAACAGTTGGTGCATCCCACGTGAGTTCAACTGCACGCGACCAAGCAGTGCCAGCAAAGGTTGTTGGCGTTGGCATGGTGGCAACGTTTGGAATCGAAATCCTTAACGAACCATTTCCCGTTGCTAGCGAGTACGCCTGAGTGTGCACGACACCAAATACACCTGCATCAACGTACGAAGATCCGCCGCCGCCGCCGCCGTAGTCACCACCGCCTCGACCACCCCAATAACCGCCGCCGCCGCCGCCAGCATAAGTTGTTCCGTTGCCACCAACGACAAGCGCATTTCCCGATGACTGCGTGCCACCGACAGCCCCCGCAACGCTCCACCCAGTTGCAGTTTCTCCAATGAGTCCGCCGCCGCTTCCTGCTTTGGCATGCGAGCCGGCGCCACCGCCGCCACCCGCAACAAGTATTCGACGCTCAAGCTGCAATGACGTTTGAATTACTGCACCGGAAACAGTCGTTTCACTGGTGGTTACTCCACCGGTTTTTGTATACGTGAGAGTCTTTGTCGTTGGAACTGCAGTAACGGTGTACGAGCCGTCATATGTTGCACCAAGGCCCGCAACCACGATCGAATTTCCTACAGCAAAGCCGTGAGCATAATTAGAAGTCAATGTTGCAGTGGTGCCCGTCATAGAAGCTTTTACAACTGGATAACCCCGGCGTATGTCGGTTGCTCCACCGCCACCCATTCCCGGCGCAGATCCTGCACCACCACCGTTCCAACCCACCGCACTTGCACCAGAAGTACCACCGACGAAAACAAACAACACTTCATCTGGAAATGTGGGAATAGCGGCTTGCACACGACCACCCAAACCGCCAGCGATAGTTGCGGTCGAACCACCTGCGGCGCCAACGGCATCAAGCAAAACCGACGTAACTCCTGCAGGAACCCTGTACGACTGAACTGCCCCTGTGTACGCGAAATTGGTGCTCGATAAGAATTGCGTTTGTGCCGAAACAACCGATGCGTAATCGCTGATACAGGCCGTGGTGCATGCTTGCGCATTATCGGTATAGATGTATGCAACTTGGTAGTAATACGTTTGGCCAATGGTGAGCGACTCTGCTCGTTGGGCATTTCCTGCTGTCGTGAGTGCAACCGACGTCACGTTGGCCGCAGTTCGTGAATAGGTAAACGTTGTCGATGTAACCGTTCGAATGACGTAGGTTCCGTTAAACGTTGCGTCTACTCCCGAAACAGCGACCGAATCACCGACTGCTAGACCGTGTGCAGTACCTGTAGTAAGCGTTGCAATATTCGACGTGAGGGCTTTATTGGTTACCCGTACCGGAGAACCTGAATGCACGAAACTATTTACAGTCCGGCCGGCGACAGTGAACTGGTTCGTCAGAGCACTGGAATCTGTTCCCCACTTAATTGATACTCCGGTGATTGAGGCATCGACAGGCAACGGCCACTTCAACGAAACTGAACGCACGCCAGCAGAGGCAGTGAGCGAGCCCGGGCTCAGTGGGTTTGCAGCAATTTCAACAATGCCGCTACCACACAATTTTCCCTGTTCGTCATCACACGATTCATTTGCAAACGGCCGAACAGATTTCTTGTTGGTGAGCATCGAAACGAGCTCGCTTGGTTTCGCCCCTGGGTGCAACGCCGACAAGCGAGCAAGTGCAGCCGTCACGTGCGCAGCCGACATCGATGTTCCTTGTCGATATGCGTAGGAATCATCGCCCGGTTCATGCTCTCCTGCGTTGGAAAGCGAGTACACACCAAAGTCTCCGCTTGCGTTTACATCGCCACCAGGCGCAGAAATGTCGATGCCTTCACCGAAGTTTGAATACGCGGCGCGCTTGCCGGTTGCATCGGTTGCACCAACCGCAATCACATTGTTGCAATTGGCAGGCGCATACTCGCGAACATCGCTGTTGGCATTGCCTGCAGCAACGGCAACAACACTGCCATTGGCAACTGCTGCATCAATCGCCTTTTGAAATGTTTCACTGCAAGCTGCCTTAGTCGTAAACGACAGGTTGATTACTTGAGCTGGATTTGGGTTGTCTTCAACACCCTCGACGCTTCCACCCGACGCCCAAATAATTGAGGCGGCAATGTCTGAAGACAAACCACCGCGCCAACTCAGTGCTCGCACGGGAAGAATGTCGACGAGCGGAACCAAGCCAGCAATTCCGTTTGCGTTATTTACTTCCGCGCCAATGATTCCTGCAACGTGGGTTCCGTGCCAACTGCTGTTGCGCACTGGCGCTACTTCGCGCCAATCACCGGGGTCAAGTGCGTTGTTGTCCCAACCCACGGGGCCGTACTCATCTTCGTCGACATAGTCACCATCGAATGCGACCTCATCACCATCTGCTTGCCGTGCTGCCGCCAACTCGGCCCTGCTTGACACGAAGTCGTATCCAGGCAACACACGGGATCCAAAATCCGAATGGCGAGTAATGCCAGTGTCAATTACTGCAACCGTTACGCCCTTGCCCAAGTCCTTTGGGCCTCGACCAAAGGTTGAGGGAAATAGTTTTGATCCGCCAACGCCGAATTCAGACCACATGTTCCACTGTCGGTCGAGGTAATCGGGGTCAAGATTCTCTGCTGTTGGTTCGGCACTGGCGGTGGTGACGACTTGGTCGACTTCGGCCCATTTCACTCGCTCGTCGGCTTCAAGCTCGGCCACAATTTGAGCAGCGGTTGCAACGGATACTGGCTCGCTGAGTTCTACCGTGCGCAGGCCATCGCCCAAGTCCACCTCGGGCACCAGTTCTATTCCACTTACCGAACTGGATCCGGTTGCCACACCCGGCGCCTCGGTTGAGGCAACACCGTCTTCGTACTGCACCACCAAACGACCGACGACACCGTCAAGGCCGTTGGTCGGTGCAACCTCGAATGGGCCTGTCAACTCACTCAGCCCTGATTCGTTCTCGGCAAAGAATCGAACCTCGTACACCTTTCCATTCAGCAGACCGCCCAAGACAGCTGTGGTCTTGGGGGCATCAATACGAAACTCGACTTCGCCCGGAGAAACCAGCGCCAAATAGGCAGTGGGCTGCGGGGTTTCTTCTTCGGGCTCGTCCCAAGTAAGAACGATTGAATTGTCACCACCAGTAGCAACTACGTTGCGCGGAATTGCTGGACAACTGGTGGTGACAACATCGGATTCCTCGGTTGGCACCGTTGTGCTCGTCGTGGAAGAACTTGGAGTAGTCGTCGAAGTGGACGTCGTAGACGAAGTGGCTGTCGTAGTCGAAGTGCTCGAAGTGCTCGAAGTGGACGTCGTTGGAGTAGTCGTCGACGTGGTCGAAGTAGACGATGTGCTCGATGTGCTCGAATCTTCGGCCGCAAGCCTCGTTACAGACAGGGTCTCAACTACCTCCGTGGTGGAGGTACTCGACGTCGGAACACTTGACGTCGAAGAAGTAGAAGTGCTGGAAGTACTCGACGTCGGAACACTCGAGGTCGAAGAAGTTGAAGTGCTGGAAGTACTCGACGTCGGGACACTTGTCGTTGACGAAGTCGACGTTGTTGACTCGGTCGGAGGCTCCTCGACGATTGGCGTTTCGGTGCATACGCGCACGGGCTCAGACTGCTCCGCGGCGCTTGCCTGAGCGACAGGAAACAATGCAACAATCGCAGCAAATGACGCGATGAGGGAACCGAGACGCCTGAGTGCGCGCGCACACCAAAAACGATTTATTCCAAACACTCCGCGCATGGAATAAAACCTAAGAATCTAAAAAAAATTAACGCAAATCTAAAAGTGTTATAACCCGACGAAATTGCAAAAAGATTTTGCTGCTTCGAAACTCAAATGTTGGTTGAGGGTCGGAAAGACATTTTTCAAACTCTCAATTGAATATTTTTATGTCTCAATTGAATATTTTTATGTCTCAATTGAATATTTTTATCTCTCACTCGCTACTTGAGGGTTGTGTAAAGCCCAATACCCGAGCGCTATTTAGCGTGCGCGGCCGCGTCGGCCAGTTCCTCTTCAGTGAGTGGATTCATGCGCAAGTCCACTGCCAACCACACGGTGTAGCTGGTGGGGAAACCACCGATACCAACGATGAGTGCAACAGAGCACACGACAGCAACAAGCGGCCATGTTGGAATGTTTGGATACGTAGCAATCACACCGATGCCCATCACAAACAACAGCGATCCACCAGTGAGCATGATGTTCATTGCTGCAGCACCAAGTTGGAAACCTTCAAGATTTCGTTCCCACTTGAAACCACAAGTTTTGCAACGATCTTGTCGTGCAATCCATCCGGTAAAAAATGCGCCCTTGCCACCGCAATGCGCACAGCGACGGAATACTCCCCTCACCAACATTTTTGGAAGGCCGGCAGAGCGCGAAGCGTTGGTCACGCAGTTAATTCTTGCACGAATGCATCGAACACATCTGCGTAATGCAGTGCGTCGGCATCCGTGTGCATGACCGAAATGAGCCACTGCTCATCCAGCCCT
>Ga0208593_1000062_pt1 | contig 16524 bp, 21 predicted proteins | sample LakMenEpi15Jul10_FD_150700 | JGI IMG/M metagenome (GOLD analysis project Ga0208593, IMG submission 150700) | Freshwater microbial communities from Lake Mendota, WI - 15JUL2010 deep hole epilimnion (SPAdes) | ecosystem: Environmental > Aquatic > Freshwater > Lake > Epilimnion/Euphotic zone ... | reverse complement strand
TTGCGGAGCGTGGCGGCGCGACCCGGAAGCGAACCCACAATCGCAACGGCAACCGCCTCCTGCTCCTCTTCGGTGAGGGTGGGCTGGAAGTAGAGCGGAGCCAGAGGCAGCGGCTTGTCCTTGTCGCCAAACCTGCACTCATCGGCCATTGCTACTGCCTCTTCCTTCTGATGGGCTGCATAAGCCTCGTACACCGACACATCGTCAGGCGGGCCAATAGTCACGGCCCATGCCACTGGATCATTCACTGGGGTTTCTCCTTTTGGGGCAGTTCTTTGACTAGGGTGCATGGCAGTCTCTCTTGGAGGGCTTTGATGAAGGGGTGATCGTGGAGGGGCACGGGGTCATCGAACGCTGCTAGGAGTGCGGCCCGCTCCTCTGGGGAAATCATGTCTGTGTCCCCATATACAGCGAAGTGAACTAACTCAGCCTGAAACCGCATTATCTGCATGAGTTACGCGGCGGGCAATAGTTACGCGATCAAAGGATTGCCCGCCTCCCTGAGGGTGCTTGTAATCAACGTAGGTTCGTCTTCCCCCTCATGGAGATTCCCCATGCCTTTGCACAGGTCCGCTGCCTATCTCGCTATCAACACTGATGCTGACCGAGAGTCCGGTCGCCGTGGCTATCACGAACGTCGCCGGGTGCTGAAGCAGGACCCTCTTGCCTACAAGGCTTTCAAGGATCAGAAGGCGGCTTACATGAGGCAGTACCGGGCCAATCGCAAGGCCAAGGAAGCGGAGCAAAATCCGCCAGCCGGGACATAAATAGGGCATGGACCCTGCCCGCTTTGCCGTTGACCTGACATACGCGATGGTGTGCTACCTCGCTTTTGTCATTGGTGGCGTTGCGCTCGTAGGTGGGATTGCCGAGCTTGCGTTCCGTTGGAAAGAGTGGCGTGAGCGCAATCAAAAGTAGTTTCGGAGGGCGAGTCTGATGGCAGAGATGATCAGGAAGCTGGTGGGGGCCCTCCCGTACCGCATTCCCGATGATGCTGCCCGCTCTATTCGGCGGGCCAATCTTGAGGGTGCCTTTGGCAGCGGGCTTACGCCGCATCCCGCCAACATCCAGAAAGCGGATGCCCACACCATTGCTGGCACCCAACAGCACATTCAGGACACGAAGGATTACGGTTCGTGGCCGCTGATGCCGTTTGGGGCCACAACGGATGCCGTGGAGAACACTGGAACTGGCAGGGCGGCGCGTTTGGCAAACGACGTTATCTGGGACGATCTCACCCAGAACCATAACTACACGAACAAGCTGAACAACACCCTCACCGGAAGTGCCCCAACGGTGCGGTACAAAGGTTATCTCAGCACTGCCGCAGGGCTGGATAGCCGCGCCCCTGAGGCAATGGGGCACAGCATGGACACGGCAGTCACCCGCACCTCCCCGTGGAGGTTGCTCGACGGGATCACTGGTGACCGGGCCCAGAGCGACCGTGTACTCACCAGAATCAGGGACAGGAACCACCCGGACGGTACGGACGGCATGGGCGACGATGCTGCCGTGTACCACCTAGGCGACCTTGAAAAGGAATGGAAGCGTAAGTGGCTCATGTTCCGAGGGCTAACCCCCGAGAGCTTTGCCAATATGGACGGTGGTCAGGGGTTCGCTTCTGCGATCAACAAGCAGCTTTACCACAATGCTTTCATGGACCCGTACACGGTCGGTCGCGGCATGGACAGGGACGGCTTCAATGTCGGTCAGCATGAAGCAATCCATTCAATCCTTGATGGTGTCAATCCATCCCATAAGTGGCGGCAGTTTCAAGCTCTTCGCCCAGCCGTAACTGACAGGCAGCGGGAGCTTGGCCCCAAATCCGCCTATCTGGGCAGCAACGGGACAGAGTTGAGCAACCTGATGTTTCACCTGAAGCGTCAGACCGAAACGGTCAACCCGGGAATGCGGGACATCGGGCTCAACAAGAACACAGCGGACAACTTCATTGATTACGTCCGGCATTACGAGGCCACGGGTGCCGATCCCATGATCAACCTCCCGGGCCACCGGCAGTTCGACCAGCCCGCCCACGGCTACGACAAGGCAATGGAGAAGCTGCAAGAGATCATTGATGCCGCCGGGAAAGACGGCTTGCATGACATCAAGGACATGAACTTCAAGACTGGTGCCACCAATCCCAGCCTACGAACGGCCCTACTCGCATGACACCTGAAGAAGCACTTCGCCACGCTTACGCCCAAGACATTGCCCGGTTGCCCCCGGAGCAACAGCTTCGATTCAATGCCGAAGCTATGGCGGCTGCCCACGCGGCTGGCAAGCAGCACCCGCAGCTTGATGACTTCAAGTATTACCGGCAGGTGGGCCACCCGAGCTACCAGCCTCAAGATGACGATGAGCGGGCCCTTCAGGATCAGATGCTCAGTGGGTATACCGGGAAGGGCTGGACTCCCGAGCAATCGAAAGCTCTTGGCAGGACCCCGGAGTCCTACGAGTTCTCGCCGGGAGGTCAGTACCTCGACCAGCTTGAGAACCGCAACCGGCTCTATGACTCCATTGCCCCGCAGCAAGCGGACAACAGTTGGCTCCCCAGCGCGGCAGCATGGGCTGGCGGCACTCCAAGCAAGCTGAATGAGGGCTATGCCAAGAATTACGCACAACAGGTAGGCCGGACTCACGCCTACATCCCGGGTTCCGGCCCCGGCACCATGTTCCCCGGCATCCCAGAAGGTGGTGTTCAGGAGCTTTGGAACCCCGAGAACTTCGTTGGCAGCTTCACGACCAAGATGGGTGGAGTGGTTTCGGACGGCATGAGCCAACTTGGGACGGCGATCCTCAGAACTACAGACCCAACTGCGGCTATGGGTAATGCGGCAGTTCGTTCGCAGGGTTCCGACTTCTTCCGCACCAACCCTGTATTGGCCAAGGACAATGGCTGGAGGGGCAATGACGGTCTGATCCAGCAAGGTCAGAATGCTTGGTACGGCTCAGAGGGGATGAGTGCCGGGGATACCTTTCGGGGTGCCATCGGAAACAGAATCCTTCCAGAACACATGAAGGGTCAAGTCCCATATATCCAGCCCTTGATCAACGCGGCTCTCAGTTTCGGCAACGGAATGCTCGACGGCACTGGGTTCGTTGGTTCCCACAAGGCCATTCCCAATGCAGTTCGGGGTGTGGCTGGTGCCGCTGCAAGGACCGGAGTCCCCGGCGTGGCGAAATTTGCCCAGAGTACAGCCGATGACATTGCCAAAAACCTTGTCGCCAATCCCACTGCGGGCGGCAGAATTGCCCACCACATCAAGGACGAGGCGGCTGATGTAACCAACGCAGTTGAGCTAGGTGCTGAGTTACTTGGTGGTGACACCCGCAGCAACAGCAAGTGGGAAGCCGATCAGCAACAGCGTGATAAAACCCGCGACCAATCGTTCAAGGTGCTGGAAAACCTCAACAGCCAGATCGTTCGCCCCCAGACAACTGTAACCAAAATGGGTAACGCAATCGCACCGGCTGGCAATGCTGCCTATGGTGCTGGCAGTTGGTTGCGCGGATTAATCTCCAAGTAACTATTGCCCGCCGCCAGACCCTTGACACAATTCGGTGGTCTTACTTCTTAAATGGAGGCCACCATGTCAGAAGACATTGAGCAAGATTCCATTCCAGTTGAGAATGATGTTCCTGTTGCGGAGCCGCAGCCGGAACAATCCCCACAGGCTGAAGTCGCATACTCGCCGTGGGACGGTTTCAAGCAACTGCCCCAGTTCCAAGGGCAGGATGATCGGGCAATAGCGGCAAGCCTGTATCAGTCGATGCAGCGTGAGCAAGCTGCTTCCCGACAGTTGCAGCAATACGTTTCGATTATGCCGATTGCTCAGGAGTACCTCTCCAAGCGGCCTGACTTTGAGAAATGGATGGCTGCCCAGCAGCAGCAAGCTCAACAGCCCCAGCAGCAGGCTCCCCAGCAAGCTGCCCCTCAGGCCAAGAAGTGGTGGAACCCTCCAGAACTGAAGGATTCCTACAAGCGTTACCTCACCAAGGACGAGAATGGCCGGGATGTAATCCACCCGGACGCTCCGTATGACGCGAAGCTGGCTCTCTCTGAGTGGCAGAACTATCGGGCTGACTTTGCCCAGAAGTTCCTGAGCAATCCCGAGGATGCCCTTGGTCCAATGGTTGCTGAATTGGCTCAAAAACAGGCACAAGAGATCGTTCAGCAACAGCTTGAGTCCCGTGATCGGGAGAGCTTTGTAACCAACTTTGAGAAGGAAAACGCCGATTGGTTGTTCGACCAAAACACAGGTAGCGTTTCACCAGCGGGCTTACTACTCCATAAATATGTTGACGAAGCAATGTCAAAAGGTATTCCGCCCGGTAAGCCCCGGGCTGATTACGCAGTTGAGAAGGTCGAGCTTGAGTTGTTCCGGCAACGGTACGCTCAAGAATCCGCTCCTCCCCAGCCGCAGTATCAGCCCCAGCCGCCGCAAGCGGAGCCAGTGCAGCAGGCCCCAGTGCCCCAAGCACCAGCACCTCAAGACCTTGCCGCCCAGAACATGAACTATCTGCGCCGTGAAGCCAGCCGGAATCCAAGCCGGTCAGCCGGTGCCGCCAACAACGATCCGAGACAGCCGAAGCAGAAACTGACGTTTGAACAAATGTTGGCGGAAAACCTTAATGCCGCCGGTTACATCTGACCAAGGAGAGCCAAATGGCTAATAGCACTGACTGGGCCCGGGTAATTCAGACTACCATCCAGAACTACCTTCGGGAGACTGAACAGACCACGTTCCGTCGCTTCAAGGTCTTCGCCATGCTGGAAGGTTCCGGCAATGTGGTGATGAACAGTGCAGGTCTTAATCTCAACTGGCAGGTCCGTATGCGGAACCAGCCCGTGAGTGGTAACAACGGTGAGACTCCGCGAGTCTTCGCTCGACAGAATCTCTTCTCGACCGCGACCCTCCCGTACCGTGGCTATCAGGTCACGGACTCGATTTTCAAGCGTGAAATGCTCGAAAATCGCGGTCAGGCTGCACTCATCAACGTGGCCGGTGGTATGGCGACCCGACTGGAAGAGTCGATGAGCCAGCACCTCGCAAAGGAAATCTACATCGACGGTAACAAGGCGGGTAACGAACTTCGTTTCCACGGTCTTGAGTCGATGTTCGCGGTCGATGGTACGGTCAGCATCGTTGACGGCACCAAGCGGGCTGCCAACGCTGACGATCCCTTCGGCTGGCCTGCGGACAACTACGCTGGTCTGAACACGGGCCTTGGTGCTGTGGCTGGTTCGCAGCTTGAGGGTTCGTGGCCGAACGGTGTTGCCGACCCGGAATATGACCACTGGTCGCCAATCGTGGTGAACTACACCAGCAAGTATTTCAAGGGAAAGAACTCCGCTGGTGCTGACTCCTTCACATGGCAGGATCAGTGCGTTCAGGCTGTGCGCGAGGGCATTCAACAGGCCAAGCGTAATGATACCAAGGAGAGCCAGATCGACATGGTTGTCCTTGATCGGAAGTTGTACATCGACTACATGAACAAGCTCGACTCCAAGGAGCGGGCCCTCATCAGTAGTAACACGGGCCTGAAGCTGTACGGATTTAAGGACGCATTCCAGCAGGACGGTGTGGACATCACGACCGAATACAGTGTACCTCTGAACACTGGGTACGGTCTGTCCATCGCCAACATGGAACTGTACTGCATGGAAGGGAACCTCCTGACAAGCGAGGGACCATTCTATAATGAGGATACACAGGCGTACAGGTACGTCGTGAGCGTTCTTGGCAACATCAAGCTGAAAAGTCCGCGTAATTTCTTCAAGTTGCAGGCCATTGCCTGATCCCAGCACCCCTAGGAAAGTAGAGCAATCATGCCCATTCTGAATAGCGATCCTTGGTTTGGCCGGGGTCAGACTCTTGGTGTTACTGTCCCCGAACAGGGCGGTGCTGTAACGGGTTCCGTGAAGGTGTTCACCGACACTGATCCCCGGACCAGCAATGCCGGTGTCTTCCTGAGCAATCGTCCTGTCACCTGCGTGGCTGTCCGCAACACCAGTGGGGCTCCCCTGCTCCCCGGCGCGGTGGTCAAGTTCAAGAAGGCTGCCATCCTTGACGAGGTGGACGGTGTGGCTGCGGCGGTTGCTGATGCCCCGCTGGGCGTCGTGGACGAGTACCTGCCGCCGGTTGGTGTCGCCAATGGCGATGTCTTCTGGCTGGTTGTCTCGGGTCCGGCTGCGGTCACGACTGCGGCCACCCTTGCGGCTGGTGCCTTCGTGACGGCGACGGCTGGTGCTGCGGCGACCGGGACGGCTGCCAATGCCATCGGGGTTGTGATCTCGGCCCCTGCCAACGGCAAGGTGCGGACGCTCCTCAACACCGGCTTCGGCCATTCGGCTGCCTAACCGGGAGAATGGCATCCCTAGCAACCATCGCTGGGCGGTTGGCCATTCTGGTTGGTGTGCTGACGATCATTGCTGGCTGGCGGGAAGAGCCCAAAACTCCCCGCCAGCCAGTTCCATTTAAGCCGTATCCGATCAAGGTCCCAACACAAGTCCGGCCCCCAGACCCGATCCCGACTACCCCTAAAACTGTGTCGGTGCTGGCAAAGCCGGACCTGTCCTTCGTTACCAACGTCTGCCCGCCCCTCAGGAAGCCCACTCCGCAGAAGTGCGAGATTCTGACTGACCTCTACTGCCGACTGGAGAACCCTCACTACTGGGCTGATCCAACTGAACCCGGTGATCTGGTGACTTGGGCCCATGAGATGGCCCACGGGGCTTCCAACCGGCTTCACGCCAGCACGATCAAGCACGGCATCTATCTGGGCAATGGCAAGGGAGTAGTTCTCAAGCACCCCAAGGTCACCATCGAAGAGGTAGCCAACTCAGTTCCCAAGGATCAGCGTGGCCCTATCTTCAAGCTCTACATGGTGGAGCAACGCAAAGACTGGAATAAGAGCCCTGCATATCTGTTGGACGAGTGGAATGCCTACATCGTAGGAACGATTGCCCGCCGCCAGTTGGGGTGGGATAAAAGAAAAGAGACAGAAGACTTCGCCAGAGAGATGGAGCGTTACTGTCGGGTGATGCTGGCGGTGGTTCAAAAGCGGGACCCTGAGTACCCGGACCTCCATCACCTCAAGAACTTCATTAACTGGCAATCTGAGCGGTTTGACCAAATAGTCAAAGGGAATGACAAATGAGCCTGACCGACCCACAGAGCCTGATCCTCTTGGTAGGCGTGTTGTTGCTGGCATCCCCGGCGGTGGTAGGAAGTGCAGTCCTGTGGATCAAAAGCCTTCTCTACAAGAACTCCATCCAAGAGGATGCCCAGATCAACACCGTGGTGCAGTTGCTCCAGTTGAAGAACAGGCTGGAGAAAGAGGGCTGCACAGTGGCTTCCGACTCCACCAAAGACCTAGTGTTCGCCCTCGTCTACGGAGAGAAGCCCAAGAAGGACTGAACGATGAGGTGGGCGAAAGGACTATTTGGAGCGGCTCTCGTCCTCTTCGCCCTATACGGGATCAAGAGGTTTGTGGCCCCGCCCCCTGCCCCGCCCCCGAAGATCGTCACCAAGCTCATTGTCGGCAATCAGTTTGAGGTTGAGGTAGTAAGGCTGACAAACCTAGAGCGAACCCGAAGAGGGCTTCAGCCGTTGAAGGTAAACAGCAAGATGATGGCCGACGCCCACCAATGGTCCGTTATTCAATCCAACTCCCGAATGCACCATTCCAAGATGGGGTACGGAGAGAACGTAGCGTGGAATCAGAAGTCCCCCAGCGAAGTAGTCCAAGTCTGGATGAACAGCCGGGGGCACAGAGCAAACATACTAAATGGTCGGTACACCGAGATCGGTGCTGGCTATGCGCGTGGGGCCCGTGGCCCTATGTGGACCCAAGTCTTCAGATAGTCCCTTTCCCCCCGGAGTAACTCCCATGAAGAAGTACATCGTGTTTGCAATCGCCCTCCTGCTTGGCTGTCTGGCCATCCCCGTGGTCGAACCGGCCAAGGCTGGTAGCTGCCATGGCTCCAAGAAGACCCCGGCTGCCCCCGTGGCTGTCGAGGTCGATCAGGAAGTCGTTGTCGGTCCCGGCATCGTCGTGAAGGAAAAGGTCGAGGTCGATGGCCCCGGCAACGTCACCGTCACCGAAGAGGTGGTGGTTGGTGAAGGCGGCGGCAGCGGCCCGGTCGGTGTCCATGCCGCCAAGAAGGCTGCCCGTAAGGTCAAAAGGGCCACCATCGCGGAAGCTAAGGCCGACCGGAAGGCTGCCCGTGCTGCCAAGAAAGAGGCCAATGCAGAGTTTGAGGCCGGTGCTGAAGAGGCTGTCCGCGAGGCTTACAGCAAGTAGTTCGCATCACCCCGGGGGGCCATGCTACCGGCGCATGGTCCCCCGGGGAGCCGGACCCGCCATCTTTTCACAGGAACACCAACCATGCCAATGACACCTGATATGGGGCCCAGCCGCCGCCAGCAGTACCTGCAAGCCCAAGGGCAGTCGCCAGAAGACCGCATCAGGGCATTGATGCAGGGCCTTGGCGGTGAAGTGGCAGGTGCGGCAGATGCGGCAGGCGACTTCATCCAGAACATGCCGTTCAAGATTGGCAATGTGACTCCCGGCCCGCTTCTTGAGCGAGGGCCTTACGTCCCCAAGCCGAATGATGGCCCATACATCCAAGAGATGCAGGCCCCCCCCAAGAAGAACAACAACGGCGGCTACGGCTTTCTCCGACAGGAAACAGACGAGGAGTATGCCCGCCGCAAGGGAAGAGAGAACGGGATCGAATGAGCGACATCATCCGAAAACTCCTCGACTCTCGCCTGCCATCTGATGCGGTGGCTGGGCTGGGGAACTTCCTCACTGGTCAGTCTGTTGGCGACCTGATGGCCCGACAGGACGGTCAGCCAACTGAGGAAGAGAGCCCTCTTGTGAAGCTCCAGAAGATGGCTGCGGGAATCAGACCTGACCCAAGCGCGTCTTCCCTCCAGCTTGATAGGTGAAGCATGGAAGAAGTGGACATCCCAGACGTTCAGCCTGACGGCCCTATAGCAAGTAGCCGTGCCTGTGAGGCGTGTGGCATCGTCAAGCCGCTCGACCGTCGCAGGTGGCCTCTTGTCCCCGGAACCCAGCACACTCTCCAGCCGATCTGCAAAGCCTGCTACAAGCTGGTCAAGCACCGGCAGAAGATTGAGACAACCTCCCGGCGGGCGGCGGAAGCGTTCATGCAGGCCCCGCTTGTCCGCAAGGGCGGCAGCAACATCCCCCACTCCACTGAGTTGCTGGAGTCGATCTACGGACTCTTTGGTGGTGTCAACGGTCTGGCCAACGAACTGGCCCACACCTACCACTCAGCCCCACCGGGCGGGCGTATCCGCACCAGCATTCTGGAGACTGTGGTCAGGCTCACGAACAACGTGGCGGATAGCGGGGCAGTCCAGAAGCCGGTCAGCTTGATGACCGATGACGAGCTAGAGGCACGGCTTGCCCAGAAGATTGCTCTGGCTGCGGAGTCCCAGAAGAATCTGGACTACCTGAACCAGTCCACTGAGGTGGAAATCCCGGCTGGGATGATTCAGGCCAACCAGATTCCCGTGGCCGAGATAGAGCAGGCCATGAACATGAGCCGCCTTGTGGAGGTCCCACATGGCGAACCCTCTTGATAATGTCTCGCAGCACTCCAGACAGGAGATGCTCGACCTACAGAGGGAGTTGGCATCCCGCCAGCTTGAGTCTGTCAGGCTCTATCGACCCAATGCCAACCAGCAACCCTTCCATGACTGCATGGCTTCAGAGCGTGTTGTGCTGGGGGGAAATCGGAGCGGCAAGACTACGGCTGCCATGCTGGAGTTCGCGTGGGCTGTAACCGGGACGCACCCCATTGAAGGGAAGTACCCGAAGGAAAACGGCACAGCGGTGGTTGTGGGGGCCGACTGGCGGCACATCGGGATGGTGTGCGTGAGGGGCTTATTCAAGGCAGGGGCATTTAAGATCATCCAAGACCCCGATACTAAAGAGTGGCGGGCGTATGACCCGGTTGCGGACAAGGCCCGGGAGTCCGAGGCCAAGCCCTCCCCGCCCCTGATTCCGCCCCGGATGATCAAGAACATTAGCTGGGTTCTGAAGTCCGCAGGGTATATGCAGTCCTGCGAGTTGACCAACGGATGGCAAATCTACTTCTTCTCGTCTGAGGGTGATCCTCCACAGGGCTACCGTGCCCATCTTGCTTGGATTGACGAGGACTTGGCTTCCGAAAGCACTTGGCTGGCTGAGTTACAAGCTCGTCTTGCTGACTACAAAGGGCGGCTGGTGTGGTCGGCAACCCCGCACTCCAAGAATGACGCGCTCTTTGGCCTGTGCGAACGGGCTGACAAGGCGGCAGAGGAAGGGCATGACAACCCCAAGAAGTTCGTCCTGCGGTTCCTCGACAACGAACACATCTCCAAGGAAGCCCGTGCCCTAGCTGTGGAACAGTGGGCCGCACAGGGCGAGGAAGTCCTGAGGATGAGAGCGGAGGGTGAGTTCACCTTCGACTCCGTTCTCATGTACGGCAGTTTCAACATGGGAGTCCACGGCTTTTCCCGCAAGGAACTGCCTGACGGCCAGATTCCCGCAGACTGGTGCAGGTATGCGGCCATCGACCCGGGCCATGCCATCTGTGCGGTGATGTTCGCGGCCATCCCACCGTCTGGGGACTTCGTTCTCCTCTATGACGAACTGTACATCCCCAACTGTTCCGCCGTGGTATTTGCCGAGAAGTTCGCCAACAAGCTGGCAGGGCAGCCCCAATTTTACGCCTTTATCATAGATTCGCATGGTGCCCGCCTGACAGACATTGGCGGTGGAAAGTCCCCGGGCCAACAGTACGCGGAGCAGCTTGAGTTACTGGGGGTGCGGTCAAAGGCCACCGGCTCGTCTTTCATGCACGGCAGCGATGACATCATGGCTGGCATAGAGAGCGTCCGTAATGCCATGCACATCCGGTCGAAGGGAACTCCCTACCTCCGGGTCCTTGAAGGTGCCATGCCCAACTTCATCCGAGAGATCAAGCGGTACAAGCGGCAGTCAACAGTGGTGGGTGGTCACAGCATCGTCCTCGACAAGCCGCACCCACGGTCTGTCTCCCACTTAATGGACTGTATGCGTTACCTCATGGCTGCGGAAATGAAGTACCACAAGCCTGAAGCCAAGGCAGAGAAGGCATGGTGGGAAGACTGGATAGCCCGCAGGCGCAAAGCGAGGGGCGAAGATGCCAGCGTGGTGTATCTGACACCTGCGAGTTACACGACACAAACTTACGTCGCGTAACCATTGCCCGCCCACAAGGGACCGATACGCTACTGCCAGTCCCTTTTTACATTGGAGGCAACCATGTATTCGATGCCCGAGGTGGCGGTTGGTGATCAGGTCTTTTGGCATGACGATCCGCTGAATTCTTCTCCACCCAGCTTGGGGTGGTGTATTCAGAAGGGCCGGGAAACCATCTCCGTACTGGTGTTCTCAGAGAACTCCGGTTTCGTTGAGAAGAAGTCGGTTCGTTACAAGGATGATCCGTTCTGGAAAGAGAACGAGATGGCCGGTAACTGGACCCAGTGGGGCTGTTTCACGCTGCATCCGCACACCGAAACCCTCAAGGAAATCCGTGGCTTCTTGACAAAGCTCAAGATGGCCGAGGCCCGCACCCCTGTGGAGGAGCCTGTTCGCCGTGGCCCCGGTCGCCCGCCCAAGGTGGAAGTGGAGGTGGCCGAATGAGTCGCCTTCTTACGGCTTTCACGATGTGTTTGATCTTGACGGGGGTGGCTCACGCAAAGCCCCGTCGCCAGTACCAGCAAGGTCAGCCGGTCCAGAACATGGTCAGGGCGGCTACCAACACCGCTCAGGGTGTGGCTGAAGCCTGTGCCCGCATGGGGCGGCTCCAGCACCTTGGTGGTAACTCTGGCCCAGAGGGGTTGGGCATGGGCTCTTCTCCTGACGCTGCCTACCGGAACTGTTGCTTTGCCAACAGCGGTATGCCGGACGTTGACGTTGGTTACGCACAAGGCCCAAGCGGTCAGTGGTACTGTTGTCGCAGATACGGGGGGAAGTGATGGACGAGAACCTTGACCCAGACGTTCCGATGGCCGGTGGTGACCCCAGCCAACTGGCTGATCCGCCGCCGGATGTGGTCCCCCAGAGGCAGATGGAAGATGCCCTCAGAAGCATCTCCACCGGCTGGCTCAAGAAGCTGGAGCTTGCCCGCAAGGCAAAGAAGGCTTTCTCCGAGGATGCCCGGGAAGCGATGAACTTCTTCGACGGTGGGGAGAACTTCTTCTGGAAAGAGGGTGCGGCCCCTTACTCCAAGATTTCTCCCCCCAGCTTTCGGATGACTGTGAATCGGGCGTTTGAGGCTGTAAAGCTCATTGGCTCAGTTATCTATGCCCGCAACCCTGTGCGGACGGTTACAGCCAAGAAGTTCCCTGCCGTCCCGCCTGAGGCTGTTGGCATTGATGCAAGCCAGCCGCCTCAGATGGACCCGATGACTGGTCAGCCGATGCTGCCCCCGGAGGTCGAGCAGTACGTTCAGGCCAGCCAACAGATCGGCATGGTCGAGAAGCAGCGGGATGCCTTCTCCGAGATCGTCAGTGCCTATTTGAACTACACCCCCGGCCAGTTGAACTTGAAGGAACACACTCGCAAGGTGGTGGACGAGGGCATCCTCAAGGGGATGGGTGTCTGGTGGACCGAACTGATTGAGATGGGCGGCGAGGACGGCCCGCCGGTTGGGCTCATCGGCTCCTTCCATGATTCCGTGGACAACCTGCTTCTGGACCCGGACGCTGACGAACAGGAAGACATCCTGTGGTGCGCCCGCCGATGCGTTCACCCGATTGCCGAGGTGGCCGAGAAGTACGGCTTGGATCGTGCCGAACTGAAGGGGCACATGGAGAGCTTCGTCGCCCGGTCTATGGAAGAAGACCGTGGCTACAAGATGAAGAAGAAGAACGGCAAGACGAACGACCTGATCGTCTATTGGAAAATCTACTCCAAGACGGGATTCGGTCACACGCTCAAGGGAGCCCCCAAAGAGTTCGCCCAGATGTTCGATGGGCTGGGCCCGAACTGCTATCTGGTGGTGGCAGAGGGTGTGGATTTCCCCCTGAATTGCCCCAAAGAAGTGGCAATGGAGGAGCCTGACGAGACAGGTCTTCCCAACAGCTTGTTCACCCGGACCCGCTGGCCAATCCCGTTTTTTGCGGATCACAACGGGTGGCCGTTCACTCCGCTCCAGTTCCACCGAAAGCCCGGGTCAGTGTGGCCGATCAGTCACATGAAACCGGGTATGCCGGAATTGAAATTCCTGAACTGGGCACTTTCTTTCCTTGCTACCCGGGTGATGATCTCGTCCAAGACTCTGGTGGGCGTGAGCAAGGCGGCTGGAGATGACATCAAGGATCAGTTGCTGCGGCACGAACAGTCCGGCTTCTCCATGCTGGAGTTGTCCGAGACTCTGGGCCGGTCGGTGAATGACATCGTGTCTGTCCTCCAGCTTCCTCAGGTCACGCCTGAGTTATGGCAAATTGTCCAAGCCGTTTCGGAGATGTTCGACAAGCGGGTCGGTTTGACCGAACTCACTTACGGTATGACCAGAAATTCCTATAGGTCAGCCGCAGAAGCGCAGGTGAAGTCGGAACAGATTTCGGTCAGGCCAGACGATATGGCGAACGCGCTGGAGGACGCTATGTCCATGCTGGCCCGCCGTGAAGCTCTGGCAGCCCGTTGGTTACTCCAAGAGCAGGACATCGCTCCTGTGCTTGGCCCCATCGGTGCGTCTGTCTGGAAGAGCCTTCAGGAACAGGTGAGCTTGGGCCAGCTTGCGATGAACTACGACTACCGCATTGAGGCCGGTAGCGCGAGGAAGCCAAACAAAGCTGGGCGGATCGAAGCTCTCCAGATCGCTCTCCAGACGTTGGGCCCAGTCCTCCAGCCCCTTGTAATGCAGGGGATGCCGGGGCCGATGAATGCACTCCTGAGGGATTACTGCGAGGCCATCGACGTTGACTTCGCTCCTTACATGATCCCTGAGCCGCCGCCACCTCAACCCCCCCAGCCGCCCGCTGGACCAGCCGATGCCGCCTCCCCGGCCCCGGCGGGCGGCGGGGAGGTTCCGCCCCCTGAGCCCATTCCCCCGGAGATGCAGCCGTGATCGAACTTCCGTTTGAGATCAAGAACGCACCCAAGCACGTTCAGGACCACTACAAGAAGGTCTTGGCTATGGGTTACGGGGAGCGTTGGGCCTTGATGACGGCTCTTCAGCAACCCCCGGGCACCCAAGGCACCGACCGGGCCTTCATGCAGGGACGGCTCGACGGTAACTGGATGGACGGGCTGCCGCCCCGAATGGCCAAGAAGATGGCCCGTGAAGCCAAGGCGGCTGGGATCAACGTGAGCGGAAAGTATTACTTGGGCGGGCTTGCAGACAAGCGTGGGCACATGGACCCCAGTGCTTGGGTGGACTCTGTGTCCGACATCAAGCGAGTAGCCAAGGCCCGCAACCTCAACGTGAGTGGCATCTGTAACGTCGAGGGCCATGAGGTCGAGCCGGTTCGTGCCGCCCTCAACCCCAAGATTGTGAACAAGCTGGCCAAGCAAGCGATGGCAAGTGACCCCAAGCTGACCCGCCAAGAGGCTGTCCGGCAGGTGAAGGAAAAGCACTCACCAGCATGGAAGCGGAGCAAGTAGCGGTTCAGTTTCGGCTGGCCGGGACATAAATAGTGCAGGAGACTCTGCATGGCCGACTGTTCCCCAGCCATTCCCTGCCACACGCCTAGCACCCAATCCAACTGCGCTTCCGATGAGCGGGGCTACTGGAAGATCAGGGTACGCCAAGATACGGCTGAAAACTGGGCCAAGAACGACCCAATCCTTGCCTCTGGTGAGATGGGTTACGTCATTGGTGCCACCTCTGGCCCCAACCTCAAGATCGGTGACGGTTGGCTGAAGTGGTCCCAGCTTCCGTGGCTGGTAGACGGTCAGGGTGGTGGTGGCGGTGGCGTTGCCAGTGGCAACATCGACTCCACGGGGTTCACGTTTGGCAACCCGCCTTACACGGGGGGGCCTGACTACATTGCCCCCAACTCCATTGCGGCCTACCCCAGCACCAACTACCCGATTCAGGACTACGTTGCCCGCTTAGAAGCCGCCCTGAAGAGCGGCCAGATAGCCAACTCTGGTAGCAACACCTCGCTGTGGAAGCTGAATGTCGGCTCTAGCACCACGATTGGTGGTGTACTCAGCGTGTCCGGCGGGATCAAGTATGGCGGCACCATTAGCCCCTTGAGGGCTGACGGGGAGCCGGAATACTTCGGCGGCTTTGAACTGCCCCCGCCAACCTCCGATGGCTTCCTCCGCTCTGATGCGGATGACGAGAACTGGTACTTCTCTGAGCCAGTGATTGTCTCCGACACCCAGCCGCCAGACCCCAAGGTTAAGGGCACTCTCTGGGTAATGCCGAACGGTGACTCTGGCGTCACCACCAACCTGCCGTTCAGCAACACGAACCCGCCGATCTATGCCAGTGCCCCGGTGGCTGAACAGCCCAACGGCCTTCCCATCGGCCTGTCGGCTGACGGCCAAGAGATTCACCAGCCCTACATGGTTGGTGGTGTCCCGGTAATGGTCAACGGCAAGCGGTACTTGTTCCCGCTGATCGAAGCACCGGCCGCTCCACCCGGAGCAGACCCCACTCCGCTGTTTACCTACAACGACGCCCCGATCACCCAGCAACTTGATGGCACGATCATCGGCCTGTCAGCAGACGGCATGGAGCTTACCCAGCCCTACATGGTGGGCGGCATCTATGTGATGGTCGGCGGCAAGAGATTCCTAGTCCCAGTAATCGAAGAGTAACCCATGCCATCCCCAGCCAGACCGGCCCCGATCAAGGTTTACCCGGACTCAGCCCGTTTCACCAACGGGATCGTGGGGGTCTACACCGACCTTGAAGTAGATGCCCTGATTGCAAATCTGCCAGCAGGAGGCGGCGAACCCGCCATCACTGTCCACGCTGGGTCGCCCCCTGTGCCGCTCTCCGGTGACCCAACCCCGCAAGAGCTAGAAGACTCTTTTGCGGTCCTGTCCAATGGATTGCATTACTACCCAGACAACGGCTCTCTTGTTGCTGTCTTGCGTGGAGAATATCAGACAACCATTACGATCACTGGTGCCGTCAAGTCGGTTGCCCAGATCGTCAAGTCTTCGGCGGGCCTGCCCACCCCCGAAAACCCGTCAATGATTGTCACGCAGAATGCTGACGGGAAGTGGTTTAGGGTCAAGGGCGACAGGCTGGATCAGCCGTTTGGCGACCCGGAGATCGTTGACATCTTCAAGCTGGTCGGTAGCGGTGGCACGGTTGACCTGTCCAGCTACTACACCAAGCCAGAGGTGGATGCCAAGGTCGCAGTTCTTCAGCAAGGCGTGGACGATGCCAACCTTGGGGTGCAGAGCGTTGCCGACCAAATCCCTTTCGTCGCGGAACAGATCGGCATCCAGACTGAAGCCAAGCTGGCACTCAAGGCCGACAAGACAGAC
>Ga0208593_1000055_pt1 | contig 17295 bp, 37 predicted proteins | sample LakMenEpi15Jul10_FD_150700 | JGI IMG/M metagenome (GOLD analysis project Ga0208593, IMG submission 150700) | Freshwater microbial communities from Lake Mendota, WI - 15JUL2010 deep hole epilimnion (SPAdes) | ecosystem: Environmental > Aquatic > Freshwater > Lake > Epilimnion/Euphotic zone ... | reverse complement strand
CTATTGGTAAAGGTACTGTATGTAAATCTGAGTTTAAATTTTATATTGATAAAGATGATGTTTTTGGAAATGGTGAATCATTTGTATTTTATAGAAATTATTCGCGTACTACTGTAGTACAAGAGTTTCAGTTTGAAAAAAATATTTTATTTTTATCTGTTTCTAAATCATACAAGCTTTCAAAGTGGTTATGTATTAAACTTAAGTCTTATCTTATTTATCATGATTTATACAAATCAATCCCAATTTTTACAAATTCAAAAGTTATATTATATTCTAAAAATGTAAATGGGTTTAGCTTAAAAAACTATACTTTTTTTATGATAATTGATGTACCTGACTTGATAAATATTGCGCATACTAGTAATTTGCTAAAAGATTATCCTCTATATTCTACTATTTATTTAAAGTCTAAAGGTAATTTTAATTCAATCTTAGATAGTTCAGAAATGTTTGAGACAGTCAGGCGATTCAATAATTTAAGCTCTCAGTTTTTACGAGAGCTTAAATCTATTGAAGTATCTAATATACCGTATATTAGTGCACCAGTAGAAATTGAGGATTCATTAGACTTAGTTGGCTTACATTATAAAGAGTTAACAACTATTTGTTTAGATATTAGCCATTTTCTGCCATAAATTCCGGTATATCGGATACTAACAATACCAGTATATTAATATCTGTATTAGATACTAGTATATAGCTAAGATTTAAAAATTACTGTTTCACTTTAATTAGGATTAAATGATAGATGAAAAATACAAAAAGTGGTTATCATCACTGCCTGAATCTAAATTACAAATCGAGAAATCTAATCTTGAAGATGTTTTAATTTTCAGTCAAAATGAAAAATCAATACAGTTTGCCCAGGAAAAATTAGAAATACTTAAATTTGTAGAAAATGGTAATAAAAGATGAAACTTTTATAGAGATACTAAAAATTATTATAAAATCCGATAATGCTCATGAAATTGCAACGTTTCTAAAGTCAAATAGTACATCGAAGCTTATGGATATTATAATATCCTTGCATTTAAATCCAAATAAAAGTTTTTTATTTGAGCAAGGTGATTATTTTAGCATAAATTATAGTATTTTAAGTCCTTCATTAGAAGATACCTTATTTGTAAAAGATGATTTAATAGACTTAGGCTTGTACGTTGATAATAAAGTTTTTGGTAAAGTTATTACAAGTAATAATTACTCAAATACTCATATTAATTCTTACATTGATATGAAATGTCAATTATTCTTTGGTAGCTGTACACATGAAACAGTATTATGTGTACATGATCTAGAAAAAGTTAATAAACTTCAAATCCCTTATTTTAATGGCACTAATTTCGATGGACTTATTAAGTCAAAACCGTCTAGAGTATCTAAGTCTTCAGAAAATGATGACGGAGAAAAACCTTTCTAATACTTCTTTTGGATCTTGGATGGCCAATAAATATTGTTGGAATGATGAATCACTCATTAATGAAACAGATTTTGAAATGGCATATTCAATTATAATTAAAAAATATGTCAAAAATTTCTAATTTTGGCATAGTTAATAAAGAAGTTGTAACAGATCCTAATTTAAGTTTACAAGCAAAAGGTTTATATGCTATTTTATCGTCTTATTGTGACAAGAATAGACGGTGTTTTCCTTCTTTAAATACACTTTCAGATATTAGTTCAAAAAGTATTTCTCAAATCTCGTTATACATAAAAGAACTTAAAACTACCGGTTATTTAACCAGAAAGGGTAAATATTTAATACTAAGATAGCTATATTAATAAAATAAAAATTTAAAGAAACTATGAAAAGCTAATATTAACACAAACAGATGAAATAAGTTTATATATATTTGTATTGTATATGAACTAGAATATGATTTTACAGCTGCCTAATGGTAATATAATAGAGGTTTCTGTTGAGCAATACCTTGATATGTCTGAAAAAGATTTACAAGAATTGAATGGATTAGGCCGGTCATATTTAAAAGAATCTAAAGATCCCTTTTATAACTTATATTCTAAAGAACAAGAGAAAGAAATTGAAGAAGTGAATGATGATATCGAACCTGAATTTCTTTCTGTATTTGAAGATGACCCTGATATTTTAGATCGTGGGGTCAATATAAATGATATTCTTTTTGACGAAGAAGATATTTTCTAACTAACTTAAAAACCTTAATAAAACAAAAATGAGTACAGTTACAGTAGTGGCTGATGATAACGGTATGGTTATCCGCCAAAGCAAAAACAATCCTGAATATGGTGTAATTCTATTGGAACAGACATCTATTTCAATCCAACAAAATCCATCTAACCCTAAAAGTTTGAACTGGATTAAAAAAAATAAATTGACAACTTTACTTAAAGGTACTGTTGAAGAATTAAAAGAACTTAACTATAAAGCCGGACAAAAAATTGAAGGTAAAATTGTAGTTAAAGAGTCAGTGACACCTTTTAGTGAGGAAAATCCAGACCAACACTTGAAAATTGCAGGTAAAACCGGCGTTATTTGTTGTTTGTATGGCCAACCAATTTATAGGATCACTTATTATACAACAGATATGGAGGATCAAAATGAATTAATCAATCATGATAATGTTGATGCAATTCGTAGTGCTAATTCATCTCAAGTTAATAATGTTATTAATACTTTTGTAGATAGTTCAATTACAGAATCCGAATTGATTGATGATAATGCATTTGAACTTTAAAATTTAATTCTTTTTTTAAAAAAGGCGGCTAACAACCGCCTTTTTTTTTACTCTTTAAACTAATCTTATGCTAAATCCTGAACAAATTAAAACTATTATTAAAGAAGAACAAATAAATAATTTGAGATTTCGTGAAGAGCGATATGCATATTATGGAATATTACAAGAGTATCAACTGCATAGCTCTGATGAATTGAGGCGTTTGGATTATTCAAAATTGAATCCACAACAACATTTTCTATTTAAACGAGTATTGCATGGTTTAAATATTTACACTGTAGAAGAGCAAAATGCACTTCACTGGGATAAAAAGAAAAGGATTAAAAAAGTTTGGCAAAGAGGTCAAGAGGTTATAAACAATTGGAAACAATACATTGTAAATAAAAGAGTTAATGATTATCTTTATAAAGTTTTTGGTGAAAATGTAAGAGCAATAATAAATGTACCAGTTGATGAGTATTTACCGGATTATAAAAACACTTTAAGTTTAAAGGATCTTGGTTTAACTTATGAAGATGTTATATTAAAATTTATGTCTGAAGGACTTTTACCTAAAAACTTTTTAACGTTAAAAGGCAATTGAAAATAAATAAATTTTCAAAAAAAATGGTTAAACTTAACTCTGAGTATTCAAAGTTAAGAAAGATACATTTGGATACTTATCCAATGTGTCAAGCTAAAATTTATAACTGTTTTTTAAAATCAACTGAAATACATCACATGAAAGGACGTGGTAAGTATCATAATGATACTTCCACGTGGCTTTCTGTGTGTAGAAATTGCCATAGATGGATTGAAGAACACCCAAAAGAAGCAATAGAATTAAATTTATCACAATCAAAATTTTAATTATGGAGTTTAAGCATAATGAAAGTAATCTTAAAGATGCTCTAAATATATCTCAGAAGGATATAAGTGATTGCACTACGAAAATAGCAGATATATTAAAAGATGCAGTTTTAGATAAAGATTTTAAATATAGTCATGTAGTTGAAAAAATTTTACTTACATTTAGCTATAATGAACTTGTTTTGGTATCATCTGTATATGTTCTTGATAAAATTAAAAATTCAAATTCAGTTATTAGTGCTGTTTTAAATACATTTAATAAGACTGATGATGAAAAAAATAATTAATACAAAAATAATTATTGTTTTATTGTTTATACTTAGTGCCTGTACTAATAATAGACCTTGGACTGTTATTGAAATCAGGACTAAAGGAAAAAAATGCGAGTATGTGTTGTCCCGCTCCAACGGATTCGGGCCTCAAGTCAAGACCCTGACCGATACCTGTGGGAGGTATCAGTTGTTTCAAACATTAAACTTATGATATGGAATTTATTGGAATACATGTTGCTTACGAACCAAACGCATGGTTTTGGATTACATTACTAAACTTTGATTGGAAAGACCAAAGCAGAAGTTTTTTACATATTGAGAAAAATGACAGCGTTTGGAAGTTTCAGTTTTTATGGTTGTCAAATAACTGTTGGATTATCGGCTAATTGCTACCAACTCGCTCATTCGTGAACCCACCGTCAGCCTCTAACCTTACCAACCAACCCCAAACCTATGAAACGATTTTTAGTATTTGCAGGTGATTGCTATTATCCCTTTGGTGGGATGAATGATTTTCAGGAGGACTTTGACACCTTGGAAGAGGCAAGAAGTTTTGTAGCAAAAATCAAAGAAAAGTGGGAATCTGATTGGGAGGACTTCAAATGGACTGCCATTTGGGATTTGGAAACACGAACCCACGTTTAATATGCAAGAGCATATAATGAATGAGAAATCGGTCAATAAGCACCCTTATCGCATATAATGAATGATTAATCCGTCAGCCCATAGCATGAAAACGATATACTTTCAACCAAAGGGAATAAACCCAAAATTTTGCGAAGCAGGTGTCATTCACGAAAGCGACAATGAATCTATCTGCTACTTAGGTGAACCTTGCAAAATATCAATTAATGATGTAAAAATCATACCAAACGAGAGCGTCGCTTATGATGAAAAAAATGGGTTATATCTTGTTCGGGAAAGTACTCATTCGTGAACAAATCGTCAGCCTCTGTTCTTACCAAACCTCCCCCAGCGTCAGCCTATAAGCTGACATAAAATACTCAAAACCACGCAAATTGTCCCATAAAAGACCAAAACCATGAAAACCCCAGTACAAACGCTAATTGACAACCTGTATAATCACGAGTATCATATTGACATCTTGGGTGTCGCTCAATTCCATGGGTATTTTGAGCAGGCATTAAAGGCTGAAAAGCAGCAAATTGTTAATGCTTATTTGATAGGAATCATAAGCAGTCTTGAAATGCCAGCATCAGAGCAAGCAGAACAATACTATCAAGAAAACTTTGAATCTAATTCCTCAAATAACCAAACCCCAAACCCATGAAACCAGACCCCAAACTGATTGACTCTATGGCGATGAGATATAGGCACGATTTTGGTTTATTAGACCAAGCTCAAAAAGACTCCATTAGAGTAACTATGACTCAACTTTGGGAAGAAGTTGTGGGTCTTGGTTTTTACAAAGCCGAAAAAAACCCCCCAACCCCTAAACTTAAATCAACCATGAAACATGTAGTAAAAACTTATTTAGACGATGGTAGGATATTCAAATATGAAGTTGATTCTGCTGAAAAAGTTCGTGAACATGCATCTGCAATTGTCAAGGACGGATACAGACACAATGATGGGGAAGTATTTGAACACTACCCACCACATAGAATTCTGAAGGTAAAAAGTGAAAACATACCAACCAATTATCCTGATATAGTAGAAGGCACTTAATATGTTAATTCTCCCAATCTAAACAACAAAACTATGAGTAAGAAATTCTATAAATTGACATGGGGTGGTGGTATGGCTCAAATTTGTTGCGGCAAAGTAGAAACGCACACCATCCTATTTGAACTCCTTGAACAAGGCCAATCCGTGAAAGTTGTGCAAATTGAAAAAAACATCATAAACTCCAAACCGTAAACCAAAAGTGATGGCAAAAACTAAATCAAAGGACGATAATAGCACTATTTGTTTTGAAACATTTAAGAAGATTGGGGCTTATGAACAATCCATTTTGGAAAAAAAAGACGCAACCTGTTTTAACGGAGAGGTAAACATTCACAAGTACAAGGTTACCGTTGAGCCAATAGAAGAACCAAAAGAAGTACTTGCCGAAAGGTTACAAAAACTATGGGATGAGTGCGATAATCACCATCATTGGAATCCATTACAAGAAGCTGCCGAGGAAATTGGATATGAACTAAAGGGTTCGTTTGGTAGTCTTCGTAAAAAAAAATATCAATAATCTCTAAAATTTAAATCAATAAACTAATGAACTTTGAATCTCTTATTGAACTTGCTCTTTCAGTTGGTCGTGTAGTACTGACTTTGATTTTTATTATCTGCATCTTAACACTCATTTTTACGCAATGAAACAAACATTCCTCCTTATCAGTGCACTGCTATTGACTATTCTTTCTTGCGGTTGCCGTGAAGTAAATACCCCTAGAAAGGGTACCGAATTTGTGTTAATAGAAGGCGCTAATCCATTAATCATAGTAGAGGTGGATAGTTGTGAGTACTTATTTGGCGATTGGGGTCATGCAACAGTATTAACCCACAAAGGGAATTGCAAATTCTGTTTAGAGCGCAACAAGAAATAATTAACCTCAAATTCTTTAACTTTAACCTATAAATTATGTGGCAAAAATGTCCAATTTGCAAGGGTACTGGCGGTACGCCTGGTGCCTTTTCTAGCTCTTGCCCAACCTGTAATGGAGCAAGAATTATTTCAGAAATAACAGGCTTACCTCCTAAACATATTGAGCAGGAAAAAATAAAATGTACCGGCAATGATGGAAATGGATGCTTTTTAAATTCTTGTGGTCATAACTGCGGATGCTTAGGCATACAGCCCAAACCCTAAAACCTATGATAAAGATTAAAGTTGAAGTAGAGTTTGAAATTGATAATGAAATCTGGGGAGCAGAATCCAAAGATATTTCGGAGAAGAAATGGTTTTGGGACACAATCCTCCCAACAAGTATCATAATTCTACATAGCAATGAGTGCGGAGATACCATAAGCCAAACCTCCAAATTCGTCATTAAAGAAATAAACAAAACCCCGGACCATCAAACTAATTGAAGCTGTAAAAGAAAAAGAAATGAACACACCAGTAAGTTTTGAATTAGCCAAGTTGCTAAAAGAAAAAGAATTTGATGAAAATTGTTCTGATTACTATACTCAAACAGGCAATCTTAATTCTGATGGTTGGGGTGATATTATTTATGAACAAGGATTTGGTTCAGGAGAACCTGATAGAATGTTAAGATTTAATTACTCTGACTTTAATAAAAATCAAAAAGAAACTTGTTTTTTATGTCCAACCATTGCTGAAGTAGTAATGTGGTTGTATGAGAAACATGAATATTGGTGCTATGTCTATACAAATGGTAAGATATGGCATCCGTGTATTCAACATAAGTTTGGAGATATGGCAGTTTTATCAGGAAAAATTGGGGAATCTAACTCACCAACAGAAGCATACGAAGCTGCTATTGAATACACTTTAAATAACTTAATCTAATGTTAGAAAAAGAATTTGTACCCTACGAACCATCTTTAGCACTCAAAGAACTTGGGTTTGATGAACCTTGTTTTGGAACATATTTAAGTTCCTTTCAAAGTAATTGGAAGGTATATGAATTGATACTTGAAATGGGTATGAATGAGGAGTTTGAAGATAATAGAAATGTCTACCTTTTAGAAGGGGCTTGTTCTGCACCAACATTCTCACAAGCAATAAATTTTTTGTATATTTATAGTAATAAACAAATAGACATTGAATTAAAGGCAAGTGATAATTATGAAGAAAGAGTTAGAAAAATTAATCAAGGATGTAAAGATTTGCGGAATCTATAAAATAACAAGTCCAACTGATAGGGTTTACATAGGTCAATCTAATGATTTAATTAGAAGAAAGAAAGATTATGAAAAGTATATTAAAAATTCTAATAGACAAGTAAAACTTTTAGCTTCTATAAATAAATACACTTGGGAAAAACATTTCTTTGAAATAATTGAAGAATGTGTTTTTAATGATTTAAATATTAGAGAACGCTTTTGGCAGGAACATTATAATTCTGTTGAAAAAGGACTTAACTGTATCTATACTAAAACAAATGAAAAACCTTCTGTATTTGGGAGTGAGACAAAAGAAAAAATGAAAATTGCACAAACAGGTAGTAAAAAATCTAAAATGACAAAAGAAAAAATGTCTAAGATTAGAATAGGCTATAAATTTACAGAAGAAGCTAAATTAAAAATGTCAAATTCAAGAAAAGGAATAAAATATTCTAAAGAAACTATTGACAAAATGAAGATAGCAGCTTCTAAAAGAAATTTAAAACCTATTTCTTGTTTGTGTCCTAATAATACATATTTTGAATTTAACAGTTTTAAAGAAGCTGCATTACATATAGGAGTTAAACCACAATCAATTCAACAAGCAGTCTCTAAAAACAGACCTTGTAAAGGATGGAAAATTTTTAAATTAATTCAAATCGTAAAACAAAACAAACAATGAGTACAGTACCAACAGCAAAAGAATTTTATGATGCACATTACTCAGATGATGCGGTAGTTATAATGAGAGACTTTGCTAAACTACATGTTGAAGCAGCTTTAAAAGAGGCTAGTGAGAAATCTAAAGTTAGAAAAGATACCTATATAATGGGAAGTGGAACAACTGAAGTTGAACAAATGTTCAATTATGGTAATGGAACTTCTCATTATGTTGACCAAAATTCAATCTTAAACGCTTATCCATTAACTAACATAATATAATATGAAAAACATACGCGTATTACCAACAAACAAACCAAGTAAATTATATTTTTGGGAAGACAAATTAGTATTTGGTAGATTAGCAACTACACCAATGAACAGAAACATCTACATTACTTCCGATGAAGAAATTAAAGAAGGGGATTATGTGGGTTATCCTACACTTAATAATTGGGTTCCTGTTAAATATTTAGGAGGTGACTTAACAGGTGGTGAGAAAAAAATCATCCTAACAACCGACCCCGACTTAATCAAAGATGGTGTTCAACCCATTGATGATGAGTTTTTAGAATGGTTTGTTAAGAATCCAAGTTGTGAAAATGTTAAGGTTGAATTAATAGAAGAAATCCCTAGTGGATTTACTTTTGGTATGTTTGGAAACGATGAACCACCAACAGAGTTAGTTTACAAAATAATCATTCCAAAAGAACCTAAACAAGAATGGACTCCAACACAAGGAGAACAAGTTTGGATTAAAGTCTTTTCAAATTGGTCGAGTGGAACATATATTGGTTATGATACAACTAAACATATTCATTTAGTAAGGGAAAATGAAGAAGGTGGGGGCAATTTACTTTCAAGCAGTAAAATATTACCATATAAGTCAATGCCAAATGAACCTAAACAAGAAACACTTGAAGAAGCTGCACACGAATATTTTAAACGCGGTCAGTTAGGCTTTGAAAAAGCATCAGATACTGAAGAGGCATTTTTAAAAGGTGCTAAATGGATGCAAGAAAGAATGTATAGTGAGGAGGAAGTAAGAAAAATGTTATTTGATTTAGGGGATGTGTTATTTAACAATTGTCAAAATGGTATTAAAGAAGGAGAACCTGAAAAATACTTTAATGTAATTATTGAACCATTTAAAAAGAAATAAGATGACACAAGGAGAAATGTTTTCTGATTTGGCACTAGAACAACAATACGATAATATGATAAAAGCATTAGATATGAAACAAGAAACACCTGAAGAAGCTGCTGAAAGATTTTATCCTATACCCAAAGGAGGTTCAATATGGAATCCATCAGAAGATGATTGTATTAAAGCAAATAAACAAGAAGGATTTATTGAAGGTACTAAATGGCAAGCAGAAAGAATGTATAGTAAGGAAGATTTAAAAGAAGCTTTTGAAGCGGGTCATAAAAAAGGATTTAGTGGTTATCCAAATACAGAGAATTGGAAAGAATTACCTTTTGAAAAATGGTTTGAACAATTTAAAAAGAAATAAGATATGAATAACAATTTAGAATTTGAAAATGAAGACCCATCTCCTGATAGTATAGAAGACAATCATCCAAGAACTAATTATGGAGAAGGTTATGGTGGTAAAGAAACACTTGAAGAAGTTGCCCATGAAATGCTTGTTGATTATGGAATTAAGTCAATAGGTCAAAGTATAGGAGTTTCAACAGTTAAAAAACTTATGGTGGATATGGCTAAATGGCAAGCAGAAAGAAGGTATAGTGAGGAAGAAGTGTTAAACATTTTACAAGAGTTTAAAAGGTATTTATCTTTTGGAGATGAAATTTCACAAGCAGAATGGTTTGAACAATTTAAAAAGAAGTAAAAAAAAGGTTCTATAGTTAAATGGATATAACTACAGATTTCTAATCTGTCATTCTTGGTTCGACTCCAGGTAGAACTACAAACATTTAAATAAAAATTAAGTTATGTCAATTAAAAAAGATTCAGTACAAGAACAAGCATTAAGTATTATAGAAAATTATAAAAAATGTAGTGTTGGTATTTCAATGGGTGTAGGTAAAACTAGAATTGGAATAAAACATTTAATAAAAAACTATCATGTTTTTATAAAGGTTTTAGTGGTAATACCAAAACTTTCAATAAAAGATTCTTGGCATACAGAATTAAAAAAAATGGAAGTTGAATTTTTACAAGATCATATAACTTTTACCACTTATCTTTCTTTAAATAAAAAAGATCCAAATGATTATGATATAGTATATTTAGATGAATGCCATAATATTCTACCACATCATGAAAACTTTCTTAATAACTATAATCAAAAGCTACTTGGTTTAAGCGGAACATTACCGGTTTTTCAAAATAGTGAAAAGTATAAGCTAATTCAAAAACATTGTCCAACTGTATTTAAATTTTCAGTTGATGAAGCTACAGAGCAAAAAATACTAAATGATTATCGGATTGTAGTACATAAACTTAATTTAAATAAGTTAAAAACACTTAAGAAAAAAACAAAAGCTGGTAAATTTTGGTACACATCTGAATATAACGATTATACTAGATTATCAAATCTTTTAGAAGAAGCTGAAACTCCCAAACAAAAACAATTTTATTCTATTTTTAGAATGCGAGCTTTAATGAGTTATCCAACTAAAGAAGAATATTTGGTTAGTATATTAAATGATATAAACGATAAATGTATTATATTTGCTAATACTCAAGAGCAAGCAGATAGAATTTGTAAACACAGTTATCACTCAAATAATGATAATTCTGAAGAAAATTTAAGACTGTTTAAAGAAGGTACAATAAAAAAATTGTCTTGTATAGCACAACTAAATGAAGGTGTATCAATACCAGAACTTAAAGTGGGAATTATAATGCATTCTTATGGTAATGAAAGAAAATCTACACAAAGAATTGGAAGACTTTTAAGATTAAATCCTGATCAAATATCTGTTTGCCATATACTTTGTTATAAAGATTCAGTTGATGAGATATGGGTTGATAAAGCACTTGAAGGTTTAGATAAATCAAAAATAGAATACTTAACTTATTAATATGATACGCGATTTAAATGACCTTGATTACATAAAAAGAAAAACAGTTGAAGAATGTTGTGAATTATCACATGCTTTGATGCAAAGTATAAATAAACCTAAACTAGATAATTGTAAACAAATTGAAGATGAAATAGCAGATTTACTAATGTGGTTAAAACAATTAACTGCATACTATAATAATGATTATATTGTTAATAGAATAATAGAAAAAAAACAAATTTATTTTAAAGATGAAAAAATTAAATCCGATAATATCTGATCCGGGTGATGAACAAGATGGTTCTCACATTATAGCTCAAAGCGACAATATTTATCTTCAAATTAGTGCTAAAAATGGAAACTTTGATTTTCCAATTGGGACTAATAAAATTAGATTTGAAAATTTTATGCGTTCTGTACCAGATGGTGTAAAATTAGATGTTTATATTTCTTATAGTACAAATAAAGCAAGTAACGCACAATTAGCAAGAATACATGCTATGTGCAGAGAATTAGCAAATTCAATAGGTTACACTTTTGATGAAATTAAGAAATTAATAAAAGACAGATCAGGTCTTTATTACATTAATAACAATAAACGTTATTATAGATCTTTTGCAGATTGTGACAAAATGGAACTAAACATGGCAATTCAGTCTTGTATTGAAATTGGAGATTTCAATAATATAAACTTAAGATAAATTGTTTCCCATTTTTTGATATAATTCTTTAATCTTTACTGAGTTATTATCTTTAAAAGCTTGCATTAAATCTTCAATTTCTTGATTACTTATATTAACTTTATTTTTAGTAACTAAATTTTGCTCATAAGCATGTGATCTGAGAAGCTGCTGTAAAGCAAAGAGAGTGTAAACATTAGATTCAATAGAATTTAAGTTTACACTTTCTGCTTCTTTTCTATCTGTAGATAAAAGTTTTTCAAACTTTTTAAACATATCCGGAATTGATGTTTTATCTTCAATCAAATCTGTTATAAAGTAAAGAATTATTCTTTCTAAACCAAGAATAAAACCAGTATTAACTTCTACGTTTTTAATATTTTGAGTTAAATCGTAGGATTCAGGTAGTGCGTTAATTTTATTGTCCATTTTATTTTTAATTTAAACAAATATACATATAAATACAAGATATACATGCATATAACAGAAATAAAAGAAAAGTTATCAGAATTATTTTTAAGTCATAACTGGCATTTATTAAATTTCTTTCTTAATCAGCTTGAATTTTCTATACTTATAGATTATTTAATAGAAGAAAAAAAGAATGGTTTTGTATCAACACCAAGATTTAAAGAATGTTTTAATGGCATATTAACATGTCCTCCGGATAATATAAAAGTAATTATCATTGGTCAGGATCCCTATCCACAACCAGATGTAGCTGATGGTATTGCGTTCAGTTGTAGTAAAACAATGAAGGAACAACCATCATTAAGGTATATATTTAATGAAATTGAAAAAATGTACCCGGATGGGTATAAAAGAGACCCAAACCTACAAAAGTGGACCCGACAGGGTATAATTATGTATAATACGGCACTTACTTGTAGAGTTAATGAAATTGGTAGTCACTATCATATATGGAAAGGATTCACGTCATTTTTTTTAAACCATATCAATAATAATCATAAAGATTGTATAGCAGTTCTTTTAGGCAAAAAAGCCGAAGAATGGTCTAATACTTTATATAATTTAGATATAATAAAAGTGTCACATCCAGCTTCAGCTGCATATTCAAAAGGTACTTGGAATAGTAATAATCTTTTTATTGATATAAATAAAAAGCTGGAAAAACTTGGGAAAACCCCTATAGATTGGTAAATTTGTTTTTATGTGGGAACTACTCCAAAAAATTTTAGAGAATAAAATATCACCAGATGCATGTTTATTTTTATTCTCTGTTAGAGAAAGCGTTAACTGTCCTTATGTTAATGCAAATAAATGTATAGAACAACTTGTCTATGCTGAGTTTATAGTATATACAAAAGATAGTAATGTTGCTAGCAATAAGCAACTAACAATAACAGATAAAGGAATGAACTTTATCTATATGTTAGACAACTTCTTTATAAAAGCTAAAGCAAGAACAAATACCCAGATTATGGGTAAAGATTTTTTGGAAAATATAGAAAAGTATAGATGTATTTTTCCTAAAGCAAAATTACCAAGTGGTATGCCGGCTAGAAATAATACTAAAGCATTGTCTGAATCTTTCAGATGGTTTTTTGCTACTTTTGATTATACATGGGAAGAAGTACATAAAGCAACAGAAATGTATGTAAAAGAATATGCAAGTAATAATTACTTGTATATGATGACAAGTCAATACTTTATTTCTAAACAAGACAAACATAAAGTAAAAAAATCAACATTGGCCGATTATTGTGATTTAACTAGAGATGGTGTTGATACTACTAATCAAAGTTTCTTTAAAGAAAAAGTAGTATGAGTGAAAAACTATGGGATGGTCAACACGCATCTTTCAATGAAGCATTAAAATATATTAAGAATAGACAAGCCGGAAATGACAAATCTATCCATACTCCCTGGCCAAAATTTAATGATGCAACAGTTGATGGTTTAGAATGGAATAGCCTTACAGTTATTGCCGCAAGACCCGGTTCAGGTAAAACTTTAATTAAAGACCAAATCATAAGAGAATCTTTTGCTCTTAATCCAAATGATGATTACAGAGTATTAGAGTTTCAGTTTGAGATGGTTGGCAGAAATTCCGCAATTAGAGAATTTACTTCTATAACCGGTAAATCATATAAAGAATTAACCAGTGCTTCAGGTTCAAGAGTTTTAGACAGCACTATAAATCAATGCTATGAATACGCTAAAAAGAGAGTAAAGTATCCTATTGATGTAATAGGAACACCGCTTACAGTAAATCAAATGCGTGATCAAATTGATTTATATATGAATTACCATAAAGGTAAAAAAACAATAATAACACTTGATCATACATTACTTGTCAAAAAAGCTCCTTACCAAAAAGATAGACTAGATACTTTATTTGAACTTGGTGAATTTTTTACTCAATGTAAAAGAGATTATCCCTGTTTATTTATAACTTTATCTCAATTAAATAGAAATGTAGAGGACCCAGAAAGAGCAATAGATGGTAAATATGGTAATTATATTACAGAACAAGACATATTTGGATCAGATGCTATGCTGCAACATGCAGATAATTTAATTGGCATAAACAGACCGGCGCATAGAAAAATTAGATTTTATGGTCCGGACCGATATGTAATTGAAGATGACAGTGTTTTAGTATTTCATTTTTTAAAAGCTAGAAATGGAGATACTAGAATAAGTTTCTTTAAAGGTTTATTTAGTACAATGGAGATTATAGAAATACCAACACCTCAAACACAATCAAGATGATTAATACAAAAAGTAAAGAAAATCAAATTACATCTGACGAAAGAAGATTGAAAGTCTTAGAATTAAGACAAGAACATCAACCTTATTTTGACGCAGAACATATTAGTGATGCTATATTTATACCCAAAATGGCATACAGACCTCCAGGTAAAGATGAACTACACATTAGTTTCTTTGCCAGTGAGTTACAAAAAACACAAGATATTTATACTGAATTTGTAAGTAGCGCTTATGAATGTGAAGACCCAAAAAGAACTCTATATTTGTTTAGACACAATCCCTTTTGGTCAGATGAATATGAGCTAATTGTATCTAACGCTGGTTTTCAAAGATACTTAGTACCTGTAAGTGAGTTAAAAATAATTAATGATATTACAAACAGAGGTAAAAAAAAGAATCAAAGTAAAGTTTCCGATAATGAAATTGAAAACCCAGAATGGAAATATTCTAATATTGGCATAGTAGATGCTTTAGATAGAATTACTGGAGTTTTAACTGAAATCAAAGAATTAATTAAAAAAAAGTAAAAAAATAAACATGGCACATAGTATATTAGTGATCGCAGAATCTGGTTCTGGTAAATCAACATCCATCAGGAATTTAGATCCAAAAGAAACAGTAATTGTTAATATTGCAAATAAACCTTTACCATTTAAAGGTTGGAAGAGTAAATATAAAACGTTAAACAAAGAAAATCCAGATGGAAATTTAGTAAATGTATCTTCAGGGCCCGGTGTTATGAAAACAATGGCCCACGTAAATGAAAAAATGCCACATATCAAAAATTTAATTATTGATGACTGGCAGTATATGTCAAGCTTTGAGTACTTTGATAAAGCGTCTGAAAAGGGATATGATAAATTTACATCTATTGCAGCTAATCTAGCTGCAGTAGCAAAATATCCTAAAGACTTGAGAGAGGACTTATATATATTTTTTCTGACCCATTCTGAAGATAGCACGGATATTAATGGTAAAAGAAAAATTAAAGCTAAAACAGTGGGTAAAATGATTGATAATGCTCTTACATTAGAGGGTCTATTCTCAATTGTATTATTCGGTAAAGTAATTAAACAAGAAGATGGTAGTTTATCATACGTGTTTGCAACCAAAACAGATGGTGAAACAACATGTAAAACACCAATGGAAATGTTTGATCAGGAATTTATTCCTAATGATTTGGCATTTGTAAAAGAATGCATTAAAAAATATGAAAATTAACCTTTAAACCAAAAAAAATGCTAAGTACAAAAAATGTTTCATCAAATCGTGTAAGTCCAGTTCTTTCACCTGGTAACTGTAAAATCAAAATTAACAGTCTATCTTTTGAGGCAACTCCTTATGACAAAAACTCATTCAATATTGTTTTGAATGTTGAAAGTGAGCCTATAAACGGCGAATTTCAAGGATTTCTAATAGATGCCGCAAATCCAAATGGTCCTCGTTACAAAGGCCAAGTTGGAAAAGTAAGGATGACACCTTATCCGTTTAAGGATGCTGTTCTAGATAACGGTAGAAAAATCAATAAAGATCAAGAAATTTTGAAATCTATTGCTTTTCTTGCAGATGTAACCGGTAAGAGAAATGAAGTGGATGATATCAATGTTGATACAATTGATGCCTTTATGGACAAGTGTAAAACCATTTTTAAAAACACGGAGTACATTAATGCTTGTATTGGTGGTAGAGAATGGGAAAACACCGAAGGCTATATCAATGTAGATTTGCATTTGCCCCGCATTTCTAAAAATGGTGTACCAATGGAAAGTCTTAATTCTGAATCTAGCAGATTAATTACATTCAACTATGATGAACATGTAAGGAAATTTGTGAAAAAAGAAGCTAATCGAGTTGATACTTTTGAAGCACCAGTAAATTCTGGAGATGATTTTGAACTCTAGTTTTTAATATTTAAAAATGTAAAAGAGCAGGTTAATAGCCTGCTCTTTTTAATTTTATGTATAGTACAAAAAACATTATTTTTGAAATAAATCAAGTACCAAGTTACTGGGCTTTTAAATATTATTTAAATTTAGAGGAAGATCTTAAAGGTCAATCTGTAAAACTTAAATCTATTTGGAATCCTTTAGAAAAAACACCAAGTTTTTGCATTTATGTAAATAAAAAAGAAAACCAATACTATTTTAAAGACTTTTCATCCGGAAAATATGGTGACAAGATTACACTGGTCATGGAAATGTTTGATATTGATTATTCAAATGCCTGTAATAAAATTGTAAATGATTACAATAGTTTTGGTAAAAACAATACTATTACAAACTATGAATTAAATTTTGACTCTAAATGGCAAGTAACAAATATAAAGTTTAGAGATTGGAATACAAATGATGCAAAATATTGGCTTTCTTACAGAATTGGAAAAACTTTACTCGAAAAATATAATGTAAAACCAGTATTGGATTTTGAAATTTGTAGAGATACAAATACTAAAATAAACATCCAAACTGAATATATTTATGCTTATTGCGATAGTTCTAATGAGGCATACAAGATATATCAGCCGTTTAAGAAAAATAAATTTCT
>Ga0208593_1000038_pt1 | contig 20202 bp, 22 predicted proteins | sample LakMenEpi15Jul10_FD_150700 | JGI IMG/M metagenome (GOLD analysis project Ga0208593, IMG submission 150700) | Freshwater microbial communities from Lake Mendota, WI - 15JUL2010 deep hole epilimnion (SPAdes) | ecosystem: Environmental > Aquatic > Freshwater > Lake > Epilimnion/Euphotic zone ... | reverse complement strand
CGTGTCGCTTTGTTCGTTGCTGGAATGACCGCGTCGGTCGTAACGCCACGCCCACGACAAGTCGTCAAGTTGCCGAGCATTGTGCAGGATGCCCCGGCGCAATCTGCTTTCAGATCGGGTTGGGTTGTGTTCCTTCGTGCGCGCCAACAACTCATCAAAACTTGGAAAGCTTTGCGGCCCATTAATGAAGTCGAGCACCGCTTTTGCCTTTTTCGATGTCACGCCGGGCGTGATATCAACAAGCACAAGATGACGCACCAGTTGCGGGTGCGTACTTGCAAGCGTGAGGCACGTGAGGCCGCCAAGCGACATGCCAACAATGGCTCGTGCGTTTGGCGCAAGTTGCTGCACTAACTGGGCCAAGTCGGCAGCCAAAATCGCGGGCGGGTAGGTGGCGTCATCGCGCCAGCTGGAATGCCCGTGCCCCGGTAAATCAACCGCAATCAGCGAACCACCAAGCGACAACGCAACGGTGTCCCATGTGTGCGCATTCTGCGCACTCCCATGCACCAACACCATGGTTGGTTCGCCTGTTCCCCACTGCAACGCGCTCATTGTTCGGCCATCCGACAACTGCGCTTCAACGCGCTTCACCACCGGCGTGGGCGATGCATCGATTGAGTACTCCGAAATGTTTTCGCCAAACAATGAAAACTCGTCGTACTGCACGCGCTCGCTCATTGGGATGATTCCGATCTTGTTATGGAATGGTTGTGGTTGGCGCAACAACCGTTGTTGTGCCCGCAGGTTTCACGGTAGTCGTGCCACCAGGCGGGATGGTTGTCGTTGGCACATAGTTAGGGTCTGGCTTATCAAACGGCGGCACCGGCGAGCCATAGTCCTCTGGTTCCTTGATGCCATCAAAAACATAAATACGATCGCCGTAGGCAACAAGGGCCGGGAAGTAACGCGCAACCGACATGGGTATGCGTATGCAACCGTGCGACGCGGGCTCGAGTGGAACCAAGATGGCGCCGTGAATAGCAATGTTGTAATTGAAATACACGGGGTTGTACATCGTTCCCAATTTGGATTCGCGCATGCCAACACGACGGTTATAAAAATAGAAAATGCCTGGAGGCGTGATTGCCTCGCCGCAAATGCCCTGCTTTATTTGCGCATTGGTGTTATTGCCGTCTTCGCCTGGGTCGATCGTTACTTCTTCACACCAATTTTCATTCGAGCCACTTGACATGTGGGTGATCAGCCTTGGCGCACCGTCTGCGAACACAATCATTACTTGCTCCGGCAAGTACACCTCAACATGCGTTGCCGTGTCGGCTTTGCGTCGCGGCGAAATGCGCAAGTCGGATTGCATGATTGCCCACGTGGATGCCGTCACTGTCCCCGTTGCCCTGTCTCGCGGCGTGGCCATCACTAATTTCTCGAATGCCCACACTGCTTGCACGGTGTTCTGCCCAAACGCTCCGTCTTGCGGGCCAGGGTCGAAACCCAATGCAGCAAGGCGTTGCTGCACGCGCAGTACATCGTCGCCCTTCATCCCCGTCTTCAGTGTGCGAGTAAGCGGCACCGTCACCAGTGGAACGTTGGTGCTCTCCACAACAACATCGGGGTTCGACAACTCGGTGCTCGAGTCGTTGTCGCCGTTACCAACAACTGCCACCGCGATGACGGTAAGCAGCACTGCGAATGCAATGAGTGCAGGGCGCCAGCGATCGTACGCGCTTTGGTGAAAGTCGCCGTACTCGTCGTGCAGTTCACGATCTTCGGGTTCGAAGTCGTCAAACTCATCAAATTCGTTGTATGGAGTGTCGTCGTTCATTTGCCTTTAGGTGCAAGTGCATTCAGATGTGAACGCAAGGCCCATGCCTCTTTCAAAATCTTGACAATGACCGAAGGCGAACTGAGCGTTGACACACCACGCGTGCGCGGAAAGTAGTCAACGCCAAATTGCACAACATTCATGCCCAACTTGCGCGCACTCACCATCAGTTCGGCATCGATGAACGAACCCTCGCTGGTCAGTTCTACTTTTTGAAGCACACTGCGACGAACCAACTTGAACGCAAAGTTGACATCGCGAAAGCGGCAGCCAAACAGCGCACGCACCAACAAGTTGTAGAAGAACGAATACACCACGCGCACATAACCCTCACCCGTTCGGTCGAAGCGATACGCGGCAACAATGTCGGCCTCGTACTGATTCATCAGGCGCATTGCCTTATGCACTTCACGAAAATCGAATGGCAAGTCGGCGTCGGTGTACAGCACCACGTCGCCAGTTGCAGCCGCAAAGCCAGACTTGATCGACCCACCCAGTTTGCGGTTTACAGGGTGATGCACCACCACAACCCGGCTATTCGCTGTCGCTGCCTCGTCGGCAAGCTTGGCCGTTGTATCGGTCGAAGCATCATTAACAATGATCATCTCGTAGTCGGCAACGGTATTTTGCGCGATCAACTCGTCGCCAAGCTCGGTTGCGGCGTTCAACGCACGTTGCAGGTATTCCTCTTCATTCCACATGGGGAAAAAGACGGAAAACTTCTCAAAACGGGGGCCCGACATCCCTCATCAGGCTAACTGCGAGCCCCGAGTTGTACTCTTCACGTAGTGCAGACGCCCCCAGCCTTCCCCGCACCGCAGGCCAAGCCCACGGTTGCAATTAGCCCTGCTTGGCGCCGTGCGATGGTGCTGTCGTGGCTGCTCGTTGCCGCGGCGCTCATCGTGGTCGCTGTCACAGGGCGCAATGTTGGCAAACCTGCGTGGTGGATTGGCCCCGTGTCTGATCCCACGCTGTTCATCGTGTGGGCCCTGCCGTTCATTGGCCCGGCAGCCAGCATCGTGGCCACGTTTCGCATCGTTCGCTGGGCGCACATCATCGGCCTTGCATCTGCAGCCCTCATCGGTGTCGTTGCCGTCTTCGACATCAACAACTCTCCTGGCATCGCACTGATCGAATGCGTCGTTGCTGTTGCCGCAGCCCTCATCGCGATTGCATCGTTTGCGGGACGCACTAAAACCAAGGCGTAAAGCGGTCGTATTCAGCGCATCAAGTTCGGTACCGTGGATGCATGCCTGAAACGAACCCCGCCGCGTCGCAAGCAAAAGTGCTCTCCTCGCTTCCCGTTGGCGAGCGCGTTGGCATCGCATTTTCGGGCGGCCTCGACACGTCGGCAGCGGTTGCATGGATGCACGAAAAAGGTGCGCTGCCATACGCCTACACGGCCAACCTTGGGCAACCCGACGAGCCCGATCTTGATGGCGTGCCAACTCGCGCCAAGCAATACGGCGCGCAGGGCGCCCGCTTGGTGGATTGTCGAACCGAGTTAGTAGATGAGGGTTTGGTTGCCTTGCAGTGCGGCGCATTCCACATCACCACTGCCGGCAAAACTTATTTCAACACCACGCCGCTTGGCCGCGCCGTAACGGGCACCATGCTCGTTCGCGCAATGAAACAAGACAACGTCGACATCTGGGGCGACGGCAGCACCTACAAGGGCAACGACATCGAGCGCTTCTATCGCTACGGCCTGCTTGCCAACCCGCAATTGCGCATTTACAAACCATGGCTCGATGCCGACTTTGTTCGCGAAATGGGTGGTCGCGCCGAAATGAGCGCGTTCCTCGCCAAAAAGAATCTGCCATACCGCGACTCTGCCGAGAAGGCGTACTCCACCGACGCCAACATTTGGGGCGCAACGCACGAAGCAAAATCGCTTGAAGAACTTTCCTCCAGCATGCACATCGTCAAACCAATCATGGGCGTAGCCCACTACGACGCAAGTGTTGCAATCAAAACCGAAGACGTCACCATCCGCTTTCACGAGGGCTGGCCAGTTGCGCTCAACGGCAAAGAGTTTGCATCGCGCACCGATTTGGTTAATGAAGCCAACGCCATTGGCGGCCGCCACGGTTTGGGCATGAGCGACCAAATCGAAAACCGCATCATCGAAGCAAAAAGTCGTGGCATCTACGAAGCGCCTGGGCTTGCACTGTTGCACATTGCCTACGAGCGACTGCTCACCGCAATCCACAACGAAAACACCATCGAGAACTATCGCCAAATGGGCCGCCGTCTTGGCCGGTTGCTGTACGAAGGCCGCTGGTTCGACCCGCAGGCGCTCATGCTGCGCGAACCACTGTTGCGTTGGGTTGGCTCACTCGTTTCTGGCGAAGTCACTGTGCAATTGCGCCGTGGCGACGACTACAGCATTCTCAACACCGTTGGCCCGCACCTCACCTATGCCCCCGAGCGCCTCAGCATGGAACGAGTTGAAGGCGCAGCATTTGGCCCACTCGACCGCATTGGTCAACTCACCATGCGCAACCTCGACATTCAAGACACGCGCGCAAAAATTGATGAATACCGTGCAGCCGGCACGCTTGGCGGCGGCGGCTTACTCGAACTGGAGTAACTAGCGCGTAATAAGTTCGCGCGTTACGGCTGCAAGTAATGCAGCACGCTCTGCCATCTTCGAAACCTTCACGTGTTCGGTGTCGGCATGTGCCCCACCGCCGCAAGCACCAAAACCATCCAGCGTTGGCACACCAATTGCAGCTGTGAAGTTTCCGTCGGAGCCGCCACCAACTGCAATGCCCTGCAAGTTGTCTATTCCCATTTCATCTGCAAGGCGCTTGGCAACAGCAAATAGTTCGGTTGCAGCCGACTCGTGCATTGGCGGCCGATTGATCGAACCACTGACTGTGATTTTCGCACCAGGCACATTTGGCGTCAATGCAGCCAATGCTGCTTCCACCCTGCCTTTTTCGCTCACTTCATTTACACGCACGTCAACAGTTATTCGCGCCTGCGCAGGCACAACGTTTTCCGTGGTGCCAGCAGTAGCAACCGTTGGTGTCACGGTTGTTCCAACCTCGGGCTTCGCAATTGCAGCAATCGCTTGCACCTGATGCGCCAACTCGATCAACGCATTGATTCCCTTTTCGGGTTCCAACCCTGCGTGCGATGCACGGCCTGCAATATCAACAAGAAAGGTGCCAACACCCTTGCGCGCAATCTTCAGCGCGTCGCCGTTGCCGCTTGGCTCCAGCACAAGCACGGCACCACATGCCTTCGCACGCTCTTCAATCAGCGCACGCGACGTGTACGAACCAACTTCCTCATCGGACGTAATCAAGATTTCCACTTGCGACACTTCCCGAATGTGTGACAAACCATAAATCGCTTGCACGATGCCGGCCTTCATGTCGAAGATGCCCGGGCCCCGCACAATGTCGCCCTCGCGAGAAAACTTTCGGTTGGCAACAGTGCCCCGTGGAAACACGGTGTCGTGATGGCCAACGATCAACACCTTTGCATTGTCTCCACCCTTCCAATGCACATGCGGGCCCTCGCTCGACTCGATAATTGCGGGGGGTGTTCCCAAAAGCCGCGTCATCAAATCGGCCAGAAAGTTCGCGCTAGCAGTCAGCAGTTCCACTTCATGCGACGGCGATTCGATGTTGACAAACTGCTCCAGCGTTTCAACCATCTGGGGAACGTTGGTCTCGGCTGCGGCGCGCAATTCGCTTAATGATGGTGTAGCAGTCGGCAACGGCACCCCTCTATCGTGCCATGCAATACGCCAATTTGGGCGCTGTATTGAGAAGTGCCCGGGATCGGACTCGAACCGATACGACTATTTCTAGTCAGGGGGGTTTAAGCCCCCCGCGTCTACCATTCCGCCACCTGGGCGAGCGGTTTTAGGCTACGCGCGTTTGGGCTGGAATGTGGTGTGTTTCCGCGTCCATCTGGGTGTCGACGAAACCCTGCAGCGACAAGATTGCCCACAGCGCCGTGCGCACGTGATCGGCTTCTGGGGCAACTAATCGGTTGACAACAATGACGCCTTCGATCATGTCGGCGAGCACTGCAACAAACGGGCGGTCGCGAAGTGCAACAGCAACGACGCCGCCGTGTTCGCGACGGCGAACGGTGCGATCGACGCCAAGCACGCGTGGAGGGCTGCGAAAACCTGGGGCGTCGAGGCCGAAGCGCTGGGTTTCGGTGGCGATGAGACGGGCAACCGCTGCGAACTGCATGGTGACAGAAGCAGTGGCGGAGGGTGTTACCCGAGTACTCATGGGGTCAGCATGACACACCCCTGTGGCACAGTGACTGCGCCATGACAGACACGACAACTCCCCCAGAAACAACGATGAACCCAATGCAACAAGAGGTGTTGGAAGCACTTTCTAAACAACCCGATTGGCAACCGCTGTCGCGCAGCGTTATTGAAAGCATTCGCGAACAATTGCATGAAGGGCTTGCCGAAGTTGCTGCGCGGTTGTCGCCCGATAACGCCATGTGGGTGAGCAAACACAAACTGACCACCGTGCATGGTTGCGAAGCAAACCACATGGCAAGCCTCACCAATTTTGAATGGACACTGGGCAATGTGAAAGGAACAGTGCTGCACAAAGCAATCGAACTTGGCCTCAACTGGCGCGGCCCGGTGGTGCCTGCAGTCGTTGTCGACGAAGCACTCGACCAACTTGCGCACAACGAAGGCGCAAGTGCCAGCCAATTCATCGAGCAATTGCCCGAAGGAGACATGGCCCAACTTCGTAGTTCGGCTATCGATTTGTACACCAAGTTCGACGAGTGCTTCCCCACTCTGAAAGCAGCGTGGCGCCCGGTGTTAGAAAGCAGCGCCCGATACGAAATGTTCGACCAACGCATCAACCTTTCCACCCGCGCCGACCTCACCCTTGGCGCACCCGGCTCCAAAGTGATTATCGACGTGAAATCGGGGCGTCTCCATTCCAGTCATCGCGAAGAGTTGCGGTTTTATGCACTTGTTGAAGCAATGCGCACGGGCATGGCGCCGCGGCGGCTTGCAAGTTATTCGTTAGTAACTGCACGCCCCGAAGTGGAAGACGTAACAGAGGGCGTGTTGCAGGCGGCTGTTCGCAAAACCGTCGACGGCATCAGGCACATGGTGGAGTTGCAGCGCGACCATCGCAAACCAACAACCCGTGCCGGCAATGCATGCCTGTGGTGCCCGCTGATTACGTCGTGCAAAGAAGGCGCTCAATTCATTGTGCGTCGCAACGACCCAGACGCAACCAACAACTAACTGTTAGTTATCGCACATCAGCGCAACGGGCACACCAAGTGCTGCTGCACTTCTAAACGTTGCAATGCGGCGGCCTGGCTGCACCGCAGGTTTTGGCGGGCTCAATACGTCTGGCCCTAAATGTGCAGCGATGCCGTCTAGGTCTTGCACATTGAGAACAAAACCCCACAACGATGCTGGCCCTTCAGGCATGGATGGCATGGTTACTAACTCCACCACCACCGAACCAAGTTTGTGGAAACCCTGTGTGACACCGTTTCCTGCGTCGCGCGTGCGCTTCAGTGGTGCGCCTGTTAGTTGTGCAAGCGCATCAGACGTGCGCTGCAGGTTTGGCGTATTGATCACCACGTGATCCACACCAACTACATGCAGACTAAAACCAGAGTTCGGTGTTGCTTGTGAGGTTGCCGCGTTTGTAGCAAGAGATGTTGTGATGCCATCAATCTCTGTGGTGGAAGCATCGATTTCGGAGATCGACCATGCATGCAAGCCCGGGGTAAGGGTGCTGTCGATGCGCAGTGATACATCGGCAAGTAAGCAACGATTTTCGTTAGAGAAGTGAATCCCTATTGCCTCCCAACCTGTGGGGGCACCACCGATGACCAATTCGCAAACTCGTGCAGCGCTTGGCGCAGGCACGACGGCGTTATTGCTCAGCCACGCCCCATGTTTGGGCGCTTACCGTGGTTGGCCTTTGAGCGACGCATCTTGGCCTTTTTCTTCTTGGTCTTCTTCGACATAGTTCCGCCATGCTAACGGCGAAAGTGACTGTTTCAGCCCTAACCCTGACGCCACCTGGCTCGCCCATCTGAATAGGGAGTGCCCGATGCGTTCGTTTTTGCACAAACGTACGACTTGCCGCTGGCGGCAACGCCTGCTGCGCCTTCGGGTTTACACCAAGCACCCGGGTACACCGTTGCGACGCCCGAAGGCGTAGTGGCTGGCGAAGTTACGGGTGTTGTTTCGGAGCTTGGCGCTTTTGTGGTGGTGGTTGGCGACGTGACTGCGGGAGTCCTCGTTGTGGGCGTAGTTGTAGAAGTAGTTAATGGTGTGGTTGGCGGAACGGGCGCCATGACACCCATCAGTGGCGCTTCGCTCGACGCGGCAATGGTGAGGCCAGAACACGACGAGTTGAGCAGGTTTTTGATTCTGCCCCACTCGCTTCTATCCATCGACAATTCCCAACGGGCCTTCACCGCAATCCAGTTGCCGATGTAGGTACATATATATGACTTGAGTGGCGGCAACCAGTTGGATGGATCTTTGTCGCTCTTTTGCTGGTTGACGCGATCGGTCACTGCGGCAAGCGTGCGCCTGTCGGACGTGTCGTTGGCATATGCCTTACGCGTTGCCGAAGACCATGCCCACGCGCCAGAGTCCCATGCTTCTTTTAATGCAACAACGTGGTCGATGTCGATATCAGATGGGTCGCTAAACCGCGCGCCGTCGTATGGCGAAACCCAGTCGCCGGCAATGACGTCGCAACTGATTGGGTCTACCTGTGCGCGGGTGATGCTGTCGCGTTTCAATACCTGATCGCGCGAATCGCAACCGTCGCCGTCGATGTCGCGCCAGTGTTCGAAGAGTGATCGCTGATAGCCGTTTGGTCGTTCGTTTTCTACGCGGATGGTTTGCAACACAGCAAGTGCGCTGCCGCCGGCGGCATTAGGCCGAACACCTTTCGCGCCCAGGTTTGGGGCAACCGCAGTGGAAGCAACAGCGATGGTGACAACAAGTGCGGCACCATGAGCAACAATGCGCCACTTCATATGTTCAGCGTACCGACAATGTCGCCTCGGGTGTCGTCGCAAGGTCGGTGTCTTCAATTTCTATAAAGATGCATTCTCCCGGGCACACTTCTGCTGCTTGCACAACTGCTGAACGATTGCGTGGTTCTACAAATGCCAAACTGCCAGAACTACCGGGATCATTGAGTGGTTGGCCGCGCTCGGCAACATAGGCAATGCCGTCTTCAAGTTGCACAAATGCGTCTGGGCAGTGATCGACACACAGCCCATCGCCGGTGCATAAGTCTTGATCGATCCACACGCGCACGCTGTAACGATAGTTAGGCGGGCCTACAAGTTGACAAGCAGTGCCAAACAAATCAGTGACATCAGGCCAACATTTCGCGTCACATTCCACCAACTAATTGGTTTGGCCGACCGAGAGCCGAAACAGGAACATGGCGGACGCACGCCCTCGCGAAGGCGCGCAACAAGCAGCGCGGTGAATGCGGCTAACAGTGCCAACGCGGCAAGCCGAACTGCGGTGGTTGCAACATCGGCAACAAGCAAACAACCAAGCACCAACTCCACCCAGCGAACCGAGGGAATTGCCCAGATGGGGGCGCCAAGCTTTCGCGCCTGCACCAACCAATCGGGGCCAGCAAGGATTTTCTGCACGCCTGCAAAAACGAAAACTACGCCGACAACAGATGCGCACCACCACGCAAAGGAAAACATATTGCGAATTACTCGCTTGTTTCTACGCCAGCAACTTTGCCTTTGTAAAACACCATTGCTTCATCGGCCGAGTCGGTGGTGTGCAGGTGGTCTACGCGGCCAAGAACAAACCAGTGGTCCCCCGCTTCGGTAACCGATTGAATCGAGCAATCAATCCAGCCAATTGAGTTTGGAAGCACGGGCATTCCGTTTGCCGACTTTGTCCACTGCAGGCCGTCGAACCTGTTTGCGCCACCCTCTTGGGGCTCTTTGGCAAAGCGCCAACACTCGTCTGCTTGCGCGCTGGAAAGAATGTTTGCGCAAAATCGTTTTCCTTCGGCAATTGCCGGCCAGCTGCGAGATTGCAAGCCAGGGAAGAACCCAACCAGTGGTGGCTCTAGCGAAACAGAAACGAACGAACCGATGGTGATGCCGAATGGTTCGCCGCCCGAGTTGAGGCCAGTGACCACTACAACGCCAGTGGGCAAATGCCCAAGGACGTGACGAAAACGCGCGCTATCAAACTCGGCTGCCATTGATGCGATGTTACTCAACTATGGTTTCGCTATGGCCGCTTCAGCGAACATCACTACGCATACCGTGCGCGCAAACAACATTGACTTCACCTATCTGCAGTGCGGCAGTGGGCCACTTGCGCTCTGCCTGCATGGCTTCCCCGATTCGGCGAACTCATGGCGACACCTGCTGCCAAAGCTTGCCGAAGCCGGGTTTTGTGCCGTTGCACCATTCATGCGCGGGTTTGCGCCAACATCGGTTGCGCCAAATGGCGCATACCAAACTGCTGCGCTGTCCACCGATGCAAACGCACTGCACGAAGTGCTTGGTGGCAACTCGGACGCTGTAATTATTGGGCACGACTGGGGTGCGCCTGCAACATACGGCGCTGCACTTCTTGCCCCCGAACGCTGGAGCCGTGTCGTTGGCATGGGAGTACCGCCGTGGGGCGCCATGGGCAAAGCGTTCGTTGGCAACTTGGAGCAATTGCAACGCAGTTGGTACATGTTCTTTTTCCAACATGGCCTCAGCGATTTCGTGGTGGGTGCAAACAACCTTGCGTTCATCGACATGCTTTGGCAACAATGGTCGCCTGGTTTCGTTTCACCTGTGGATGTTGACAACGCAAAGGCATGTCTCGTGCAGCCAGAAAACCTTGCGGCAACGCTTGGTTATTACCGGGCAACGATTGGCGAGGGTTACCGCGACCCACAGTTAGAAGAAGCACAAGCTGTGTTGCAAAGCGAGAGCCCAACGCAGCCTTTGCTGTATTTGCATGGCAGCACAGATGGATGCATCGGAGCCGAGGTGGCTGCGGATGCCGCAACGCGCGCACCCGAAAATGCTCGTGTAGAAATCGTTCAGGGTGCTGGCCACTTCATGCAACTAGAGCAACCGGCTGTTGTTAATGAACTGATTGTCAACTGGGTGACTGGTAGTAGTCGTTAACCATCACGATTAAGCGATCGTTCAGAAGCGATTGCACAATTCGTTGCGCGCGTTCTTCCTGGTCGCGCAAGTTCATGACGCGTGCGGCATCGGAGCACTGCACACTGCCACTTACTAGTGCTTTCATCAGCTTGCCTCGGGCTTGTCTGTCGGAACCTTCGAAGCGCGCCTGAGGTTTGCTGGTGCCGGCAGTTGCTGGTGCCGGGTCGTTACCGCCATCTAGGTGCCACATGCACAGGTTGTTCACAACGCACGCGTCGCATTTTGGTGCGCGTGCAGTGCACACGGTTGCGCCAAAGTCCATCAGCACTTGGTTCCATTCCCACGACAGCCCCTCGGGCACCAACGCGTCGGCAACTAATTGCAATTCCTTTTTCGCAAACGATCGGTTTTCAATTCGGGCAATCACGCGAGCAATGTTGGTGTCGACAATGCCAACGTCTTCGTGGTCGGCAAATGCCAGCACCGCTCTGGCGGTGTAGTCGCCAATGCCGGGCAGCGCCAGCAGCGCATCAAGCGTTGCGGGCACTTCGCCGCCATGGTGCTCCACCATTTGTTTTGCTGCATCGTGCAAGTTGCGGCAACGGCGCGGATAACCGAGGCCTTGCCAAATGTCCAGCAGCTGGCTGAGGCTTGCGTTTGCACATTCGGTCGGTGTTGGAAACTGCTCGACGAATGATTCAAATTTGGGAACCACTCGGTCGATCTGGGTTTGCTGCGACATCACTTCGCTCACCAACACAAGCCAGCGGTTGCGCGTGGCGCGCCACGGAAAATCGCGTAACTGCGGCAGACCCCACTGCAACAGTGGGTCGACGATTGGGGTCAATCGCTCCAGACGTCGTGACCGTCGTAGGGGCGTGCGCGGTTTGGCATTGCCGAACGCTTCCACACCATTACGCGACGACGGAAGTAGCACACTTCCTTGCCGTCTTGGTTAAAGCCCTTTGTCTCAACCAGTACTACGCCGCGATCATTTTTGGACTTCGACTCTTGAACATCCAGCACACGCGTTTCGGCGTGGATGGTGTCGCCGTGAAACGTTGGAAACTTGTGCTGCAGTGTTTCCACTTCAAGGTTGGCAATTGCTGCGCCGCTCACGTCTGGCACGCTCATGCCAAGAACCAACGAATACACCAGGTTGCCCACAACTACGTTGCGGCCCTGCACGCTTTGCGATGCAAACCAATCGTTGGTGTGCAACGGGTGATGATTCATCGTGATCATGCAAAACAAATGATCGTCGGCCTCAGTGATGGTCTTGCCTGGCCAGTGGCGATATACGTCGCCAACTACAAAATCTTCGAGGGCTCGGCCAAAGGGGCGTTCGTGAACGGTCATGTCAAATTACGCTACACACTTTCTTGGTGCTATTGCCCAGTCGGGGTGTCGTCGTCGGTGTTGTACATGCCCTTGAAGTCCGGCAATGGAAACTGTCCTGTTCGGTCGCGCGGGGCATAGTGCTCGAGGAACTCGTAACGACTGGTTGGGTGCTCGGTTGCGTCTCGCGCAATGCGAGTAAGCGGTTGCAGTTTGGATCTGCGTTCGATGGCAAAAGGGCCGACACGCAGCGAAAGATACGTGAGCCCACCAACAAAAATTGGCAACCAATACTGCGCAATTCGGTACGTAAGCACGCCAACTGTTGCGGCGTTACTTGTTAATCCAAAGCCAACCAATGTTGGAATGTATATACCTTCAACAATGCCAAGGCCGCCAGGAGTAATTGGCACGACAGCCATGATGTTGGCAAGCCCAAACGCAACGATCAACAAATCCAGGCTGACATTGCCACCGAACGCACGCAGGAACACCCACAGCGCTGCCGCATCGAGCAGCCAGTTCAGCGCGGCCCATCCAAGTACGCGGAACAACAACTTTGGTTCGGCTGCGAGGCCCTGCAGTCGGTTGCCCAAGTGTTGAAGTGTTTGTGCAGCGCGATCTTCGTTCATGCGCAACTTGCGCGCGATGAAGCGCAATGCGCGTTCTGCTCTACCCTGCCCATCGATGACACCAAACACCAGGCCTGCTGCAACGAGCATCACAATGACACCGACCAAAGCGGCCGAACCGTATGCGGCGTTTACACCGCGGCCGGGAATAGACGCGATCAAACCAACCCACAAAATGAGATTCAACACCACTGCCGAACCAAGGCCGGCAGTTGCAAGTGCAAAGCCCGCATCGGGGCCAGACACACCCGACAACGTGAGCATGCGGTATCCAAGCGCGCTGCTTGCTGCGCTTCCTCCGGGCAAAATGTTGCCGACGGTTTTGGTGCTCAACTGAATGCGGAACAGTCGCCAGATGGAAACCGACTTGCGGTGATCCCCCAGTGCGGCATGCGTCAACATGGAATAGGCAAATAGCGCGGCAAACTCGAGGCCTAACCCCAAGGCCAGCAACGGCGGCTGTACTTGGGTTAATTCCGACAGCGCATTGCGAAAACCAGGGATAAGCGGGAGGACGAAGAAGTACACAACCGCTGCGAAAAGCACCCACTTCAGCGTGACCAGGGTCGATCTCAACCCGCTCATCATCGCCATGCCCTAAATCGTAGGCAAGTTGGGGCTGCTGGGTTAGTTCTTCGGCCTCTTGCGTTACTAGCGTTTACTGGAATGAGCACCCCAACAGCAGATCTTGCCCTTGCCGCACAAGTAGTTGACAGCGCCCGAGATGTTGTTGCACAAGGTGTAAAAACGTTGGCCGCAGGTGGCGGGCCTGACAAACACCAAGTCTTGGCATACGACTTGGCACATAGCGCTGCAGCCGTCGAGACAGCTGCAGCAATGTTGGACTACGGCAAGCACGGCGAAGTGGAAGCAAAACTTACGTGCGCATTTGTTGCAGACATGTTGTTTGAAGTCTCGTCACGATTGCTGGGCCGAGAGACAATGTGGGGCGTCGCAGCAAATGCATTGTCGTCAACGCATCAATTCATGGCCTCCTACCGCCAACCAGATTTTGTTGGCTCGTTGGCAACAACACCCGGGCCACGCCACCTTGAGGGTGAGTTTGAAATGGTGCAAGACACGTTTCGCAGTTATGCAACAAAAGAGATTGCGCCGCGCGCAGAACACGTGCACCGTCACAACGCAGACGTTCCGGAAGAAATCATTGCTGGCCTCGCCGAGCTTGGCGCATTTGGTTTGTCGGTGCCAGCAGAATACGGCGGCTTCAACGAAGGCGGCGAAGGCGAATACATGGCCAACTGCATTGCCACCGAAGAATTGTCTCGCGCATCGTTGGGCATTGGCGGCTCGCTCATCACTCGCCCCGAAATTCTCACTCGCGCATTAGTCAACGGCGGCACCGAAGCACAGAAACAATATTGGTTGCCGAAATTAGCAACGGCCGAAGTGATGGCTGCAGTTGCCGTTACCGAACCGGACTACGGAAGCGATGTCGCAAGCATCAAGACAACCGCGGTTGCTGCAAAGAATGCTGAAGGAAAAGACGGCTATCTGATTAATGGCGTGAAGACGTGGTGCACATTTGGCGCACGCGCAAACGTGTTGATGTTGCTTGCCCGCACCGACTCGGATCGCACCAAGCAACACCGCGGCCTAAGCGTGCTGATCGTGCCTAAGCCACAAGGTGAAGCGCATGGCTTCATGTTCAACCAGCCAGATGGCGGAAAAATGGAAGGCCGACCAATCGACACCATTGGCTACCGCGGCATGCACTCGTACGAGATTGCAATTGAAAACTGGTGGGTTCCAGCCGATCACCTCATCGGTGAAGAAGCGGGCCTCGGAAAAGGTTTCTATTACCAAATGAGCGGTTTCGAAAACGGCCGTTTGCAAACCGCTGCACGTGCGGTTGGTTTGATGCAAGCCGCATATGAACTGGCAGTCGACTACTCCAATAACCGCAAAGTGTTCGGCAGCAACATCAGCGAATATCAACTGACGCAAGTCAAACTTGGCCGCATGGCCGCCGTCATCCAAGCCTCGCGCCAATTCAGTTATGCGGTTGCCAAGTTAATGGGCCAAGGCAAGGGCCAAATGGAAGCAAGCATGGTCAAGGCCTACGTTTGCAAAGCAGCCGAATGGGTAACTCGCGAGTCGATGCAAATTCATGGTGGTTTTGGTTACGCCGAGGAATACACCATCAGCCGTTTGTTCGTGGATGCCCGCGTGTTGTCAATCTTTGAAGGTGTTGACGAAACACTGTGCTTGAAGGTAATTGCTCGCCGACTTGTAGAAGACGCAGCTAAATAAACGCAAGCAGGTCGTGTAGCGAGCCGATGCGCTCGCAATCATCGCCTTCATGATCGTTGTACGGGTCTAACAAGATTGGGTGAATGCCCGCGTTGCGTGCCCCCTGCACATCGTTGACGTACGAGTCGCCGATGTAGGCAATGCGGTCGGTGCCAATGCCTCTGCCATTCATCAGTGCTAGTGCATCACGAAAAATACCTGCATGGGGTTTGGCAGTGCCGATGACGTGCGAGTCGGTAACGATCAGCACCGGCACCCCTGCGCCATTGCCAACTTGGCAGATGCACTGGTTGGCAAGCGTGGCTTCCACTTGCCCACTGGCATTGGACACGATGCCTATTGGCAGGCCCTGCAAATGCATGCGCCACAACGCTGCGGCCGATTCCAAGATCGGGTAGCGCCACAAAAATGGCGAGAACAAGTTTTTTGCTTTGGCTTCGGCCTCCGCAAGGTTTGTGCCACTGAGGCCAGCACTTGCAAGATGCGCATGGCGGTATGGGTCCCAACTGAAACCATCGATGGTGTCTTTGTTGCTTGAACGCGCAACGTCGTCGAGCGCCGCCATGCCCGCGTAATGCGCGCGAGTCATTGCAGCAATAGAACCGTTACCGCCGTGTTCGTGAACGATCGCGCCGAGCGAGATTGGGTCTGGCAGCAGAAAGATGCCGCCGGCATCAAACAGCAGCGCGTCGAAGCGTTTGGTCACGCTTGAGCAGAACGAGTGCGACCGGCACGCTCGCCGCGCGAGATGAACTTCAACGCCATCTTGCGGCTTGCTTCGTCGATCATTTCGTTGCCGAACATAACGGCACCCATGCCGTCATTTTCTGTTGCTGCCTTATAGGCATCCAGAATCTGCCATGCCTTGTCGAACTGCTCTTGCGTTGGCGAAAAGACGTCGTTCAACACGGTTACTTGGTCTGGGTGGAGTGCCCACTTGCCGTCGAAGCCAAGCGTGCGAGCGCGCATTGCATAGTCGCGCAATGCATCGTTGTCGCGAACGTGCAGGAATGGCCCGTCGATTACTTGCAAGCCGTTGGCACGACCAGCCATCAAGATTTTGTTGAACACGTAATGAAAGTGGTCGCCTGGGTACTCGGGGATTTGCACTCCACCAGTAAGCACCGGCATCTCCATGCTTGCGGCAAAGTCGGCAGGGCCAAAGATGATGGTTTCTACACGTGGGCTTGCTGCACAAATTTCTTCCACGTTGATGAGGCCGCGTGCGGTTTCAATTTGAGCCTCGATACCGATGTGGCCAACTGGCAAGCCGTTGGCGATCTCTACTTGGCGCAAGAGCAAGTCGGTAGCAACGATCTGCGCTGCGTTCTCTACTTTTGGCAACATGATTTCGTCGAGACGCTCGCCTGCACCGCCAACGACTTCCATGATGTCGTAGGCAGTCCACTTTGTGCTCCAGTCGTTGACGCGAACGCACAACACCTTGTCGCCCCAATCGTTGCCGCGAATTGCGCTAACGATTCGTGCGCGCGATGCTTCTTTTTCCTTTGGAGCAACAGCGTCCTCGAGATCAAGGAACACCATGTCGGCCGGAATGTTTGGGCCTTTGCCCATCATTTTTTCGGACGAGCCGGGAATGGACAAACAGGAACGACGTGGAAGTTGGCGTGAGCGTGCAGACATGGCTTACAGGTTACATTGCACTGCGCACGAGCATCTCGGTCGTAGCGGGACATTCTGGCCGCACCGCATCGGCCGGAACATGGCTGATGCCCGAAGGGCCTACGAAGGTGCCGCACAACGCAAGCGGGATCTCGTCCACCTCGGTTCGCCAAGGTTGATCGGCGTCCCTATTCCGTGAGTGCATCGCAAGCCATAGTTCGTTTGGCAGGCGTGTGCCCTTACGCGCTGTCAGCCACACGGGCACGCTCTCCACATGTGCCAGCGCAGCAACGCCGTACGAACCCGCGCTTGCAAAAAACATTTCGGGGCCGCATGCCAGTGCATCTGCAATGACCAAGTTGCTTCGCGTGACGGCAAGTGCCGCATGCTCGAGCGACACCGCTTCCGCAGCGCAACCGGCTCGTTCCAACACGCGCACTGCTGAATCTGCGGTGCCAAACGAATCCACAACAAACGCGCTGCAATCGCCACGACGAGCAATTGCTTCAAGTGCAGTTGGGCTCCAACCAACAACACACACCACTGCGTCTTGCGGCAACGCGTCCACCAAGTGATCAGTGGTTCGATCGGCTTCTAATTCCAAACTCAGTTCTTCCGCTCGGTCAAACGGGTCGGGCGCAATAAGCACCTGTGCGCACAGCCACCACAACGGGGCGCATGTTGGATGGCGCTCGACGATTCGGCGAGCAGTTAACACCAGCCCAGCCGGCTCGTGACGCAACCCGCGAAGGGCCTGCGAAGTCTCATGAACTAAGGAAACGGGGTCGGCGCCAGTGGCACGCGCCACATAGCGCAGGTGCTCGATCGGGTGCATATCGGAAACGCTAGTGCCGGCTTGCTACGGTCACTTGCTGTGGCAAACGCACCTTCCCTCGACACCCAGCTCACCCCCCTCGTTGGCGACGCCCGCCCACTGCGTGAATGGATCACCACTTTTCACTTGGCATCCGTGGTGATCGACCCGTACACCAACGAAAGCTCGTGGATCTTGAAGACCGCGTCGCGCATCATGCATCAATTTGCCGACTCTGCCGCGCGAGTCAATTTCATTGTCACGGCAACACCTGCCGAAGCGAAACAATTTCTTGGGCCGCTAGCAACCGAGTTCCTCACATTCACCGATCCAGAACGAGTTGTAGTTAAACAACTAGGGCTCGCCGAATTGCCAGCGTTTGTGTTTCTTCGCAGCGACGGCACTGTGCCGGCAGCAGCAGAAGGTTGGAACCCAGCAGCGTGGCGCGAAGTTGCAAACACCATCGCCGAAACAGTGGCGTGGTCGAAGCCACTCATCCCTCAAGCCGGCGACCCGGGTGCATTCAAGGGCACGCCAGCACTGGCATGACCACCGACGCGCCATTCGCATATAGCGAATTGCTTCCGCTCGGGCCCGATACCACCGAATATCGACTGATCTCCACCGAGGGCGTCTCCACTTTTTCCACCAGCGAAGGAACGTTTCTCAAAGTCGATCCATCGGCAATCACCACGCTGACAGAACACGCGATGCGCGACATCGCGCACCTGCTTCGTGCCAGCCACTTGCAACAACTTGCAAACATTTTGGCCGACCCAGAGGCCAGCGATAACGACAGGTTCGTTGCGCTCGATCTGCTGAAGAACGCAAGCATCGCAGCGGGTGGCGTATTGCCAATGTGTCAAGACACTGGCACTGCAATTGTGAAGGCCAAGAAGGGTCAGTTTGTTTTCACGGGCGGCGCCGACGACGAGGCAATCTCGCGCGGCATTTACAACACGTACCAAACCAGCAACTTGCGCTACAGCCAACTTGCTCCGCTCTCCATGTTTGAAGAAGTCAATACCGACAACAACCTGCCAGCAGAAATCAAAATCTCCGCTGTGTCGGGCAACGAATACAAGTTTCTGTTCATCGCCAAAGGTGGCGGCTCGGCAAACAAGAGTTACCTATTTCAAGAAACCAAGGCATTGCTCAACGAAAAAACTTTGTTGCCTTGGCTATTTGACAAAATGAAAACACTCGGCACCGCTGCATGCCCGCCGTATCACTTGGCCGTTGTCATCGGCGGAACCTCGGCCGAGTTTGCAGTAGAAACAGCAAAACTGGCAAGCACCAAATACCTCGACTCGCTTCCCACAAGTGGCAGCGCAACCGGGCATGCATTTCGCGATATCGAATTAGAAGCAAAGGTGCTCCAACTTGCGCAGCAAACTGGCATCGGTGCGCAGTTCGGCGGCAAATACTTCTGTCACGACGTTCGCGTGGTTCGCCTACCCCGCCACGGCGCAAGCTGCCCCGTTGCTATGGCTGTAAGTTGCAGCGCCGACCGACAGGCACTTGGGAAGATCACCGAGAAGGGTATTTTCCTTGAGGTTTTAGAAACCGACCCAGCGCGTTTCTTGCCCGAAGTGACCGAAGATCAACTGGCAAGCGAAGTTGTTTCCATCGACCTGAATAAACCAATGTCGGAAATTCGCGACACGCTGTCTAAATATCCCGTGAAAACACGGGTGATGTTGACAGGGCCAATGGTGGTTGCTCGCGACATTGCGCACGCCAAGCTGAAAGAGCGTCTCGATAGTGGCAAGGGCCTGCCGCAATACATGAAAGATCACTGCGTCTATTACGCGGGCCCAGCAAAAACACCTGAAGGTTTTGCGTCTGGCTCGTTTGGCCCCACCACGGCCGGCCGAATGGATTCGTATGTGGGCGAGTTTCAAGCTGCCGGCGGAAGCTTTGTGATGTTGGCCAAAGGAAACCGCTCGCGCCAAGTAACCGATGCCTGCAAAACCTACGGTGGTTTCTACCTCGGCTCCATTGGCGGCCCCGCCGCACGCTTGGCACAAGATTGCATCACCAAAGTTGAAGTGCTGGAATACGCCGAGCTCGGCATGGAAGCCGTGTGGAAGATTGAAGTACAGAACTTCCCTGCATTCATCGTGGTCGACGACAAAGGCAACGACTTCTTTGATGCAATCAATGCAACGCCAGGCGTTGCTATCAATGTTCGCTAACTAGCGCTTCAACAAACTCTTCAACATCTCGCGGGTGTCGTGCAGTTCGTCTGGCGTTCCGCCAAACTCAACGCCGCCAAAGTCGGTGACACCGATTTCCTGCAACGCTGCAACTTTGTCAAACACTTCGCTTGCCGAGCCAATGATTGCAACATCGGCTGGGCCGGCTGCGCCTTCATGGTCCAACATGGCTCGGTAGCTCGGCAGCTGCCCGTACACGGCAAACACCTGTGCAGCGCGGGCACGGGCACCATCAACATCTTTCGTTACACACACCGGCAACGCCGCAATCACGCGTGGCTTCTGTTTGCCAAGTTCTTCGGCGGCAGCGTTAATGGTTGGAACGGTGAGCGTGCGCAATGTTTCTGGGCCGGTGCACCACGTGAGAGTTCCCTG
>Ga0208593_1000029_pt1 | contig 22365 bp, 20 predicted proteins | sample LakMenEpi15Jul10_FD_150700 | JGI IMG/M metagenome (GOLD analysis project Ga0208593, IMG submission 150700) | Freshwater microbial communities from Lake Mendota, WI - 15JUL2010 deep hole epilimnion (SPAdes) | ecosystem: Environmental > Aquatic > Freshwater > Lake > Epilimnion/Euphotic zone ... | reverse complement strand
ATGTAGTTATTACTGAGGCGTGCTTTAGCGACGCAGACCGAGATCTTCGAGCAGTTTTCGATACTTCTCGATGTCACGGGCCTTTACATAGTCAAGCATGCGGCGACGACGACCAACCATCATTAAGAGGCCTCGACGACTGTGGTGATCTTTGTCGTGTGATTTGAGGTGCTCGGTGAGGCTGTTGATTCGCTCGGTGAGGAGTGCGATCTGCACTTCTGGTGAGCCCGTGTCGGTTGCATGTGAACGATGCTTGGCGATTGTTTCGCTTTTTGGGGCAGTTGCCACAGTATTGCCTTTCGTGTGCCCGCCGGATTGCGGGACCTGAGGTCGCTCTTCATCGGATGATGAGAAGCATCTCGCCGGCGCTGAAAGCCCCAACGGACCCCTCCAACCTACCGCTTCAGGGCCGCAATCCCCCCGCCTAACCACGGTCTATATAAGTAGTGTGAACTGCTGTGTTCACCGGGATCGTAGAAGAACTGGGCAAAGTAGCCGAGCGCAATGGCTCTCGCCTGCGCATCGAGGCGAACCTGGTGCTGCAGGGTTCCGGCCTCGGCGCATCAATTGCCGTCAACGGTTGCTGCCTCACCGTTGTTGCCACCGACGGAACATCATGGTGGGACGCCGACGTCAGCGACGAAACCTATTCGCGAACCAACTTGGGCTCCCTTCATGCAGGCGACCCAGTCAACCTCGAGCGACCAATGGCGCTTGGCGATCGACTCGGCGGGCACATGGTGCTTGGACATGTTGATGCCGTTGGCCATGTCGTTGCGCCTGCACCAGATTTAGTGATTCGTATTCCGCGCGAGTACATGCACCTGATCGTTGAAAAAGGTTCTGTCACCGTTGATGGCATTTCGTTAACCGCATTCAACCTCACTAAAGACACCTTCAGCGTTGCGGTCATTCCACACACCACCGCCGTCACCACACTTGGTGTGCGCAAACCTGGCGACGCAGTGAATATCGAAATGGATGTGCTTGCGAAACATGTAGAGAAACTTGTTGCTCCGCATCGTTCGCGCACATCGTGGTGGCGCAGGTAGTCATGGCACGCGATCTTCCTGAGCTGCGAGAGAAGATCGATCAGATCGATGCCGCGATTGTTGCGCTGCTTGCACAACGAATGGAAGTGTGTCGCGAAGTTGCCGAGGTGAAGGCCGGAACCGCAACTGCAGTGATCCAACCGCAGCGAGTGCGCGAAGTACTCACCACTCGTCGGCAGTGGGCAATCAACAGCGGCGTCGATGCCGACTTTGCCGAGCAAGTGTTTCGCACCGTGCTGTCAGAGACGCACCGCATCGAAGTTGCTCATGAACGCGGCGAAGCTTCGCCAACAAAAATTGCCGACACGTTGCTGAGCGCGCTCGACACGGTTGCCGTTCGTATCGACCACGTTGTGGTTGCAGTGGTCGATTTGGCAACCGCTTCGGCATTTCTTACAACGCTTGGTTTTTCCATTGAGCAAACAGAGGATGCCGACATCGTTGCGGCAACGGCGGGCGGCGTGACAGTGGTGTTAGTTGGCCCAGGTAACGACCCAGCGGTTCGCGCGCATTTGGACGCGCATGGTTCTGGCGTGCAGCACATTGCGATTGAAGTGCTCAATGCAGGTTTTGTGCAGCAGGCACTTGCGGCAGCGGGCGTACCGCTACTCACCGACGTGGTAGTTGACGCCGCAGGCCACGAACAACTGTTTACGGTGGTCGACCCGGCAACGGGTGTGCAGTTGGGTTTCATCAGCCGCACTGGTCATCGTGTGCCAATCAGTGGCCACAATGTGCGCGCGCTGTTTTCTGCCCTCGGCAAGATTTAAGTACCGCCTAAATATTGAATCTGACGTCCTGAACCGCTATGGTCTAGGTCGCACGACATCTACAAGGAACTTCGCCTCTCTAACACGGTGAAGCAACTTGGTCGGGCGCTGGCAGTCCAACTTCATACCGACCCTTTGGAGGGTTCAGTTGTCGATACGTCAGCGCGTCCTTGAATCACCCCTCGATCAGCTGTTGACTGAAGCGCGCGCCATCCGCGATGCGCACTTCGGCACTCGGGTTACATACTCGCCGAAGGTGTTCATTCCGCTCACCATGCTGTGCCGTGACAAATGCGGATACTGCACATTTGCGCAGCCACCTGCGCGGCTAGAGAACCCATACATGTCGGCAGAGCAAGTGCTGGCAATAGCAAAGCAAGGTGCACGCGCCGGCTGCCATGAGGCGCTGTTCACGTTGGGCGAACGACCAGAGCTGCGATACGACGTTGCAAAGAAGTGGCTCGCCGACAACGGATATGACTCCACAGTTCACTACTTGCACGACATGGCCCAGTTGGTGCTGCACGAAACTGGTTTATTGCCGCACGCAAACGCCGGCGCGTTGTACCGCGACGAACTGCAGATGCTTCGTTCCGTATCGCCATCGCAGGGAATGATGATCGAAACACTGCGCGACGATTTGGAATGCCATCGTGGCGCGCCAGACAAAGTGCCGCAGCGACGTCTCGACACGTTGGAGTGGGCTGGCGAACTACAGATTCCGTTCACCACAGGAATCTTGGTGGGCATTGGCGAGACACGTGAAGACCGCATCGATGCGTTGTTGGCTATTGCCGAGTCGCATGCACGACACGGACACGTCCAAGAAGTAATCGTGCAGAACTTTTTGCCTAAGCCACGCACCGGCATGCAACACGAAGCACCGTGCCCGCACGACGAGTACATGTGGTCGATCGCTGCTGCTCGCGTATTGCTTCCCCCAAGCATTCACTTGCAAGCACCGCCAAACTTGAGCGACGATTTTGGAGTGCTGCTCGACGCAGGCATCGACGACTGGGGCGGTGTCTCCCCCGTTACTGCCGACCACGTGAACCCAGAGCGCCCTTGGCCTGCACTCGACAAGTTGCGCGTAGCCAGCGAGGCACGCGGCAAAGTGCTTGCGCCTCGCCTCACGATTTACCCAGAGTTTGCAACACAGCCCACCAGGTGGCTTGCACCCGAGTTGCACTTCCCTGTGCTCGATCGCAGTGATGCCGAAGGCCTAGGCCGCGACGACCCGGGCCAAGTGTGGCCAGAGAAAGTAACTGCCGCCGACGTGGTTCACGATGGTGCGGAAGTTGTTTTGGTTGGGCACCGCTCCACGCAGTGGTATTCCGGCGCCAACAACCCAACGCCAACACTTGTTACGAACGAACACACCGACACCGTTACTGGGCGCGTTGCCGAAATCTTGCGCGGTGTCGAACTTGGTCACCGCATCAACGAACAAGAAATCGTGGATCTGTTTGCTGCCCGAGGCCCAGAGGTTCGAGCGATTGCTCGCGTAGCCGACAAACTGCGCTTTGAAGCAGTGGGTGATGTTGTCACGTGGGTGCACAACCGCAATATCAATTACACCAATGTGTGCACGTTTAAGTGCAAGTTCTGTGGTTTCTCGAAAGGTCCGCTCTCGCTCAATTTGCGCGGCACGCCATATCTACTCACGCTGGAAGACATTGCTCAGCGCGCTAAAGAAGCGTGGGACATGGGCGCCACCGAAGTGACGCTGCAGGGCGGCATTCACCCCGATTTCGATGGTGACTATTACATCCATGTTGCCCAAGCAGTGAAGGACGCAGTGCCGGACATGCACGTGCACGGCTTCACCGCACTGGAAGTAACCGAGGGTGCCAAGCGCCTGAATGAACCGCTGTACGAATACATCACGCGTTTGAAGGAAGCGGGGCTTGCTTCATTGCCAGGCACCGCTGCCGAAATTTTGGACGACGATGTTCGTGCCATTTTGTGCCCAGACAAAATCAATACCGAGGAATGGCTTGAGTGTCACCAGGTTGCTCACGAGGCGGGCCTGCGCTCCAACATCACCATCATGTTTGGTTCGGTCGAGCAACCGCACAGTTGGGCAAAGCACATTGTGCGCACCCGAGCATTGCAAGAAATCACTGGCGGCTTCACCGAGTTTGTTGGTTTGCCTTTCGTGCACATGGCCTCGCCTATTTACCTGCAACGCAAATCGCGCCGCGGGCCAACATTCCGCGAGACATTGCTGATGCACGCGATCGCGCGCATTGCATACCGCGGCTTAATCGACAACATCCAAGTGTCGTGGACAAAGATCGGCCGCGATGGCGCAACACAGTTGCTGCAAGCCGGCTGCAACGACTTGGGTGGAACGTTGATGGACGAAAACATTTCGCGTGCTGCTGGTGCAAGCCATGGAACGAAGATGACAGAGGCTTCGTTCCGTGAAATCTCTGCGCCTCTTGGACGCACGCTTCGTCAGCGCAACACGGTGTACGAGCGGCCCGACCGCGAGCCTGCAGTTATTTCGGTTTAATTAATTCGGTGCAGTTTTAACTTCACACCAACATAAACACCGAGGAACACCACAACTCCAAACACCACGCCCGACACTGCAAACGCTTGAACACCGGAGAGCAACACACCAACCGTGCACCCCAAGGCAGTCATCGAACCCCAGCCGAGGAAGACACCGCCGAGTAACGCAGTGAATGAATTGGCAACGGTTGGTCGAGCAAGCTTGAAACGATTGCCTCCCACGGCCGCAGCAAATGAAGCGAGAACGAGACCGATGATCAACCATCCGTTGTTCGTAATTGTGTTTGCTACAACACCAACGCAACCCTTCATCAAGTCGATACCATGCAGCACTTCCGGAAGCTGCCCGCGCGAATCAAGAAACGTTCGCGAAACTGTGCTCAATTGAGCGGTCACGCCAAGTGGAGTAACACGGAGATAGGCAAATACACCAATTACGCCAACTATCGAGCCAGTAGCTGCTGGTGACCAACGCTTTGAAAAAACTGTCTCAAACAGTTTCTCTCGGGTCGACAAATTGCTCGGCTGCGGAGAAGCCGCTTCCGACTTGTCGATGACCAACAAGTACACACCGAGAGCACCAAGCACGGCAACGGTGACAATGAGTGAACCGCCGTATCCCAGCCAACGTGGAAGCCACCACACCGGGCTTGAACTTATTTGATTGAGATACAAGGTGTTCCACGTGATGAATCCAAGCCCGAACCCAACAAGTGATCCCACAAGTGCGGGAATAGCGCGAACATAACCCTGACCGAGCCGATAGAGATGACCACTGATGCATGCGCCAGAAAGCACCATGCCAATGCCAAATGCGAACGCACCCGCAATCAGTGGAAGGCTGACAGGTGAAATGTGCGCATTTGGCGGCAAGCCTTCGCCTTTCGGGTTAGGCAAAAACAATCCGAACAATACAGCGTGCCCAATAGCTCCAACAATCAGCGCCGAGACAACAGCGATAAGTGGTCGGGTGACGCGCTCTTCAATCGCCTCTCGAAAAATACAGTAAAAACAAAATCTTCCGCGCTCAAATACAATGCCCAAACTGGCGCCGACAAGAAGCGAAAACGCCGGAGTTGAATCGCCCTCAGACCTGGACTGCAACACATATGCGCCGACAACGAGCGCAACAACGATGGCTACCGAGATCGTCGTGCGAACACTGTCGGCCCGCGACCATCGGTCATTGCTGATGGTGGCCCCGCGGATTGCAGGGCCACCATCAACCACATTGACTTCGGTCATTAACCCTTGCCCCAAACAGTTCCTGCTGGGTTTGCAATGGGCACACCAACCGAGTTGCCGTATTCAGTCCATGAACCGTCGTACAACTTGACGTCGTATCCAAGAATTTGGCTGAGCACAAACCACGTGTGTGCGGCACGCTCGCCAATTCGGCAATACACGATGACTTTTTTGGTTCCATCGATACCCGCATCGGCATAAATCTTCTTCAGATCTGCTGGCGACTTAAAGGTTCCATCACTACCGACGGCGGTTGACCAAGGCACGTTTGCTGCGCCCGGAATGTGTCCTGCACGAATGGCAAGTTCTTGGAAGCCTGCAGGAGCAAAAATCTTGCCACTGAATTCATCGGCTGAACGAATATCCACCAACTTGGTGGTCTTGTCGGTCTTCTTCGCGATCTTCACAACATCGGGGAGGAAGGCACGGAGTTTTGCATCTGCAGCAGTTGCAGTGAAGTTGCCCTTGCCGATTGGGGCTGGCAATGGAGTGAAGGCACGACCTTCTTTGATCCATTTATCGCGACCACCGTTCAAGATTCGAACATCTTTTGCACCGTACGACTTAAAAATCCAGACTCCCCAAGCAGAGAACCAGTTGTTCTTGTCGCCGTATAACACCACGGTGGTGTCGTTGTTTACACCAGCGGATCGGACGAGTTTCTGAAAACGATCCTTTTCGATGATGTCGCGATTTACCGGATCTACGAAGTCGGTGTGCCAAGAAAATTTAGTGGCACCTGGGATGTGTCCCTTTTCGTACAAGCCTGGATCGGTGCTCACTTCGATGATTCGCACCTTCGGATTATTGAGGTTCTGCTCCAGCCATGACGTCTCGACGATTGTCGGAGTGGTTGGCTTTGCCGCTGGTGCTGTGGAGGCAGATGCGCTGGCAACTGGGCTGATACTGCCCATTGCAATAGCAAGGCCTAGGGCCAGCCTGCCGGCGAGCCGGCGGTGGCGTGAGGTGTAATTGTTGATCATGGAGATCCTTTCGGTAAGGAAAAGCTTGATTTCATTGGGTTTTCTAATCACGACTAATCAGGTCATATTTATCATAATTAGCAAATCGGTGGTTTTGCAACTCGGGCGGCAAAAAGAGCACCAAAAAAGTAGTGGTGCTAGCGGAGGTGGGCAACGCGGGCTGCAGCAACGTCAAGTTGCAACTGCGTCTTAATCGATTCGAGGCCTTCAAACTTGCGCTCGCTTCGCAAGAAGTGCTCGAACGTCACCACGACGCGCTCCCCGTACAAGTCGCCGTCGAAATCAAGCAGGTGTGCTTCCAACAACGAATGATCAGCGTGTTCAAAAAACGTTGGTCGTCGACCAAGGTTGATAGCGCACACATGCGTTGAGCCATCGGCACGCTGAACGACACCCGAATACACACCATCAGCCGGCAAGCACATGGCATTGGGTACTTCGATGTTGGCTGTGGGGAAACCAATGGTGCGCCCGCGCTTATCGCCATGCACCACTACTCCGCTGACACTGAACGGGCGACCAAGCAGGTTTGCAGCAACTTCAACTTGCCCGCCCGCAAGCGCACGACGAATAGAAGTGGAACTTACGGGCTCAGCAACGCCATCTGGCCTTGCAATGAGTTGCACTGGAACCACTTCGAAGTCGTGTTCTTTGCCCAACTCGCGTAACAGCGCAACATTCCCGCCGCGCTTGTAACCGAAGTGAAAATCTTCCCCAACCACAATCAGCTGTGCTCGCAAGGTGTCTACTAATACCCTTCGCACAAAGTCGGCTGGGTCTTCTTGCGCGGCATCGGCGTCGAACCCAACGACGAATGTTTCATCAACGCCAGTTGCAGCAAGTGCTGCCATTTTTTGATCTATGTCTGTAAGCAATTTTGGTGCGGATTCGGGACGCACCACCGATGCGGGATGGCGGTCGAACGTGACCACAACACTGCGGCAGCCCAAACGCGCCGCCTCATTTCGCACTTGGGCAATGACCGCTTGATGCCCGCGATGTACACCGTCGTATGCGCCAATGGTGATCACCGAGCGTTGGCCGTCGGCGGGCGCCGAATCGGTTTCATGAATGATGAGCACGAGGTTTTACGCTATCGCTTCGGCCAAAACGACTGATGGTTTAGCAAGGTCTCCGTCGGCTTCGTACACGGCAAGTAGCGCGCCCTGTTCGTTAACTACTGCCCAAGGCGAACTTCCTGGCCATGCAGGCAGTGATCTGCCATTGCGAATGGCAGTTGCGGTTGCTTCGTCGGCAATCACTTTGGTCATTGAACGGAGCGCAGTAATTGGTTCCAGCAGCTTCACCTGTTCTGGCGCAAGCGCGTCGTGTTCTGTGAAATCGCCAATGGATGTGCGGCGAAGATTGCGCAAGTGTGCGCCGCCGCCAAGCAGCGTGCCCAAGTCGGCCGCAAGTGTGCGCACGTACGTACCCGACGAACAACGAACCTCGATGCGAACAACGAGCGGATCTTGTGTTGTTTCTACGTCGTACGAATACACAGTGACTGGTCGGGCCTTGCGCTCGACAACAATGCCTTCGCGTTCAAGTTCGTGAAGCCGTCGACCGTCTACGCGCAGTGCCGAGACCATTGGCGGCACTTGCATGATCTGGCCCGTCAATTTGGCTGCTGCCTCACGAATCTTTTCAATGTTCAAATTGGGCATGTCGTGCGTTGCTGTCACTACACCCGCGCTGTCGAGCGTGTTGGTTTCGGTACCGAAAACCACTTCTGCTGTATACGTCTTGTCCATGCCACTTAAGAATTGCATCAGACGTGTTACGTAGCCCACGCCAACGAGCAAGACTCCAGTTGCGTCGGGATCGAGTGTTCCTGCATGACCAATGCGACGTTCACCAAGAATCTTGCGCAGTTGATTTACTACGTCGTGGCTGGTGACGCCCGCAGGTTTGTCGATGATCGCCAAACCGTGCACGGTTGGAGGACGGCGCTTGGCCATATTTATTCGGCGGTGGTGTCGTCGGTGAGGTTGCGCGTATGCATCGGGTCGTTACGCAACACCTCTTCGATGCGCGCGGCAGCACGAATGGCCTCATCGGGACGGAATTCGAGAATGGGTGTGCGCCGTGCATGAATCTGTTTAGCAATCGTCGACTGCAAGCGCTTGCGGTGCTCGCCGAGTGCTTCAAGAATTCGGTAGTCACCTTCCACGCCTTGCAGCGAGTCGTAATAGACAATGCCGCGGTTCATTTCGGAGTCGACATCAATTGAGGTGATCGTGACAAAGGCAAGTCGATCGTCGTCGATCCGCACTAACTCTTCTGCCACTACCTCGCGCACGGTTTCGCTAATGCGGGCAGCGCGGGGGTAACTGTGCTTACGACTATTGGCCGATCGGCCACCGGAGCGACGCTGTGGTTTACCCATGGTGTGTATCCGCGCTTCCTCTCCGTTGATTCGCCTTCTGGCTCATCTACGATACGGAGGCAATGTCCGCAAAGCGCACGCCCCCAATGATCACGGGTAACGACCCCGAATCCAAGATTCCGGCGTTTCGCTACACCTCTAACCTCGCCAATCAGGTGGAGTCCAAGTGGCAAGACCATTGGGAGGATGAGGGCACGTTCGAAGCCCCCAACCCGGCTGGGCCGCTTGCCCAACCGGAGCGAGTTGCCGGGCGCGAAAAACTCTTCGTGCTCGACATGTTTCCGTACCCATCGGGCGCCGGCCTGCACGTAGGCCACCCACTGGGATACATCGCTACCGATGTATTTGCTCGCTACAAGCGAATGACGGGGCTAAACGTATTGCACGCACTTGGCTACGACAGTTTTGGTTTGCCAGCCGAGCAGCACGCCATCGTCACGGGCATTCATCCAAGAATCAACACCGAGTCGAATATTGCAAACATGCGTCGTCAACTTCGACGACTTGGCCTTGGCCACGACGCGCGTCGCAGCGTGAGCACCACCGATGAATCGTTTTATAAATGGACTCAGTGGATCTTCTTGCAGATCTTCAACTCGTGGTACGACGACAAATTGCAACGCGCCCGACCAATCACCGAACTTGTTGACGAATTTGTGTCGGGCAAACGCGACACCGGCCGTGGCCCATGGAGTGCCTTAAGCAAAGTTGAACAACAAGACATCATCAGCGAATATCGCTTGGTCTATCTCGCAAATGCGCCTGTCAACTGGTGCCCTGGCCTTGGAACAATTCTTGCCAACGAAGAAGTAACGGCAGAAGGCCGCAGCGATATTGGCAACTACCCCGTGTTCAAGCGCAACATGCGTCAGTGGATGATGCGCATCACCAAATACGCCGACCGCCTGAACGACGACCTAGACCGACTGGACTGGACCGACGCGCTCAAACTGATGCAGCGCAATTGGATTGGCAGATCTACCGGTGCGCGCGTGAAGTTTGCATCTGCTGCCGGCCCAATCGAAGTGTTTACTACCCGCCCCGACACATTGTTCGGCGCAACCTTCATGGTGCTCTCGCCAGAACATCCGCTGGTTGAAACGTTGACCACCAAAGAGCAACGCGATGCAGTGCAGGCCTACCGCAAAACAGCTGCTGCATTACAAGACATCGACCGCCAAGACGACTCGCGCAAGAAAACAGGCGTGTTCACCGGATCGTTTGCAACCAACCCCGTAACGGGCAACGAAATACCGGTGTGGATTGCCGACTACGTGTTGATGGGCTACGGAACTGGCGCAATCATGGCCGTGCCAAGCGGCGATCAGCGCGACTTCGACTTTGCTCGCGAATATCAATTGCCAATCGTTGCAATTCAGATGCCAACGGCGGAATGGTTTGCGAAACATCAATTAGTGCCAACCGACCAATGCACCATTTGGCCCGAAGCATTCGTTGGTGAAGGCATGTACATCAATTCGTCAAACGATGCGATTGCAGTGAACGGTGAGCGCACAATGGCCGAAGCAATTTCGATGATGAACGCCTGGCTCACCGCAAATGGCCACGGTGAAAGCGCTGTCACCTACAAGTTGCGCGACTGGCTGTTCTCGCGCCAGCGCTATTGGGGTGAACCATTCCCCATTGTTTATGACGAAGACGACCAACCGGTTGCCGTTCCGCCAAGTGCGCTTCCCGTGCTGCTGCCCGAATTGGCCGACTTCAAGCCCCAGTTGCTCGACCCGAACGACGAGACCACCGACCCCATCCCGCCGCTTGCCCGCGTGCAGGACTGGGTGAACGTGACACTCGATCTTGGTGATGGCCCGCGCAAATATCGACGCGAAGTAAACGTGATGCCGCAATGGGCCGGTTCGTGCTGGTACGAACTTCGCTACCTCGACCCAACCAACGACTCCGTGTTTATAGACAAGGACGTTGAGAACTATTGGATGGGCCCCAAGCATGAAGGCCACACAGGCGGCGTCGACTTGTACGTGGGCGGCGTGGAACATGCCGTGTTGCACTTGCTGTACAGCCGCTTCTGGCACAAAGTGATGTTCGATCTCGGCCACGTTTCGAGCGAAGAACCATTCCATCGTTTGTTCAACCAGGGCTACGTGCAGGCATACGCCTACCGCGACGAACGGGGACAAACCGTGCCCGCAAACGAAGTTGAAGAAGCGAATGGCGTATACACGTGGCAGGGCGAAACCGTTGCTCGCGAATACGGCAAGATGGGCAAGAGCCTAAAGAACATTGTTACGCCAGACGAAATGTATGACGAGTTTGGTGCCGACACGTTCCGCCTATACGAGATGAGCACCGGCCCACTGGACGCATCACGCCCATGGAACACGCGCGACGTCGTTGGAATGCAGCGCTTCTTGCAACGAGTGTGGCGCAACTTGGTCGACGAAGACTCTGGCCAACTTCATGTGAGCGACGAGGCTGCACCGCTTGCACTGCAACGCGACATGCACAAGGCAATCCACGGTGTTGCCAACGACATGAGCAGCTTGCGATTCAACACATCGATATCCAAACTGATCGAGTTGAACAACGCGCTCACTCACCATGTGAACGAGCATGGCTCTACACCGCGCGAGGTTGCAACAGCGATGGTGCAGATGTTGTCGCCACTATGCCCGCACATGGCAGAAGAGTTGTGGCAACGACTGGGTCGCACCGAGTCGCTCACTTACATGCCGTTCCCCACTGCCGACCCAGCAATGCTCGTGAGCGACACCATCGAGATCCCCATTCAGGTGAATGGCAAGATGCGTTCCAAGCTCACTGCGTCGGCAAACGTGACGGATGATGAATTGCGCGCCATGGCAATGGCCGACGAAAAAGTGCAATCGGCACTTGCTGGCGCACAGCCAAGCAAAATAATTGTTGTTCCAAAACGACTCGTTAACGTCGTTTTGTAATCAGCCGATCGGCGCTGAAAGCCTGCGAAGGTCGGGCACACCGCGCATCAGCAATATCACCCGATTGACGCCCTCGCTCGCCCACTGCTTGCGGGTGTCGTTCGAACTATCCAATAACGATTCGTCGAATGTCTCCCACACCGTGGCTTCAAATGGCTTTCCATTTGCTGCACCAATTGCCGCGCTCAAAATCTCGGCGCGCTGCGGGTGGCTTGCCCTCACATTGACACCATCGCATTTCGTGCCCGCAATGGCCGCAAGTGCAACCGAGTTGACACCCAGCCAACGCGGCACAGCGACAACTGGGCGCGGGAAGGTTTCATACTTCTTGTCACGCGATGACGACCAAACTTCATCAAGCACGTCCATCACACGCTCAAGTTGGGCATGACGTTCAGTCATTGAATGAAGCACTTCAACACCGGCCGCGTGCAACTCGGATGCAAACGTGCTTGCGGGCGACGCGCCAGCACCCAGGCCCAAAATGAATCGGCCACCAGAAATGTTTTGCACTGTGGCTGCCGAGTTGGCAACAAGCGCAGCGTTTCTCAACCCTGCATTAACTACGAGCGACCCAAGCCCAATTTGGCTTTTTGTTGCGGCAAGCGCACCAAGCGTGGTGAAACACTCCGGCATGGTTGGTGCGTTCATCACGCCGCCAGAGAGATGATCCACCACCCAGAACGCCGAGTAGCCCGCACTTTCGGCAACTAGTGCAGCTTCAGATGTTTGTTGCCAGGAGCACTGCCCGACATTTAACTGAATATCTATCTTCACAACGACTTACGCTCGCATCGTTTCAATGTTTCCATCAACTGGCAAGACTTGACCAGAGATATAACGAGCAGCAGGCGAACTGAGAAACACGCACGAAGCAGCAATGTCTGACGCCTCGACAAACGTTTGCAACGACACTTGCTTTTCGTAACCAGTTCGAATCTCTTCTGGGGTCTTGCCAACCGCTTTCGCCTCGCGCTCGATGACGCCGTCCATCCGCGGCCCACTGACCGAGCCCGGGCAGATGGCATTTACCCGAACACCAAACTCGCCCAGCTCCATCGCCCACGATTTGGTGAGGCCAATGACGCCCCACTTTGCAGCAACATATGGAGAGCGAAGTGGGTATCCAAAAATGCCAGCACTTGTGGAGATGTTGATCATCGAACCTTTCGACTTCAGCAACATAGGCACCGCAAAGTGCGTCACCCGAAATGTGCCGCCAAGGTTGATGCGCACGCATTCGTCGTAAGCATCTGGGTCCATTTGGTCTACTCGCGCAGTTGGCCCAGGAACGCCAACGTTATTCACCAAGATGTCGAGGCCGCCCAAGTCGTGCTCGATTCCCTTAAACATTGCTTCAACGTCTTGCGTCTTCGAAACATCGCAGATGTAGTTGGGCTGTGTCGAATTGTTTATGTCGCAGACAACAACCGTTGCGCCGGCTTCGCGCATTGCATCGGCAATTGCTTTGCCAATACCCGAACCGCCACCAGTAACTAATGCGCGCAAGCCATCTAACTGAAAACTTTGTGAAGCCATGGATAAAACCTATCTCAATAACATTCTTATTGAATCCTTACGGGCTATGAACCTTCTGTAATGAAGCAATTACGTTGAATGGTAAAATTGAATTATGGCATCTGCTGATATTGCGATGTTGACGGCACTTGATGCAAACACGCATTCCGCCGCACAGATCTTCGAAGCCTTCCAACGAGACGGCGCTGTGATTGTCCACAACATGCTTTCCGATGATGTGCGTTCGCAACTGCGAAACGAGTTAGCCGAATCCATGCGCGACACGCGGCCCGGCACCAAGTCGTCAGATTCTGGCGTTCAAGAGTTTTGGGGTTCTAACACCAAGCGCTTCACCAGGTTGGCAATGCGATCGAAGGCCTTCCGCGACAACGTGCTAGTGCACCCAATTCTGCTGGGCGTAGCTGATGCCGTACTGCGCCCGCATTGCGCCTCATACTGGATGAATACTGGGCAGATGATGATTATCGGGCCTAGCGAAAAGGCCCAATGGTTGCATCGCGATGCCGACAACTGGCCACTGGTGCTTGGGCCTGGCGAACGCCAAGTAACCGTGTCGTGCATGTTTGCACTCTCCGACTTTTCGGCAGAAGGCGGCGCAACCCGAGTTGTGCCCGGAAGCCATGCATGGGACAGCTTCGAACGTAAGGCGCTCGACCACGAAATCACACAGGCTGTTATGCCTGCAGGTAGCGGCCTCCTCTATTCCGGCACCGTGTTGCACGGTGGTGGTAACAACACCACAACAGACACGTGGCGCGAAGGTATGCACCTCTCTTTCGTCGTTGGTTGGCTAACGCCAGAGGAAGCGGGTTGCATTGGCCTGCCCGAAGAACTTGCACGCACGCTTACACCGCTGCAACAACAGCTACTTGGCTACCGCTGCTACACGGGCGATGCAAAAGCAGCACGTCTCTGGACGATCGATTACGAAGACATTCCAACAGCAATGAATTGGGAGTAACAGAAATGACCACCAGCAACATTCAGGGCCTTCGCGCCAGCTTCACCCGAGATGAGTACACCGCTTCATCCGTATACGAAAAAGAAATGCGCGAAGTGTTTGCGGCCAATTGGTGCCATGTTGGGCAGAGCTATCAGTTGTCGCACATTGGCGATCGACTCGTTGCACAAATCGGTGTTGAGAGCATTCTTATTGTGCGCAACAAGGAAGGCGAATTGCGCGCTTATTACAACGTGTGCCAACACCGCGGTTCGCAATTGTGCGACGAAAGCGGTTCCGGATATGGCGGCGCAATTGCATGCCCATACCACGCCTGGACATACTCGCTGAATGGCAAATTGGTGAGCGCAATCCATCACGACCAAGAATCGTTCGATCGCGAATGCATCGCGTTGAAGCAAGTTCGAGTGGACGAGTGGCAGGGCAACTTGTTTGTCAACCTCAACAACCAAGCACTTCCGCTTGTTGAATGGCTGGAGTCGTTGTACAGCAAGCCACGCGACTTGGAAAAGTTTGAGATGGGCTCGCTAAAGACTGTGTTGACAACAATTGACGAGGCACAAGCCAATTGGAAAGTGCTCGTTGAGAACTACAGCGAGTGTCTGCATTGCTCCACCGTTCACCCCGAGTTCTGCGACTTGGTTCCTGTGTACAAAACTGGGAAAACCACGCAAGACGACAGGCCCGATTGGGGCGCAAGCCTTGCCGTGGGCAAGACGGCTATTTCGTTCGTGCAAGACGAGGCACTGCCGCTCCTTGCATCCATGGACGACATGGACGACTATTCCGTCTTTGGCGCATACGTGTACCCAAACATGCTGATTGACGTGATGCCAACATGTGTTGCCGTAACTACGTACATTCCACGCTCTGCATCGCACACCACTGTCGTCACCAATTATTTGTTCCCAGCAGAAGTTGCCGACAACCCACCCGTCGACCTTGGCCCAACTCTGTCCTTTAACGACCTCGTCAATAAGCAAGATATTGCTGTCTCAGAGCGGGTACAACGTGGCGTTGCCTCGCAATCCTTTACGCAGGCGTATCACACCGAAATGGAAAAGTACGCACAGCGCTTCGTCAAGCAGTACCGCCAAGACACTCAAACAGCCTGATTGCATTGGCTGTCTCAGCCACCAGGAATAGTTTGTCTAACTCGGTGACTATGGCTAAGTTACACCTATGGAAAGACGCGATTTTCTAAAAACGCTCTTTGCAACAACGGGGGGATTCATCATCACGCCATCGTTGCTTGCTGCGTGCGGGGGCACATCAACAACTTCGAGCACTGGTCTTGTCATTGGCACGCCCACTGCGCCGGTGACACTTCCACTTTCAGGTGAAGCGATTGCCGACGGCCTGCCCGAGGAAGGCGGCACCATTGAGATTCTCAACTGGGCCGACTACACGAACCCCGAAGTGATTGCCGATTTTGAAAAGGCTTTCGGCGTAACCGTTAAACAAAGCATTTACGACAACGAAGACTCGGCAATTGCGAAATTGCGTAGCGGCACACTCAAGCCGGACTTAATCATCGGCATGACTGACACCGCACTCGCCCGCCTCGTTGCTGCCGACTTGTTGCAGCCATTGAACAAGACATATATCGATAACTTCGGCAACCTCATTACTGGTTTGCAAGACCCGTACTACGACGGCGGCTCGCAGTACACCGTTGCGCAATTCATTTATGGCAACGGCATTGGTTACCGAGCCGACAAAATAGATTCGGCCGACCTCATCTCGCAGGGTTACGACAGCATGTGGAACCCTGCATACAAGGGCCGCCTCGCAGTGCCCGATTCGTACCGCGACACCATCAGCCTCGCGCTGTTCCAAGCAGGCATCACCGATGTGAACACTGGCGACGCAGCAGTCATCGCCGCTGCGCAAGAGAACTTGATTCGTTTGCGCGACGCAACGCAACCAAAGGTTGACGTACTTGCGTACCAAGAGATCCCTGCCAACAACCGAGACATTGCATACATGTGGACTGGCGACATGCTGCTGGCCCCATGGAACTTGCCCGAGGGTGTATCAACCGATGTGCTTGGGTTCTGGTATCCAGAACAAAACATCACAGCGAACGATTTTCTCTGCATTCCAAAAGAATCCAAAGCACCAGTGCTCGCACATCGTTTCATCAACTACTTGCTCGATGTGGATGTGGCGTTCAAGAACCAGTCGTACGTTGGCTACCAGCCGGCACTCACCGGAGTGTCGGCCGAAGCGCTCATCTCCAACGGCGCCATTCCCGAATCACTCATCGATGCGGTAGTTGATGCTGATCGCTACAAGACGGGACAACGACTCACCAGCCTGAGCCCTGAAGTAGACGCGTTATGGAACGACGTCTGGGCAACCTTTACCGCCGGCTGATTGGTGCGTAGCAACACTCGAATTTGGACTGGCCTTGCCGCACCTGGTGCAGCTTGGCTGTTGGTGTTTTTTGCTGTTCCCTTCTATGCAGTTGCTTGCGTTGCGTTTGGAACAATCGACCCAATCTTTCGCGATGCAGTGCCGCAATGGAACCCGCTGCAGTGGGATTTTGCACAAAGCCAAGAGGTGCTCACCAGCGCACTAAGCGGCCCATTGCGTGGCGTTTTCATTCGCACCTTTGTATTTGTATTCGCCGCAATGGCGGTGTGCTTCCTTATCGGCTTCCCCATTGCCTACTTCCTCGCACGACACGCGGGCAAACACCGACTGCTTCTCCTCACGCTGATCATCATGCCGTTCTGGGTTAATTACCTCATGCGCATGTTGTCGTGGGTCAACCTCTTAAGTCCAAGCGGTTTGTTTAGCCGCTTCATCAGCAACTTCGGCATCAACTACAACTGGCTCGACGGCTCGCCCATCACCGTGGTGCTCGGCTTGGTTTATGGATACGTTCCATTTCTGATCTTGCCCCTATACGCAACGCTCGAGCGTTTGGACTGGCGCCTCGTGGAAGCAGCGCGCGACTTGGGCGCAACATCGATACAAGCATTTCGCATGGTGACAGTGCCAATGGCAAAAGCTGGCGTTGCCGCCGCAGCGATTTTGATTGCGCTGCCAATGTTTGGTGACTACTACACGAACGATTTGCTTTCGCGTTCGCCAAAAACCGAAATGCTTGGCAATCAAATTGATTACTACATCAACAACAGCAGCCAGCCTCAACGAGGCGCGATATTGGTGCTCATGTTGTCGGTGCTGCTACTCATTGGCCTTTCGTGGTACTTGCGCAGCACCGCAAAAATTGGCAAGGAGCAAGTGCGATGAGCACCTTGTCGCCACGCCGCTTCCGTGCGCTGCCAATACTTGCTTGGGGCTACGTGGCCTGGAGTTTGGTGCCCGTACTCATTGCAGTCGCCTATTCGTTCAATGACGGCCGAAGCCGCACTATGTGGCAGGGCCTTTCGTTCCGCTGGTGGTTTGGCGACCCCAACGCATCGGTGTTTCGCGACGAATCAATGCGCCAGGCAATTATCAACTCGCTCGTGCTGGCCACCGCCACCATGTTGATTGTTACCCCGCTAGGCATTGCCCTTGCAGTTGGCTCTCAACGCATGCGCGGCAAGCTGTCGTCTGGTGTGCAGGGCCTCACATCCATCCCGCTCATTACGCCCGAGATCGTCGTTGGTGCGGCGCTGCTTCTCACCATCACCCGTCTGTTTAGTGGTATCCCCCTTGGTTTCCCCGCACAGTTGTTGGGCAATGTCACGTTCTCCATTTCAGCCGTTGTGATCATCGTTCGAGCCCGACTTGTCTCTATTGGATCCAGCTTCGAAGAAGCTGCGCGCGACTTGGGGGCAACTCGGTTGCAAGCCATTCGGTTTGTATTGATGCCGATGCTGTGGCCATCGGTCATGGCAAGCCTTGTTGTTGTGTTTGCAACCGTCATCGACGACTTCGTGATCACCAGTTTCCTATCGGCGGGCGTCGATTCGGAAACAGTTCCGCTGCGCATTTACTCCTCGGTGAGGGGTGGCGCAACACCAGCGTTAAACGCACTAGCAACACTGTTGGTAGCTACAACATTCGCCGCACTCACGCTTGCGCTGTTCACGTTGTCTCAGTGGCGCAAGCGCCATGGAGAAGTTGGTGGCATGCGGGCTGCGCTTGCAGACATCACCCGCATGGGCGAGTAATTAGTGCAGCGGCAAAACGCGTACTGCGTCGGGCAGTACATCAATATTCGTTGTTGAACCTTCCACCAAATCACGCGAATGCTCATCATTCGGTATTTCGGCGATTAGCTTCACACCGCCAACGTTGAGCCCGATGCGCAACGAAGAGCCAGCAAACGTCACTCGTTCGATAATTGCCTGCTGCGAACCAGTACCGACATGTATTCGTTCTGGCCGAATCATGACCATGCCATCTCCGAGCGGGGCGTGCGACGGGGCTGCAAATTTAACGCCAGCTATTTCGGCTACACCACTTGAAATAATCTTTCCAGGTAACAAATTAGCGGCACCAACAAACTTGGCAACATCAATTGTCGTCGGCATTTCATAGATTTCTCGCGGTGTTCCAACCTGAATCAATTTGCCGTCGCGCATCACACCAATGCGGTCGCTCATGGTGAAGGCTTCATGTTGATCATGGGTCACATAAATGAATGTGATGCCAATCTGGCGTTGCAATGAGGCCAATTCCACTTGCAAGCGTGCACGCAACTGCGCGTCCAGCGCACCAAGCGGCTCGTCTAGAAGCAACACACTGGGTTCAAGCACCAACGCGCGCGCAAGTGCAACACGCTGCTGCTCACCGCCAGACAACTGCGGAACCCTGCGTTCGCTGAATGCGGCAAGAGAAACCAACTCCAGCGCCTGCATCACACGTTCTTTTTCCGGTTTGGTTGAAACACTTCCCTTTTTCTCGAACTTCAAGCCGAAGGCAACGTTGTCAAAAACATTGAGATGCGGGAACAACGCATAATTCTGGAACACGGTGTTCAGTGGGCGAACTTCTGGCTCGTCGAACGTGACGTCACGATCATCAATCAGGATTTGCCCACTATCGGGGCGCTCAAATCCGCCGATCATTCGCAGTGTGGTTGTTTTTCCACACCCAGATGGACCAAGCAAGGAAAAGAATTCGCCGGCACGTATGTCGAGGGAAATGTTGTCTACTACGGCGCGCTCACCATAGGACTTGCACAAACTGCGCAGCGAAACCGCACCGTCCAACATGAACTAGTTTTCCCCCATAGTTGTGGAGCTAAGGGGAATTGAACCCCTGACCTCTTGCATGCCATGCAAGCGCTCTACCAATTGAGCTATAGCCCCGCTATTTCCTGAACGATCATAGCGTTATGGGAAAGGCATTCCTTGTGGTTCTTCAATCCCCATAAGGGTTGCTGGCGTTGTTTCGCCAAAAGTTACCCGGCCTTTGATATTTCTACCGTGTCGTATGTTCCGCTCTTAACGAGTTTTACTGTGATGCCGTTTGAAGTAACTGAGTTTCCAACATCCAGTATCGCATCAAGTATTCCGGGCGTTCCGCAATCGTTCCCAACCAAACCTCGCCCCGATGGTGGCACCAAAATCTGAGTACCTTCACCATGACCAATTGTTGCATCAACGATGTACACCAAGACTCCTGCTCTATTGGTTGGAGCCTTACAGTCGTAGCTGGCAGGACGACGCGATTCGACGGCGAGAATTTTCGTCGGAGAAATCTTGATCATTGCAGACTTGATTCCGGCTGTTCGATTATCTATCGGATTCAGCATGATGGTCGTCTTGCTCAAATCTGAATAGTTCTGACAATAAAGAGATTCGGCTGGTAGCCAACCAATAATCCAACGCAGCCAGCTACTCAATGTGCGGGACGGCCCATCTTGGCTCGACAACATGTCGAACCCACTAAATGGTCCGATTGGCACAGGAATATCAACTTGGCCATGGTTGTTCCAGTTGTATTTCAAATCGGGCAATTTGAACATGTGGCCGGTTTCGTGCACCCAATAACTCCAGTAATTCTTTGGCTGAACATCAAAGTAGGAACCAGCCAGGGCGTAATTCATTATTGGCCCCTCGTTGGTTGGTATCGGTGCTGAAAGATTTAGATCCTTAAACGCTTGCGAGCTCTCCACAAAAACCTTTTGGTCTTTCGGTGCCAAGAAATACACAGCCCTTACGCCGGTGAAATCGACGTACGGATCGGCCGCAGCAATTGCGGCTATTGCCATCGCATCGCCCCCACCAGATCGAGCCTGATAGTAAGTCGACGCAGATCCTGGTACTCGTACATACTTGTCATAAGTTGACCAAACGAATGAAACTTTGCCTTCAGAAACGGTGTCAAACCAGCTGTTGAAGAGTTTTATCTGATCCGTTACGCGTGCGAGCGGATTTGCCTCGCCAGGAAGATCGGCCCAATCAATTGGAATGAGCACAACTTTGAACGTGCCAGCAGGCTCGAGATTGCCGCCGATTGGAGGAAACGCCACAAAAATGTTTCCATACTTTGCGCGTTCCGGACTCGCCTCAACGAGTTTGCATTGTTCCGTACTTACACCCGTTGTGGTTGGAGCAAGATACATTTCAGTTGGTTGCGAAGTTGGACTCTTTTTGCCTTTTGCTGTTAATGGCTTCGCCTTCCACACAGTCTTTTTCCCAGATGCAACGCAAATGTATCTAACACCTTTCGTGGTTTGCGTTAAACCAGCCTTACTGCATTTGCCTCCGTTGGCTGCGGCTCCAACTATCACGCAAGTGGATGAGAGGAAAATAACAAAACTCAGAGCAAGAACTTTGGCAGGTATCGATAAACGACTCATCAGATTCAATCTCCTATCGAGGTTTGCCAACTGACTACAGGCACGTCTGTATAGAGACGCTCAATCTCGTAGAACTCGCGCATTTCCTCTGCGAAAATGTGGACAATGACGTCGCCGTAGTCGAGCAGCACCCACTGTTGTTCGCCGGCGCCCTCGCTTCGAAGCAGTGCACGGCCTAGTTGCTCGCGCACCTGAGTGGTGATTTCGCTGGCGATCGTGCGTACCTGGCGCGAGTTGCTGGCGCTAGTGACCACAAACATTTCGGTAATCGCAAGAACATCACCGACGTCAAGCACCTGAATGTTGCTGCCCTGCTTTTCGTCGGCGGCACGCGCAGCAACGATGGCTACCTCTCGTGCTGTTACGACGGCGTTATTCATCTGCGGCAATCGTGGTGGGTGGCAGCGCGGGCGACGAACCAAGGAAGTTGACAAAGTCCTGGCCAATAACGATTTGGGCGCTGATTCCCTCTACTGGTTTTTTTAGTTGCTCGTATTTCAGTGGCCCCAACACTGCTTCGAGGCCAACCTTTGCTAGTTCCAACATTGCTTTATCGGAATAGCGGAAGGTGGTTTGCTGCGGCGGCGTGTCGGTGAGTTCGCGAATGAGCACGACCGAAGCACCGATGTAGTTGAGGCGCTCGACAACCGCACGAGTGATATTGGCATCGTTCAACGAACTATCTACTTGAATGGCGAGCGAACCCGATGGAAGCGAGAGGCTGCTTGGCGCAACACTCGCCATGATCATCAGCACTTCGAACCGATCGAGTGCGTACAAGTCGAGCAGTGCTGGATTGTCGGCACCACTGAGCGGCTGAGCCGACAGCTGCCAAACCTGAACAGGGCCGGCAAATACTCGGCGCATAAACGTGCCGATGTCTGTCGGCACTTCGTTAGGTGAGCTTGTTGGTGAAAGTTGCAGTTGCTCGGTAGGCAAACCAGTGCCGACTGCCGAAGCAATGCCAGCCCACAGTGACTTAATGCGTGGCAAACGTGTTGACTCTGGCTCACTCAGTTTTTGCGCCATCAACGTAAGGGTCATTTGGTCGGCAGTCAATGTTTGGGTGCCTGCAGGAAACACTTCAGTGTCGGTTGCAATTGGTTGCGGCGGCAGCGTTGTCTCGGACGAGCGGAGCTTCACCGTGGTAGTGGTTGCCGGGTCTGGCATAACAAGTGAAGTATTGATCAATGGAACGTCG
>Ga0208593_1000023_pt1 | contig 26164 bp, 23 predicted proteins | sample LakMenEpi15Jul10_FD_150700 | JGI IMG/M metagenome (GOLD analysis project Ga0208593, IMG submission 150700) | Freshwater microbial communities from Lake Mendota, WI - 15JUL2010 deep hole epilimnion (SPAdes) | ecosystem: Environmental > Aquatic > Freshwater > Lake > Epilimnion/Euphotic zone ... | reverse complement strand
GGTAAGGTCTTCAGCAACAGTTAGAAATGTCCCTTGAGATTAAGGAAAAGTTTTAATTAGATTATTAAGGAAAATATTTTACTTAATAATTAATTAATTAATTAATTTCTCTTATTTTATTTTTACTTAAGAAAATAATCTCATGTTATATTATATCAAACAACAAACAATGTCGCAATCAAATCAAATAATCTTAACTAATACTATCACCTTTCACAAGGAGATGATTAATAATTTTACTGAAAGTGTAAAATCTAAAGAGGAACAAATTGCTAAACTTCAAGACGAAATTAGCAAGGAGAAAACTACTATTTCAATGATTACTGAAAAACTTAATGTCTTGTTAAAGCAACAAGAAGAAGAAGTAGTAGAAGAAATTAACCAAGAAGAAGTAGTAGTAGAAGAAACTAAACAAGAAGAAGTAGAAGTAAAAACTGAAAAAAAGCATTATGTTATCAAACGCAACAAAGTAGTAAATATAATAAGTGAAACACAATTTAAAAGGCAAGAAGCATACAAAAAATGGAAACCTTACCTTGTAAGAAATGCTAAAAAATATGAAGGTTGGAGATTATTCAATGACTTTCTTAAAGGTGTAAGTGAAACTACTTTTGAAATTACACCTGAGAGCATAATTAATGGTATACCAGTTGAAAAGTTTTGGCTTCATAGTGAAAGAGAAATACTATTTGGAGGGGCAGATGAAAGTAGAGACTTTCATAAAGTAGATGAAATAGCAAGAGATTTTAAATTTGTTAGTAAAGACGATGGTAAGTGGTGGTAATTATTAGATTATTACATAATAATTGATTATATTTATTGATTATTACCTATTAACAAGGTAAAATAGTGTAATAATCCAGATTTATTAGATTATTAAAGTAATAATTTATAAATTATTACTAATAAAAATCCATTATTATTAGATTATTACCTTGGTATTAGATTATTTTATGTAAAAATCCAAATATTTCATTAATTTAAGTAAAAAATACATTAAAATATGATATTTAAATAAAATATCTGTATTATTAATATAACAAAATGTCGCAAAGTCCAGTCAATCTTTACTATGATTTAGATATAGTCAATACACTCAATCCTGCTAATAGTATACAACAGGCACAAGGATTAAATAGACTTACATTTACAGAAGTAAGAAGTAGTCCTATTTTAATGAACCCAAGTGAATATTTTTTATCAATTGTTAGATTTTCGTTAGATACACCTAATAGTATGCCTTTGATATTACCACAAATTGATTTAAACCAATCTAATGATATTGAATTTCCAAATAGAACTGTTTACTATGTGACTTTATCATTTGACGATGGAACAAACCCAATTTTATATCAAAAGAAACAGGTAATATTTGTACCACAATCTACAGGTATAACTAGTAGGGCAATACCAATAGCACCTACATATCCATTAGATCTTGTTAAGGCAACAAGTCAATACTTCTGGTTATCATCTTTCCAATGGTTTATTAACATGATTAACCAAGCACTTAGTGATTGTTATGACGATTTATTTACTATTATTTCAGCAGGTGGTAGTCCTTATACAGTACCAGTGGATTTAACCGCAACTAGTAAACCATATATGGAATGGGATAATGAAAATAATAAGGCAACTTTAGTATTTCCTTATCTTACACCTTTCTCTTACGCTCAAGACCCTTTAGGGATCGGAAACGCTAAAGTATTACTTTATTTTAATAGTCCATTATTCACATTATTTAGCTCATTTGAAAATATATTTAATGGCTCATATTTAGATGTTAACCAAGTTGGTATTCAAGGTACTGAAGCAAATTATATTATTCAAAATTATGTTAAGTATGGAAACATAAATATAGTTGGTACTGCCCCAAATCAAACTACAGAAATGATACAACCGTATTGTACAGGAGCAATTATATGTCCAATTCAATCATTAATATTTAATACTTCTCTTATGCCTATTGTCCCACAATTAGTAGGAATACCAAGAATATTTAAAGATAATAACAGTTCTTCAGGTCAAAATGATAACATAAGTAATGAAATTACTGATTTAGTGGTTAATTTAAATAGAGGAGATGAGTATTTCCCAACAGTTTTGTATCTTCCAACTGCTGAATATAGATTAATTGATCTTCAAGGTAATGCCCCAATTTCAGGTATACAAATATCAGTTCAATGGAAAGATATATATGGAATATACCATGACTTCTTTTTAGCGAATTCATGTAATTGTAGTTTGAAAATATTATTTAGACGAAAAGATGCTGGGGTAAGTTAATAAGGTAATTATTATTAATTAAAAACATTAATTTATTTTAAAAATAATCTCTTAAAATAAATTTCTTAACTTATTATATAACAAAAAAATGTCTTCCAGCGATTTTGAAAAAGTATGTGTCCAAGACGATATTCTTAATACAACGGATAAAGTCCGCTATGCTGTTTTTAAAGGTGCTCAAAATATTACACCAAGTCAATATGAAGCTATTTCCAAGTCAAATTCCAGTGTTACTTGGAATATTCAGTTGCCTAGTGAGAGTACCGTATTCTCTCGTAGAATTATGATAGAGGTAACTATGAAATTAGTTATGACTGCTACATTTGCTGATACTGCTCCTGTTGGATCATATTTATTTAATTATGGTTATTCTTCTGCTTTGTCCCCTTTTCCATTTCAATCTTTATGTAATACTATTCAAGCAACTATTAATAATAACACCGTTAGTCAAAATATGAGAGATGTAATGTTTCAATTGCTACGCTTTAATGATCGTCGTGAATTAGCAAGATATAATAATGCTACTCCTACTATGTATGATAGTTATCTAAACTATAATGACGCTTTAGGAACTCTTAATAATCCTCTTGCTGGTTGGAACAATGTAGCAAATGATCAAGATTTTCAACCTCGTGGTACTTTTGAATTAAAATCAGTCACTGGTAATTCCCCTAAAACTGCTGACCCAAATCCTCAACAAAGAACTATTACTATTGAGTTTACAACTTTAGAACCGTTATTATTGTCCCCATTTATATGGTGTGATCCTAAATCTAATAACCAAGGTATGTACGGTGTACAAACTCTAAATTTCACAGCAAATTTGGGTTTACCTAATAAAGTATTACGAATTGCTAATCAAAACTTTGCTTTAGATGCTAATCAAAAACCTTTATGTACCGTTGCTTTAGCAGATGGGGCAGATGGTATTACTAATGCTAAACTTTTAATGGAATTTTACACTCGTCAACCTTCAGATCTTGTTTCAAGCAGAAATGTTGTCCCTTTTGCTGAATATCCACGCTATATTACTCCTTTAACAGTTAGTTCTTTTGACGCTGGTGTAGTTGCTGGTTTTCAAAACTTTCAAAGTATACAACTTAACTCAGTTCCTGATAAATTAATAATCTGTTGCCGAAAAGTGTTAGGTAATCAAAGTAATTTTGATTCTGATAGTTTCTTACCCATTAAAAAAATTAGCATTAATTTCAACAATAAAGCAGGTCTTTTATCAAGTGCTACGGATTGGGATTTGTGGCGTATGTCTGTTGAAAGTGGGTCAAATCAAACATTCCAAGAATTCAAAGGCTATGCTTCTGTTGGTACTAATGTTCCATCTGGTGCTAACTATTATAATAAAATTCCTTTATGTGGTTCAGTTCTTGCTCTTGAAATGGGTAGACATGTAGAATTAGACGATGTTTACGCTCCGGGGAGTATCGGTGCTTTTCAATTACAATTTCAAATTCAATTTGAAAATAATACTGGTGCTACAATTCTTCCAAATGCTTATGAAATGGTTTTGATTACTATGAATTCTGGTGTGTTTACTATTGAAAGAGGTACTTCTCAAACATACACTTCTATCTTATCCAGAGCAGATGTTCTATCCGTGTCTTCTCAACCTTCTCATTCAAAATCCGCTCTTGCTCGTCTTGTTGGTGGCTCTTGGGAAGATAGTTTTAAATCACTTTGTGCTTCTATTGCTCCTTGGGCAGGTCGTGCTGAAAAAGTCAAAGATGTTATAATGGGTGAAGGTACATCTGGTGGCGGTACATCTGGTGGCGGATATTCAGGCGGTAGATTGAAAAAACATTTAGCAATGTAAATAATCTATTAAAATTTAAATCCACACTTTATTTTCTGTAATTAATATATAATATGGAAAATAAAGTATGGGAATATAAATCAAATGAAAATGATAATTTAAGTAAATTAGTTGAAAAAGATAAATCAATTGTAATGACTAACCCTGAAATGGCGAAATATCTAATTAATTTAGTAAATAATCAAGACGGTGATATATGGTTAGATCCTTGTGCTGGTGATAAGGCATTTTATAATAATTTTCCATCTAATATTACAAGCAAATACTGTGAAATTAACGAAAATAAAGACTTTTTTGATTTTAATGAAGAAATTGATATAGTATTATCTAATCCTCCATTTGTACCTCGTAAATTGTTCTGGGATTTTATGGTTCATAGTATGAAACTTGCTCGTAAAAAAATATACTGGTTAATTAACATATCTTCTTTGAATGTTTTTACTCCAAAACGATTAAACGAAATGAAAGATAAAAATTGGTATATAAATAGTTTTCATATAGTAAGTGATAAGAGATGGTTTGGTAGATATTGTTTCGTAGAAATAGGTAAAGTAGATAATAATTTTTTTAAATGGGCAGATAAAGGATTTTAATACGCCGTGGGCGGAGTATCTAAGAGGTTTTAGGGTTTAAACGCACCGCATTCTTCGTTATAGATCTCGTAAGTCCCAATTAGGGTGTTAGAAATTGTCCCCATATACTGATTTAGAATACAACAAAACTTTTTCATAAAGTCAAAGCAATACTTTATGAAAAATTAAGGTAATTCCTTTTTAATAATATTTACTAAGTCCATATATTTAGTAACTCCTTTAAAAGATATTTTATTCATTTTTAGTATCTCTTTTAGGTCATCTATTTTGTAATAAGAATTAGTAACAACCCAATCTCTACCATAAGAAACATTATTTGTAATTTTATTATCTTTTGGATACTTTACATATTTTAATTGGAAGTTTAGAAATGACTTTGATAAATCTATTGTTTTTTCTACAAGATTTCTTCCATGTTTATCTCTCCAAAATATAGTATGATAATTATTTTTCATATATTCTTTATTTCTACCAAATCTCTTAGCATTTTTAAATGTATCAAGTGGTATTGGGTTTAATAAAAATGAAATAAGACCATATTTCTCTCCATATAATTCTTTCTCTGTAAGAGGTTCGTTAGGATAATCATGTTTCAAACAACTAATGTATGAATTCCAAGTATCTTTATCATGAATTTGAAGAAGGTCTCCTATCCATTTCTCATATTCAAAATTATTGTTATCAGGGGTTTTACAAGGTGGTGCTTGGTTAATGAAATTTCTTGCTATTCTTTTATAGTCCCACTCATGATAAGTTTTATTCACTTCAAAGTTTTCCCAGTATTTACCTACTCTATAATAGTATTTTGTATATTTACCATAACCTTTATTATAATTTTTTGCTTCTATTTCTTGCCTTACTTTTACTACCTTGATTAACTCACTCATAACACTATCAAAGTGTTCCTTATCTATTGTTGTTGTTTTCACCATTTTGTTTAGTATATTATAACTTAATATATTATTCTAATCTTTATATCCTTTTTTTTTTATTAATTAATTATTAATTAAAAAAGTTTCCTTAATATTCTTAAAATAAAAAGTGGGGCAAGATTGGGTCAGTGGGGCAAAAAGTGAAAAGTCCTGTATATTGTCTTGTTAACATTTATAATTCATATAGTTTAGTTTTTTCCCCCACTTTTTGATACCGTCCCCCACTGTATTATGGAACACTTTTTAATGTAATAAACAGTTTATTACAATTTATTAGAATTAAAGCTATTGTAAATAATTTTCTAAGGTATAATATATAAAAAAATGGCGAGTTATAACAATTCTTATAATAGAGCAATTGCTAATAGGCAAAAGACATTAGATGTAGCAAACTTGAAAAATGACTATCAAAATTCTATTTTATATCCATTACACGGAGGTCAAATGGAAGGTGGAGACTTCTGGAGTGATTTTGCTGACGGTTTTATGAGTGTATGGAATCCGATTATTGATACTGCTGGTAAAGTAGCACCTTTATTACCATTAGTTGGTTTAGGGGAAAGTGGTGGAGATATGTCTGTAAACGCACCTTATGAAGGATATGTTTATGGGTCTGGATTATCAGGTGGAGCAATTGCTAATGACGGTATGCCCCCTTTTAATGAACCTACAGATGCTGGAATGTCTGGTGGTAAACGAGCAAAAATTAATGAAAGAGCATTAAATAAACTTTTTGAATATGTTAGGGATAACGAAGTACCAGATCAATTAGTAAGAATTATTGAAAGAATTGGTAAAGAAGAAGAACGAGGTGTACCACAACGAAAAAAAAAATATAAGATGAAAAAAGGAGATTGGTGTTGTATAACTAATAAAAATAAAGATTTTGGTTGTAATGGACAACCATTAGGTAAATCATATATGAATACTTATATAAGACGATCAAAAAAATTTAGTGGAAATGGATTAAGTGGTGGAGATGAAATAGCAGACACGGATCACCCCTTGTTAAATAATCCTGAATTACAAGCAACTATGTTTTTAGGTGGTCGTAAACCTTCAACTGTATCTAAGGCAGAGAAAAAGCGTATGGTACAACAAGTAATAGCAGATATGTTATTACAAAAACAACTTAAGAATGTACACGGTAGAGGTTTTTCAGGTGGTGACTTCTGGAGTGATTTAGGAGATACTTTTTCAAAAGTTGCCCCATTTTTACCTTTGTTAGGATTAGGATATTCAGGTGGTGGTCTTTCAGGAGGTGGTCTTTCAGGAGGTAAAACAGCATTTAATAAGAAATATGCTGATATGTTATTAAAAGAACAATTACAAAATCTACACGGTGCTGGTCTATCAGGTGGTGATTTTGATTGGTCTTCACTTTTAAGTTTTGCCCCTTTGTTATTAGGTCTTGGAATGTCTGGTGGAGAAGATCCATATGACGACATAACTGAATTTCAACCATTAATTCAAGGATTAGGATATTCAGGTGGTGATTTCTGGAGCGATTTATCAAAAGGATTTAGTGACGCTTGGAATTGGATTACTGATACCGCCGTGCCTTGGGTAGGTGATAATCTTGATAGTATTGGTAAAGTTGTAGACATTGGAACAAAAATTGCTAAGGCAGGAGCTGGTCAAAGTGGAGGTGCTATGACTTACGAACAAAATATGAATATGGCGGACGCTATGGGAGATATTTTTTCAGGAATGGGTCAATCAGGTGGAGGTCAAAGCGGAGGATCATGGGCAATTGCGAGATTACTTGCCCCTGAATTATCTATACCGTATGACTTAGCAACAGGTAAAAATCCACTTACAGGTGAAACATGGGGAAGTGGTAGGAAAGCAAGTGATACATTAACTAAATCTGGAAATATTCAATTATACAAGGGAGGAAGTAGTGAAGAATTAAGATTACAACAAAAACGATCAAATGTAAACCAACCATATTTAACTGGAAAAGGAACAAGTGGAGGTAAAAAAAATAATATTGCTATGAAAATTAAAAAACTACAAGGCAAAGGTTTAGAACCTGTAGGTGATATGGAAGCAAGTAATAAAATTGTAGGTGTTTTATCAAAAAACAATCCAGAAGTAGATAGAAAAGTGGGGGAAGGAGCGTCAGGTGGAGCAAGAAAACCAAATAAATGGATTGAACATGTAAAACAATTTGCTAAAACACACGGTATAAGTTATGGAGAAGCAATTAAGAAAGCAAAAGCAACTTATAGAGGATAAAATATAGTAAGGAAATATATGTTTTTAATATTAATTATTATTAAAAATATAATATTGTTAATAAATATATAAAATGGATAGATTACAATCTTTATTAAAAGGAAGAAAACCTGTTGTAAAAGACCCAGTTTCAGTTGAAAAGGTAAATCACGCAACTGAAAGAGCAAGATTAAATAATGAAGATAGAAAATACAATAGAATAGTATACGATAATGAATTAAAACAAGCGAATTTATACACTCAAACAGTAATGCCTAATACAGGAAAAGACATAGGTGTAAGTTTTAAAATAAATGTATATGTTGTTAAATTAACACAATTGTTAACTAATAAAGCAGAATTAGAAAAAACATTAAGTAATATTTTTGCCCAAGGTGTTAGTGTCCAAAAATTAAGAGCAACAACAAGAGAAACTCAAATAGCAAGTGATTTTTTCAAAAAAGCAGATCTGTTATCTGTATATAATGAATTAATGTTGTATATTAAAACTTATGCTCAAGATCTGATAAGTGACGATTCTTTTAAAGCACAAATTTTTAATACTTCATTTAATCCATTAGTACAATTATTATTGGATACTTCAGCATTATATCCAGCATTTTTTAGTCAAGTCCCACCACCAACGGTAACACGACAAGAACCAAGAACTGAAAAAGCAGATGAAAGAAAAATTTATGAAACATTAAGGGAACAAAGTATTGGTAGTTATGCTCTATTAAATACTATGGCGAGTTTTATCAATAATCTTATATTTAGACCTATTGTTAAAGACGATATTAGTAAATATATTAGTGATAATAGAGTTATTGAAATTTTTAGATCAAATTCATTAACACCAACGGTAGTTATACCACAACCTCCTGTTTTACCTCAACCAGCACCACAACAAGGTGATCTTCAACAACAAATTCAACAGCAAGAACTACTGCGTCAACAACAACTTCAACAACAACAACAACAAGCAACTTCGGTAAGTACGAATATACCTACTGTAGCAAAAGATATTATTGATAGATATGAAAATTTAAAGCAAAGATATATGTTTAAAGATGAAATAAGTGTTGCTTTAAATGGATATTTTCAAGAAAACGGTGTAGATGTAAATACTATTCCACAAGCAATAAGAGATCAATTAGTTAGAAAAATACAAGAGATGGTTGAGTTTACCCTTTTTTCTATTGGAATACCAGTAGGAGCAAAGAGTACAACTGCTTCACAAGTTAGAAATGCTACTCAAGCATACCAACAAGAACAACAACAACCAGTTAGACCACCGTCCCCACCTCAACAACAAGGACAACCAGCAAGATCACCTTCACCACAAAGAGCAAGATCACCTTCACCACAACAACAACAAGGTCAACCAGCAAAAGCACCTAAAACGAGTGAAATGAGAAATACTGGTTATGAAACTGAACCGAATGAAGTATTTAATAGAGTTGAACCGTTTTTACAATCTACAGGTTTAACCCAAGCAGAAATGGGAGAAATGAGAGCTGTTATACGAAATATATTAGATATTGTTAAGTTATTAGAAAATCAAAAACAAGAAATATTAAGAGCAAAAGATGATAGTGATATAGCAGAAGTTATATCAAAATTTCGTGAAACACCACAAGCATTTCAACAATTTGAAACAATATACGGTGCTTCTTCACAAAGAGCAAATATAGTACGAGAAGTTATAAAAGCGATACAAGCAGAAAGAACACAATTTACTAACGAACAAGCACAGCAAAATCAACAATTACAAGGAAAACAAAACACACTATGGGGTTTAGGTAATGAAAGAAACAATAACATATTAAGTAATAGTATTTATGATTTTGAAAACTTAGCAAGAAGACAAGCAAACGACGGTGATTTGGATACAATTTTAGAATTATCACCTAATCTAAAAGGATTAGAACCTGAAATACGATTAATGATTAATAAACTTCGTCATGAAAGAAGAAGTGAACCAAATATGTGGGGAAAAGGAAAATATGAATATCAACAAGGTATAAAAAAACGAGCAGGTATGTTATCAAAAATTGACGAATATTCACCCAAGGTAGAAGCATTAAAACGAGGAAAAATCATGAGTGGTGGTTGCGATAGTTGTGGTTTACGAGGTGGAATGTCTAATTATGAATATGATTATTCAGGTTATGGTGGTTATATAGACGAAGAACAAACACCGTTTAAAAGATTTTTGGGTGGTATGCCTAATCCATTTGCTGGAACACCACCAATTGAAAGTAATAAACAATTTATGCCTTATAATTCAAACTTTAGCGACGAAGAAGATGAAAAATACTATAATAGTGTAATACCTGAAGGTGGAAGTTTCTATATGGAACTTGAAAAACCGTATGACTTAGACGCTAATGCTGACGCTATTAGAAAGAATAATGAAAACTACAAGGTATTCACTGGTAAACAAAAATCAGTTAAATATAAAAATTAATCAAAATAAAAGTATCAATATTATATATATAAATTTATAATATGGATATTGCTGAAACGAAAAAAGGGATAGATACTGCTATACGGCAGTGGGTAAATGCTATGAAATTCAATAATTCACCAATAGTACAATTAGGCACTTCTTCATTTAGATCACAACAATATTTCAGTGACTATGACTTATTTTCACCTGTTAACGATAGAAATATTACACCTAAAAAATCTTGCTTAGAAATAAGAAAAATACTTGATAATCTTAAATCAATTCCTGATATATGGTTTATTGAATTAAAAATACAAAATAAGGACGGAAGTAAGGAGAAGTTTCATGAACCTGATATTGATTGTAAAATATTTGAGAAAGCAGTTAAGAAATTAGATTATTTAAAATTTGACTTTGTTATATTTATTAGAGATACACAAAAACTAACTGAATTATCAGTTATATATAGTTTTAGTGATATGCCCCCTAAAGAAGACTTAATCAATGCGATAAAAGCAGATTATGATTATTACAAAGGAGAAGGAAATATATATAAAGCATTAAAAAGAGCATTTTCTATATATAGACTTAGTGATAACAAGGAGAAAATGGTTGAAATCAGTGATTTATTTAATTCACAAACAGGATATTTATATACCGTCAGTAGCAATCTCAAAGCAATAAAACTGATATTGGATAGTAATGTTTCAGGGCAAGATATTGATAAAAAAGTTAAAGTTAATTTACAAGATATATCTAATGATTTAGATATTAAAATAAATACTGAAAAACAACTTGATAAAGCGATAAAAGACCTTGATAAAACTATCACAAAAGAAACCAAAGAATGGTTAAAATCACATAAATCAGTTTTACTATAATAAAAATCTGTGTTTATGATATATAAAATTTAAATCATGAATGAATTTAATTTAGTCAAAACTGGACGACCGTTATGTAAAATAATAGATGGTAAACTAAATGGAACAATTATATCTGTAGCACCAAGAGGCGAAGTAAATGTTAATACATTTCCTGTAGTTAGATTACCAGATGAAAGTAAGTTTCAGATCATACCTGATAGCACCAAGGAAAGAGATATTTTGTATATTACAGGAGCGTCAGGAAGCGGAAAAACTACATTTACGGCAGGTTATATAAAAGAGTATAAAAAAACTTATAAAAAAAACGAAATTTATGTATTCTCAGCACTAAAAGAAGATGAAACACTTGATAAATTAGGTATACAACGAGTAAAAGTAGGAAATAATTTAATTGAAGATCCATTAACCATAGATGATTTTAAAAATTCTCTTGTTATTTTTGACGATATAGATGTTATTAGTGATAAAAAGGTTAGGGAAGAAGTTTATAAAATATTAAATGCTATACTTGAGTGTGGAAGGCATGAAAAAATATCGTGTATAAATACGAATCATTTACCTACAGCAAAAAACGAAACAAGACGAATTTTAAATGAAGCACATGCGATAGTATATTTTCCACATTCAGGAAGTGTTAGGGGAATTAATTATTTATTAACTGATTATGTAGGTTTAACAAAGGAAGATATAGCAGTTATTAAAGGAATGAAAAGTAGATGGTGTTGTATTTTTAAAAATTATCCACAAATTGCTATGACGGAAAGACAATTATGGTTTGTAGGAGATGAAGATTAATTACATTTCTATAGCTTCTTGGTTATTTACAGGTGGTGTTTTTTTTGCCCCACTTAGTGGAGGAAGAATGTAAAACTCACCATTATTTCCTTTCATTACATCTTCTATTACTGTTTTCTTGTATTCTTCCCCACTAAGTGGAGGAGAATTTATTTTAACATGTGTTAAACCATTTGTAATAGGTGGTTTACTTACATCTTTTTCATTTTTATAAAGATCATTATACCGTGCTATTATATCAGGGTCAATAATTGGTGATATATCAAATAAGTTTTTCAGATCTGTCTTGATTAAAGATAACATATCTTTAGGATTTTGTCTTTGTTCTCTTGTTAATGATAGTTCTATTTGTATTTTCTTTGATATTTGACTAAAGGTTAACCCACATAATCTATGACCTTCTGCCCTTTTTTGTAATTGAAAATAACTATCTACTGATTTGATAACGGATACAAAAATTGACCCACTTGATAATATGATAAACATATCGTCATTTTGAATATTCATACCGGTTAATAGACCTATAACACTACTGAGTACTATCACTGGAATATTAATGATATTACTTCTAAACTGATATTTTTCGTGTGATAATGTATGAAGAATACTATAACTTTCCGCTTGTTCTGCTTGTTCTTTTAATAACAATTCTAAATCATTATTATATTGAATTTCGTTTATCATTTTTATATACGGTACACATATATAAAAATGTTTAAAAAACAATTAAGAGATCTGAAAATACCAATTAAGACATATTTAAGTATTGCGAAAACCAGAGCGAAAAATGCTGGTTATAATCCTAATTTACTAACTATAAGTGAAGACAATGATAGTAAATTAAATTATGAAGGAGTTAACTTTGGAAAGGCAGGATATGGTGATTTTATTATTTGGAGCATTTTAGAAGAGCGAGGTGAGGTAGAAAAAGGTTATGCTAATCAAAAGAGAGATACATTCCAAAAATCACATAGCCGTATCAAAGGAGATTGGAAAAAAAATCCTAATTCACCTAATAATCTTGCCCTACATATCAATTGGTAATTCGTCTTGTAGGGATAATTCTGTATGGTATTCTATTATGTAAATGGTGTGGGTGGTCTATAGATGTTTGATCAATACACTCATTAAAGAGTTTAATTGTTTCTATTTGTGGTTTATGATATACTATTATATTTTTAGTTAAAAGGTTTCTTTTTTTCATATTTATTTCCTTTGAATACCATACATATTCATTATATAATATATCAAATCTAGCAAACCATTTAGTAAACCATACACTACAGTCATTTACCTTGTCTACTTTATAAAAACATAGGTCAAGTCCCTCTACATATGTTTGAAAAATACCACCTACATATATAATATTTCCTGTTATGTTAATGTTATCACTATTACCTAATCTAATTGTTTTTGCTGATTTATAAGTAGCAATATTATCTAGTGTATACATAGGTGTATCATAATGTTTTATCTTGATTTCTGGTATAGCTTTTACTTTTAGTTCATTATAAACCTTACCACTTAAGTTCATTAGTTGAAGGTATAATCCCTCTGGTATCTTATCAGTATTCTCAAAGAGAAGAGCATTAAGTTCAGTGATTGAAGACATTTTGTTTAGTATATTATAACTTAATATATTATCTTATCTTTATATACTTATTAATTAATTACTAATTAATTTCTTATTTCTTTTTCCTTAATAAAAAAATACTAATCAATTTTTTTTTCATATTACTCAAACATATATCATATTACTCAATATATGTTTCCTTAATAACTATATCATATATCATATTACTCAATATATGTTTCCTTAATAACTATATCATATATCATATTACTCAATATTATGATTACATATAATTTTTATTACTCAATATATGTTTTGACGAATAAGAAAACATATATCCTTTATCTTTTTCTTTAATATAAAAGTAATAAGCACGGTATCAAAAAAGCTCAGTGGAGCAAACCTTTCAGTGGGGGAGCAGAAAGCTTAATAAACCCTATAATAACTGAATATAAAAAACATCTGGGAGTTTCATCTTTTTGCCCCACTAAAACTTTTTTGCCCCACTTTTATTATACGGTATATTTCTTTTTACTTTTTTCTTAATATATAAATATAAAATGTGGTATTATCTTCCTGATTACAAAGAATGGTATAATTGGTGGTACGGTATTAAAGAAGTTGAGTATGGAATAGAAGATATTAAAAAAGATGAATTACTACCAAATCCTGTAGAACCAGAGAAAAAAGTAGTAAAAAAACATAGGTGGTGAATAAGGAAACATATATTGAGTAATATGATATATGTTTATTTATTAAGGAAACATATTTGAGTAATATAATATATGTTTGAGTAATATGAAAAAAAAATTGATTAGTATTTTTTTATTAAGGAAAAAGAAATAAGAAATTAATTAATAATTAATTACTAAAAAAAAGGATATAAAGATAAAACATTATATTAAGTTATAATATACTAAACAATGGCGAGTTTTCACACTAAGACTTTTCTCAAACATGACGACTATATGACCCCAAAATCCGCTTGGGAAGCAATCAAACATATCATTCCACAAGATAAACTCATATGGGAAGCATTCTATGGAGATGGAACTAGCGGAAAATACTTAACTGAATTAGGATTTAATGTTATTCACCAAGATGTAGATTTCTTTGAAAATGACCTTGGTGAAATAGTAGTATCTAACCCACCTTTTACTAAATGCCCAGAGGTATTAACAAGACTAAAAGAATTAAATAAACCATTTATATTGATAATGCCTTGTAGTAAACTTACAACTCAGTATTTTAGGAAGTTATTTAATGGTGATAATGACTTACAAATAGTAATACCTCGTAAAAGGATACATTTTACTAAATTAGTAGATGGAAAACCGCTTGATAACTGGAAGAATGCCTGTAATTTTGACTGTTTCTACTACTGTTGGAAGATGAACTTACCTCATAGTATGATATGGTTAGACTAATTAAAAAAAAACAGATATATAATTTATTTTTTTTTAATTTTTTTTATTTCACCGTTATCTACAACCAAAGGTTATTTTAGGTGGTAGAGAAAATGATACATTTGGATTAGGACATATAACAGGCAGGATTTTCTTAGCAGTATCAATAATTGGTTTCAAAGGTGGGCGAGGTCTGGGCATTTTATATTATACGGTTAGAAAAAAATTATCTAATATCAATTAAATTTGCTACAATTTCGTCATAATTCAATCCTGTTGCTTTTTTCACTTCTTCTAACATTTCATTGAATTCTTCAAGTGTAGTGTTATGTTTTTCCAGTTCACTTGCCCTTAATGTATCATAAGCACCGCAGGTAGCAATATTAGATTTTTTACTTTGATATTGTACTGGATTATAGATTATTCTAAAAGGTGATTTATCTAATAACATACTTAGATATGGTTTATCTTGTCCTAACTGTTTTCTCATTCCTATAGGTGTCCAAGTTAACGGAGCATCTATTTTACTTCCATAACTACAAAAAAACTCTATAGTATCTTTTCCATTATCATTATACCTTGATAATAATACCCAATGACCTACATTTAAACTTCTTTCATATAACAGGAAAAAAAATGACTTATCTTTAGGTAATAACTGAGTAATATCGTTATATTGTGATAATTCACTATATTTTATGATTTTAGCATTAGGAAAATACTTCTTAATATCGTCATCTCCCATGGGTTCTCTTGCTATCTCGGCAATTTCAGGATTACCTTCACCAAATTCACGCTTTACAAGTGTTTTTTCAGTATCCGTTAATTCTTTTTCTTTCGTTTTATATTTATCTTTTTCATATTGTTTACCACCTTTACATTCACATATTTCTTTTCCAGTTATAGGACATTTATATCCTCCTTTAAATGGTTTCAAGTTTTTATCACCTTTAATTATCTGTTTTTCTTTTATTTGTTGTATTAGATTTTCTGGGTCAATTTCGCTTGGTGTAAGTGGGGTATTTTTATTAATTCTTTTTGTAGGACGGTATACAGGATATTCTTTATCACCAACATCTTTCCATTCCTCTTCAAACCACCTTGCTAATTTTCGTTCACCTTTTTCTTTAAACTTACCTCCTAATTCTTTGTATTTTTTTACAACAGCACCAGATCGATAAGCAGATGGTTTTTTGTATAACGGATATACAATTTCCTTTGCTTTTTCATATAGTTTTTTATTAATAGGAATTGCTCCACCAGACATTTCTTTTCCTTCATTACATAATTTACATGCTTCTTCTTTCTTTATTCTTGCTTCTTTCTCTTCTTCTGTTTCTACACCATAATTTAATATTTTACTACCTACATCTTTCGCAATTCCCCACCAATCAATATCACCTCCTTTGATTTCTTCATCTATAGCAAAGTGTTCTTTATTATCAGGTAAATCCCTAATATAATCATATATTTTTTCTCTTCTTTCGTCTTGTGTGACTTTACTCCAATCATAATCGTCAAAGTATCCACACCCTTCTAATTTTACATTTTCTAATTTTCCACCTTTTTTATGTTCACTAATAGCAATTGCTTTACGCTGTTTTACTGCGTTTGAGAGAGGTATCGGATCATTACTAAAACATTTTTTAGTTCCCTTTTTACATACCTTATAACCGTCTTTTACTTTTCTTATATCATAAGGCATTATGTGTTATATTTAATATCAACAAAATAAAATATTGATATTAATTACTGATAAATGTAATCCTTTTGTTGTGAAGTAGAATGCCCCATTGCTTTAGCATCTTTCTCTTGTTCTTTCAAAGTATCTCCATATTTACTTGTTAGATAAATATGTCGTAATTTAGATGACGCAATTCCTTTCCCTAAAATACTATTTAATATCCGTGTAATAGCATTAATTTGTTCAACTCCTTCACCGTCTCTATAAACTAAAAATTTCACATCTTCAACACCCTTAGGTAATTTTCCAGATTTTAGTAAGGGGTGAAACTTCAAATATATTCTTAAAACATCTACCATTTCAGGGGTGATTTTTTCGATCTGTTGTTTATATTTTTTAGCAGTTTTATATGAATTATAAATGAATTCCTGAGTATTTCTACTTAGGTAATTCTTTGTATTATCCATTTCAGGATTGTATTTTTCAACTATATACATCTCCAGATAATCACCATTTCTCCTAGGTGGTTGTAATGTATACAAACTTAAAACAACATATTTTAAAAGTATATCATATTCACTAACTGATAATGTTTTTTTATCATTATAACTTTCAACTTCTTTTTTTAATGTATCTAATTTATCAGTAATTACCTTCCATTCAGGTAAATCACTTGCTGAATGATCAATATTTTTTACTTCTTCATTCAAATTCAACATTAAATCATAATATTTACCATATAATTTCTTAATTTTAGGATTATTATCAGTATTCAATGCGGAAACAACTGAAATAAGAAAATTACGCTTGGTAGTTGGTTTATATTTAACAAGTTTTTCAGTTATTACTTCAGGTTTTTCTAAAAACTTCCAATTTGTTAATTCACTACTATCGTTAAGTTTCCTTAGATTATTCAAGTAAAGTTTTATAGATGACGGTGATATGTTTTTATCCAGAAATTTTTGCTCTAATTGTTTTTCAAAATCAGTCAATTCCATTTTTTTATATAATATATACAGAAAAAAATTTTGTATATATTTTACCTTAAATAATCTGTGTTAATTCATTAATTGGAATATAGAAATATAATTTATTTTTGTTATTTTGTCCTCCATCTCTTCTATGGAAATAATCAATTTTAAAATTTGAAAATACTTCCTTATTATAACGAATATAATATAAACCATCTATAAAATTGAATAAAAATATGATATTTTCGTTAACCTTATCTGTTGGAATTATTGTTGTTGGATATGATTTATAATAAATCCTGCGAGATTTTACTTCATATTTGTTTTTATCACCTACATAATCCTTAGTATCAAACCTATTTTCAGTTTGATTTATATTATCCATAAAATATTTATTCATTTTATCTAAGATTTCACATTCTTTTTGTCTTCCATATTGATAATCATTTTCAATAATTGTTTTTAACATTCTTCATATATTATATGGAAAGAAATTATTTATTAGATTTAAACTTAATAAATAATTTAATTAATTAGATTATTATTTTAATAATCTGTTTTATCTAATTCATCTATCAAACAATTTGTTGTTTCATTTTCCTTAGTATCTATTTTTTCATATCCTTTGATACAATTAATTCCATTATAAGGTGTGACTTCTATATCATTAAAAGTTAACGCATTTCTTAGCTTTTTAGCAGTAGTTTGTTCAACTTTTGATTTTCCAGCATTAAATTCAGTAAGTAAAGTAGATGTTTTAATTCTATTTATTGGATATTTCTCTTTTTCTTCCTTAGGTAAATCTTTGAAATTAGATGGATAAACCATTTTTTTATAGTTTGCTTCAAACCAGAATTTGAATACATTATTTTCTTCTACATATTCATTCGTCATATCTTTACATAATTCACTTGGTTTCAGATCTTTACCACTAATATTTCTATTAATATATGCGATTTCAAACATGATTAACATAAACTCATTTACATATTCCTGTTGTGTTAATATATCTTTTAGTTTTTCATTACAAGGGTGTTGGTGTGTATCATGTGGATTAGGATTTGATAAAAAGCGTTCTGTGAAAGGTACACATCTTAGTCGTTCTACAATTGCTTTATCTAATTTGGATAATGTTGGTTTGTTATTACATTGTAAAAATACTGTAAAACGATTTTCAAATGTTTTATTAGCTTCATATAAACCTCTACTTGTAATTTTATCTCTTCCTGATAATGCCTTGACGAATTCAGTATTTAAAACACATTCACTACTACCATTATCAGGTTCACTTACTGATAAATATCTAATTCCATTACATTGTGATAAAGATGGGTTTGGTATACCTGCTTTTATAATTGTTGTTAAAAAGGTTGGTTCTGCTGTATAATGGTATTTACCAAGCGACTTTTTGATTAAACCATCTAAAAGTCCTTTCCCATTGCGTGATTGACCGCTTAGACAGTAAAAGCTTTCAAATCTATTAGTGAAAAATGATAATGCTGTGATTTTTAAGTAATATTCTCTTGTATCTTTATCAGGAAAAATACTAACTATTACTTTCATGAGTTCTGTTCTTACTTTTTCATTAGATTTATCAATAAAATCATATCCACAAGTTCTACTAATGTAATCATCTGGTTTTATATCTCTACATTTACCAGTATTAAGGTCATATAACATATTATCAAAGGCAATTATGTTAGTATTATTATCAACTAGATCGTCAATATCATTATTATAATATAAGTCTGGTAAGAAATCAATGATACCTTTACAGAAGGAAGAAACACCTAATTTTTGATAAATCTTTGTAATTTCTTTATTTCTTTGCTCAAAATGTTTATCATTCATATCTAAAAGCTTTCGTTGCTCATTAAAATATTCCCTTAGAGAATAACCAATATTGTTAATTAATGATACTGGTTTCTGATCTCCAGTGTTAACAAGTAGATTTTTATTGTTATATTCCCACCATTTACTTGTTTTACTGTAAGCATATTTTGTAGGGTGTATTTGATTATATAATACTGCTAAATCAAGATTTGAAACATTAGTTAATAATTCAAAAAAATCATTTCGTTTAGGTTGTAATTCACTCCATTTTTGATAATCACATTTTTTCAAAAATCCCCACAATAAGTTTACATTATAATTTGGTAATTTTTTTGCTTTATCCCAAATCATCTTATTTTTAGGTTCATTATACATATTACCTCCATATTTTTCACTAAATTCGTCAAATGCTTCATAACTCCAATTTTCAGTTTTAAAAGAATAAAGAATATATTTCCAATCTGTTGTATTATACCAATAATTACTTTTTTCACCTATGGTTTCACATACTTCTCTCAAAGTTTCATTAAATTCAACAGGTTTTCGATCTTTAGGTAATTGTTTAGGTAATTCTACTTGTATAGGTAATTCTTCTTGTATATATTCAAGCACATTTTCATCTCCTATATGTTTCATAGAAGTATCTGTAAGTTGAATTACATTATCTTCAATACTACCTTTAATGATTTTATACTTTCTATTAGGTTGTTCTTCATATTTATAAGCATTAGGACATCTCATTTTCCTATTTTTATTATAGACACCTGTATCAATATACAATGTATTTGGTTTATCATCTTTAACATTTGAAAGTTCTAATGGTATAATACCTTGTAATAATGATTGTAGATTAGGTAATTCATTATTAATAATGTAATTTTTCATTGAAATAGCACAAGTCGCCATAGAGTTATATGTAATAATGTAAGATAATTTATTTGTAGTTTCAATTAATTTTCCATATTCCCATTTTTCAGCATTTAACATAGATGAGGTTCTTATTCCAATTATATTTTCGTCTTGATACAAAGCACCAATTATTTTACCATTTAATTCCATAAAATCTTCGTCAGTTCCTTCAAAATAACCATCTAAATCTATATAAACCTTATGTAGTTTTTTAGTATCTATTTCCTTATTTTCTTTATCCTTAATGGTTTCAAATAAGATTTCAAAATAGTTATTAGATTTTTTAATATCATTAATAGTTAATGATTTTTTACTACTAAGTTTGCCTGAGAGAGAGGACACTGCTACGAAAGTTTTGGGTTGTTGTTGTTGAGACATTTGTTGATTATATAATTACTTAATATAATCTTTTCTTTAAGTATTTATAAATTAATTAAAATTAAAATTAAATTAATTAAAATTTCAATTAATTTAATCAGTTCTTTTTCCATACTATTTTTGAGTTTGATTTTCATTTATATTTATTTCACTACTATCATTTTTATTTTCTGTAGTATCTACAATTTTATCTAGTGTAGGTGGGTTCATTTTTTTTTCCTTTTGTTGCTCTAAATACTTAATTGCCCTTTGGTGAATATCACTATGAGTGTGGTGTGATTTATTGTAATAAGTGTAAACACCAAAGCAAATAGGACATTCAAATCGTTCCTTATCTTTGTTTTTATCATACATCTTCTTATTATATTCCCTAATCTTTTCAGGAGGATAAACATACTTCTTCTTAGTATTATTATTTGTGATTTCAGTCGCCATAGGTTTTTGTTATTATAATATAACTAATCATTTTATTTTTAAGTAAAAACAAAATAACGAAAAAAAATTAAGTGGGGCACGGTATCAAAAAGTGGGGCAAAAATCTAAACTATATGATTATTATTCTATGGTTATTATTTATACAGGACTTTCACTTTTTTGCCCCACTAAAATTACTTGCCCCACTTAAAAAACAGGTCGCCTTGCTAATGATTGTAAAAATATATTTCCACCTTTGAAAATTGGGTTTTGTAGAGTATGTTGTTTTAATATTCTATCTTTGAAATTCCACCAAGATACATTAGGTACAGTATACTTCCTAACTTCTTTTTTTCCCTTAGCAAATCTTCCCATAATATTATATAATGGATCACCGTCGCTATAAACTCTATAATTATTAATATTAGTATTTAATAAGTCTGTATATGCTATTGCTGGATTATATGTTCTTGCTTCGCTAACTACCCCCATTTTTAACCAATTATCAATAATAGCACCAGCAAGTGAATGACCTGTAGCATAATAAGTATGACTGGTAAGGGGATATTTTTCCTGAAAACTTAACAATTCTGTAGTATCTATTTTATATCTTTCAGTATTTTGAATCTGATTTATTGCTGTTGGTATCCATGCTTGTATATCTTGAAAATCTGCTGTTCCTCTTACAGATACTACTATAAAAGGTTGATAGTTAGATTTAAAAAATTTTAATGTATCCGTTTGTTCTACTAAATCAAAACCATCTATATTATCACTATAATTGTTTTGATATGAAGCATCCGCCATTTGTTTTAAGATTGATTTATCTGGTATTGTAGTATTCATTATATTATTAATTGTATAAAAAAAATATTCTAATATAATATAATAAAAATGTCTGTATCAGGTATTATTGATCCGTTAACAAATAAAATATATCCTCAACTAATAACTGGTAATACAAGTGTAGCACAAACATTAGGTGAAGTTTTAAGTGTAGGTTCTTCCGCAAAAAATCCTATTACTAATTTAGCACAAGATGCTACTGATTTTAAAATATTGGGGTGTGAAGAAATTGAAACAAGTAAAGTATACCAAGGTAATCAACCATTTCTAAAAATTGGAGAAGCAGGTGATACTTTAATGATAAATGGAGCAATTACAAAGGGTTCGATCTTAGTTGGAAATGATTTAGATACTGGAGAATTGTTAGTAGGAGCAAATGGTACATATTTAAAAGCAAATTCATTAGCAAGTAAAGGAGTTGAATGGAGCACCATTACTATTCCGCCTTCAACGGAAACCTTAGGAAATGTTATGTTAAATGGAGCAATAGCGTCTACTAATTTAGACATGAATAATTTTAATATTATAAATGCTAATACAATTACATCTGCTAATATACTTTCCCTATTACCTGTAAATGCGGTAGAAATAGGCACACCACAACGCCGACAAGAGTTAGTAACTATAGAGGTTGCTAATACTGGATCATTATCTAATCAAAATCCTTTTAATAGCACTACAGGAGTAATTGACGGTGGTGGTTTTAGTGTTCCAACAAATACTACAAATATAACTACAATAAATGCGTCAAGTGGATACGACGATTTTAATAATGGTAATTCTACAATACAAATATCATTAATAGAAGATGACGGTGGAGTTGAAACGACATTAGGTGGTCAAAACCTAACTACAAGTAGTGGTTTAGCTACATATACTATTACATTTAGTCCAGCGATAACTATTAATCCATCTCCAACAAAAACTTATTTTGTTAGAATGAGTGTTCCTATAGGCAGTCCAATGTATAGTTATTATGGTACTACCGCCGATGGTCTAACTCCTGCTATAATTGTTATAGCAGATATATTACAAACAGTTAGCGACCCAGTAGACTATTTTAATGTATATGGTAATTGTTTCTTTCAATCAAATGTATTAATTCACGCTACACAAACAATAGCAGACCCAGTAAATAGTTTATACAGCACTATATATGACTATAACCAAATACAATTGTTAGCTCCAACATTTGATACAGCTATTGGAGCAGGTCAAATATTTGTTAATAACGGTGTTAATAGAGTTAGGGTACAAGGTAGTTCAATAACAGTAGAAAGGACAGATGGAGTAGGTACTCAAAGTGTATTAAACAATCAAACTTTAACATTTTATTATCCAAGTATTTTTCAAGTAGGAATATTTGATAGTCAACAAGCATATATATATAGGACAAGTGGGACAATAGCAAGTGCGAGACTACAATACGGCTCATTGGAATTAAATGATAATACAAATGGCTCATTTATAAATTTAAGGCGAGATAGTACTACTCCAGTTAGTACGGTAGTTAGTAGAATATCAACATTTGCGAAAAATACTAGTGGTGTAACATTTGAATATAGTAGAATACAAACACAAACAGAAAATAATTCTACTGGTAATGAAGATGGTACACTTCAAATATATAACTTAGTTAATGGTACACTACAACAAACCTTTACATTCAATGGTGCTCAAAATGAAAACAATAGTTTTAGACCGTTGGATATGAACGCTAATGATATTAGAACAACAACTGGTAATTTAGTTTTAACAGCAAATTCATCTACTGGAATAGGCAATGCTACTCTACAAAGCAAATCAGGTGCTCAAATTAATTTAGATACTGGTTTAACAGGTAGAATAAATTTTGTAACTACTACTACTACAGCTACGCCAAATCATAATGTTAATTTTCAAAGTACTTCTAATTCGGTTGCCTCAGCAAGCTACTTAAAATGTAAATTAAATGGTGTAGATATATGGATACCCTATTTAACAACAGATCCAAGTTTATAGTTTATTTATTTTTCTAATATATATAAAATAGCATTACAACAAGATTAATAAAATACTTAATTATTATTTGTTAATATTTTATTTCTTAACAAATAATATAACATATGTCTATTTCTACAATAATAAATCCAGAAACAGGAAAAATTTATGACGAATTAGTACCACAAGGTGGTGGTATACCACTTCAAAAAGGACAAATTATAACAGCTTTAAACGGTGGTAAAGAAGTACCATTTCCAACTTCACCACCAATAAATGGTAGTATACTTTCATATAACGATAATGAACCAACAGGATTAAAATATATTCCTTCTGCTAATATTGAAATTGATTATCAAGAACTACTTTCTTCAACTTCCGCTAATGTACCAACAGTTATACTACCACCAGCACAAAACGGTTATGTGTTAACAGCAAATACTAATCCTTCAAATCCAACAGGACTTGCTTGGGAAGCAGTAGGTGGAACAGGTAAAATAACAGCAACATTACCATTAGTTGAAGAAGCAGTAAATGGAGCAAGTAATTTATATATTAATTTTACTGGTAATGTTGTAGGACAAATACCCTATGGAAACGGTACGGCAAAAACAGGAGCATTAACAAATGTACCTTCAGCAGGACAAATATTAGGAATTAATGCTGGAATTCCTACATGGATAACACCTTCTTCACCTTCAGGTGGAGCTATTATAAATAGAAATAGTAATGATACTACACCATTAGTTATTCAAAAACCAACAACGGCTAACGATACTATGGTGTTAACAACAGATAGAGTTTTTCACCCATATACTGACCAGATAAAAAATACTACTTCTATACAAGGAACACCAGTATCTGCTTTAGCAAACGATATAACTTTTTTTACTTGGCCTTGTCCAGAGGATATATTACTTACTTCTATGAATATAAATATATTTATATCAGCAAATGCTCAAATTCCTGATCAATTAACTGACGACGGTACTTGTAATATATTTAATGGACAAACTCTTGTACTTAGTAGTAATACTTCAACTTGGAATATAATAAATCAATCTCTTATTAATTTTACTAATCAACAAGGATCAACAGCACAATTAGTTAAGAATACGACATATACATTTATTTTTCAATTGGGATCTGCTCAAGGTGTAAATCCTTCAGTAAACTTAATAGATACAAATGGATCAGGAGATTATTCTGGAAATATAACTTTAACTGGTATTGAATTTACTACAGGAGCACAAGTAACTTTTTCGTTTCCAACTGGAAAGTTTAGAGTAAGTAAACTACCACTAGTATTAGCAGGTTATAATAATGCCCTTTTACAATCATATACTTCACAGAGTTATGTATCGTCAGCAGATACTAATGATTGGATACAAATAGGATTAAACGATCAAACTCTTGCTTATCAATAATAAATTAAATATATTTAGATACAATTAATTTAATAATAAATATTATTTAAAAAAAATATCTTCGTGTATTATATAAAAAAAATGTCTATTTCAAGTTTAGGAAACCAAGTTTATGGTTTAGCACCTTATGCCGTATTACAACAAGGTCAATACACTAAAGTTGCTAATGTAGCACTAGATGTACCTTGTGTTGGAATAAAAAATACAGATTTCGTTATTAATGGTCTTCTTGATAAAACTGCTGGTACTAGTTATGGTGAAGAGATTGTTATTAATTCAAACTTAAGTAAATTCACATCTACATCTATAGACGCAACTTTTGCTGGTAATGTTTCATATTCTGTGGTAAGGTCTTCAGCAACAGTTAGAAATGTCCCTTGAGATTAAGGAAAAGTTTTAATTAGATTATTAAGGAAATTATTTTACTTAATAATTAATTAATTAATTAATTTCTCTTATTTTATAAATACTTAAGAAAATAATATCTTATAGTATTATATAACTAAAACAAACAATGTCGCAATCAAATCAAATAATCTTAACTAATACTATCGCCTTTCACAAGGAGATGATTAATGATTTTAATGAAAGTGTAAAATCTAAAGAGGCACAAATTGCTAAACTTCAAGACGAAATTAGCAAGGAGAAAACTACTATTTCAATGATTACTGAAAAACTTAATGTCTTGTTAAAGCAACAAGAAGAAGTAGTAGTAGAAGAAACTAAACAAGAAGAAGTGGTAGTAGAAGAAAC